>Ga0228710_1000757_pt1 | contig 44383 bp, 16 predicted proteins | sample MedpolnodulmetaG_FD_177995 | JGI IMG/M metagenome (GOLD analysis project Ga0228710, IMG submission 177995) | Root nodule microbial communities from Medicago polymorpha collected in Santa Monica, California, United States - pink nodules | ecosystem: Host-associated > Plants > Roots > Nodule... | reverse complement strand
TTTATACAACTTATTCTAATTATTATTTTACTTATTTAATGTTAGAATTAAAATTTATGTTAGAATATATTTAATGTTTATTTTACTTATTATTTATTTAACGGTGTTGTTTGTTGTTTTTTGTTTTAGTATTTCAGTTTCGAAAAAAACATAGGGTGAAAGGTATCTTGCACGGGAAGAAGCTGAGCCTTAAAAACCTGACAATCCCTCAGCCGTGTGAACAAAACCAATGGTTTTGGGATGAAGTGAATATGTCCGATCTTACTCCCCTCCTGACTAGTGGGTACAAGAACATCTCTCACAGGTTCGTTTGTGCGATGTCAGAGAGATGGCATGAGGAGACCAGCAGCTTCCATCTACATGTTAGGGAGATGACCATGACACTAGATGATGTGGCGTGTCTCCTAGGCATCCCCATCACTGAGAGGCTCCTTCCTGATAGAGAGTTAACCCGTGAGGAGGGGCTAGAGATGATGCAGGTGGATCTACTTTTTACAGCGGAGGCTGCCGCTAAGGAGATGACAAAACAGGGTGATGCTCACGTCAGTTTTGGTGTACTGAAGAGGCGCTACGAGGAGCTCTTGAATAGGTGTAATTAGCTGTTTGAGCCTGACATACAGGAGGAGCAAGACGAGCGAGCTCAAGTTAGGCTGGCCTGTGCGTTTTTGTTGCTCTTGCTTGGCTGGACCATTTTTTCCGACAAGAACAAAAAAAACATTAATCTGTTGTGGCTGCTTGCGCTGCAAGATATTGACGAGTTGGACAGCTGGTCATGGGGTGGGATGAGACTTGCTTTCCTATATGAGCAACTATCTCTTACCTCCTGTGGTGGTTACATGACCTTGCTTGTGGTAATATTTGTTTTTCTTCTTTTTTACTTATTGGATCGTAAATGTTTAGTTGTTTGTATAATACTTGTGCTGATATAAATTTATTTCTTTGTGTTTGCATGGATGAACTTTGGCACACTTCACGAACATTATTCCGAGGATTGAAGATGATGCCTACGACCCTACTGTTGCCCCGCTTGTGAGTCAATGGAAACCTCGCAGGAGCTTTTCTAATCCTGGACACTACCGAGTTGCCATTGATTCGTTGGACCATTCTCATGTCACCTGGAGGCCGTACGAGATACGACGACACATCACGCCCTTTCAAGACATATGCTGGTACTCTGGATGGATCATGGCCGACAGCGACAAGATGGTCTGTCACTTGCCAGAGCTGGTTCTTAGGCAGTACGGGTATGTCCAGACACGGCCCAGACCTCGTACAGACATTGAGGCTCTTGCTGCAGATAACGTGGCCCAGGTCTTCATGGAGTTTGCTCTACATGTCCTCAGCCATCAGCGGAGGGGTCATCCGGTTCCGGATAACCAGTTGTGGGCTCATACTAGGGGGTACATGAGATGGTTCGTTAGAGTATCACATCCTATTGTGAACCCCCCTGCGGCCATTCCTGACTACACAGCTGATGTCCCTCCTTACGAGGAGGTTATTGTTGAGCTGCAATGGGTCAAACATCCTCCTGACCCATACCAGATCATCAACAACATCAGGGCCAGAGTGGACGGTACAATGGGGCATCCTGATGTGTTTCGTAATCAAGAGGAGATTATGCGCTTGATGCAGGGCATATAGTCTGAGTGGAGTATGCTGGAGCAGATGTCGGCTCCGCAGAGGAGGAGTAGGAGTCCACGGGATGGACCAGTATGATTTGTGTAGTTTTTTTTATGACATTTTGTTGAATTTGGTTGTAAACCAATTACACTTGCGCTTTTTGGCGTTTTTATGACATTATTCGTTATTTTATTCCGTTGTTTTATTCTTTTTTTTTCTTCGTAATATACTTATGAGTTAATGCTTGATTGAATGAATGCTTGAATAAATGATGAAAAATGTAGGCTTGAATGAATGTATGAAAAAGGATTGAAAAAATTAGGGAAAATAGAGATTTCTGCCTCTTCTGGTTTTCTGCAAAGACTGAGCGTGAGTTAACTCATGCATGTGTTAACACTGTGCGTGGGTTAACTCACGCAGTGATTTACACTTGCGTGACTTAAGTCACGCAGCGTTAGTTAACTAACACATAGTTTTACACTTGCGTTAGTTAACTAACGCAGGAGTATTTCGGGCAAGGCTGCAGGGTGCAAGTGATTTGTGCTGGGTGGAGAGCAATAATCTAATATTTTTCATTTCAATTTTGGTACAAAACGACATAATATTAATCATAAATAGCAAAAGTCAAAAACACTTTCTCTATAGTTTTTTCATTTGCACATTTATACAATGCAACTAATTCCTTATAGGTACAGTACAGAAGAGGGAGACAAATCAAAGTTGTTTGTACATTTTGAACATCCTCCAATTTTTTCTTTCTTATTTGATTATTTTCTTTTTCTGTTTCAATACAACCACTACCTTGCATTCCTTTAACTGCTTCTCATTGTATTTTTTGGCATGTTTCTCATACTTAACCTAATTTGTGAGTATAAATAGACATCAACATTACACTTCTATGTTCATCATTCATTCACTATCTTCCTTGAATAAAATCACAACCCCATATCATCTTTGTAACTCATATTTTTATATTTATTTTGTTAATTTTGGTTTTCTTTCTTTTTCATTGACGTTAACTTGGGCTTAGGCAATTTGTTTTTGCTCTTCTGATAATAACAAGGATTAAATTTTGTGCATCAGCTTGAAATAAAACCAATAGTACATTGTGTGATTAAGTTTTTTATTTTGTTATTTTTTATAATCGACCTATACATGGTTGTAATCAATTTATTATTTTTAAAAAGTGTTAACTAGATGAGACATCTCTTTAATTCTTGTGTTTTTAGAACACAAGTTATGACTGCTTGGTGGTTGTAAATTTAATTTTTCTATCAAAAAATATTTCAAGAGTTAATTGGATTGGATGTGACATTTTCTTAATTCTAAAGTTTTTAAGATATGAGTTGTAATTTTTAGGAAGCAATGTTTGTCTCCAAATTAGAAACAAACAAAGCACTCAACTGCATTAAAAGGACCAAATCAATCTATTTTTATCTCTTGGTCTCACTACTAAACAGGTTCCATACATTTTATTTATTTATTTATTTATACTTACTTTGAATTTTTCAGTTGCAAAATAAGAAAAATAAATAAGTCAATACTAAATAGTTGCTGAAGTACATCTAATTTAGTCGATGGTGTTTATATTCCTTTTGGATCGATCTGATATAAAACAAATGTGCAAATGGTGCTAGTTGGAAAGCAAAAATATTAATACATTAGTTAAAAGGATTTTCTACCTTCGATATTTCCACTTCAACAAGCTAAGAGACTAGTGCTAGTAATATTTATTTATTTCTTTGACAACATTGTTTTTAAATTGCATATTTTGTTTGTCATTTTATATGTATGTTTGGTTTCATTCATAGAGACATAATTGATTCTGACATATTTAATTGTTATCGAATAGAATTGATTCTGTCTCCTAAAATATGCCAAAAAACAGGGCCTTGCGCCGCCAAAATTGAGACAAAAAACCCAACAAATCGGATAACATGTCATAGCTCATAAGGAAGGAAAAAAAAACCTCACTACTACCATACATGGAGCCGAAACAGTAGCAGCACAGCTAGAAGTTTACATGTGTTATATAATAGCTCATGCAAAACTTGCCGCACAACCTGGGACGAACCCACTCTCACAGGAGTGGAGGTCCTGGCCCTCACTTTGATTTTGATTTTCTAGAGACCCTGTATATTTTTTCACTATCATTATATTTAATGTATTAGTGCATTTGATGTAATATTTCTTGGGGCATACTAATTAGTGTAGGCAAGTAAGACATTCTTTCAAGAAATTATTTGATGCAATATTTTATGGGTAATACTGAAGACACTTGTTACTAGTGTATTTGGGAAGAAAAAAATGATAAGTTTTATGTAAAAAAAAGTTAATATTTAAAGTTTCAAAGGGTTGAAACCATACATAAAATAGTGTTTTTTTACTTCTTTTTTGTTTCGACCGACAAGTGTTTTTTTACTTAACAAATACTTTTGGGCATTTGTTAACATTTCTTTATTTGATTTATAACGTTAAAAATTTATTTGTAAATATTACCTTCACTATTCAAATTTTTTGGGTCCGTCACTCCGCACAACATGGTATAACCAACTAAATTTTCACTATCAATTCACGAATTACCTAACAAATGGCATCACTCTCACTTAAGTTTATGTACCATGATGAAAGCTGTAAACCAATTTGTTATAATGTGTCATTCATGTGTTGAGAAACATAATGATAATCATAAAATCATACATCGAAGTCACAACGAATCGATTGGAACGGTTCTTAGAGATCTGGGTGAATAGACGATAGTTGGATTTTTTTTTTTATGGCTAATGAGTTTAATAAAGACATTGGAGCTACTCTTTATCTACTATTACATGGTAGAAAAATGTTTGTATATGAGATCAAAATAGTTGAGGGCATTCCTATCCAACTAAAGAACTTTCTATGCGAAGAATTTTTTTGATTTGTGTGGATACATTTAAACTTCCACCTAGATGTATTATGGAGGTCCGGACACAACATTATGATGGAAATATCCTAAACTTTCTTTACGAACTCTTTCTGGAGGCGCTAAGAGCTTCAATATCGTAAATATTTTGAATCTCCTCGATATAATTCATGTGTTTTTGAAGGTTCCCTACATATTCGAAACAGTGAAATAACTATAGATCGTCGCCATTGCGTTACTGTAAATAAGTGACGTGGTTGTTACTTGATATACAACAATTTCACCATTATGAATTTGGAAGAAATCTCTCATAAACTCAAAAATGAAATCTATCCAATTATATAATATTTTCGATATAAAAGATCGTTACATCTTTCATGAGAGTCCGCAGAGCTAGTTCACGATCTTAATCTCCACTCAAATGTTGTTTCATGAACTTTGTAACGCATCTAGGTGGGAATGTGCATGTAGCCCCACAAAGATAATTTCTTCTTTAGATAGAAGAATCCTTAATTGAACCTGAATGTCATCAACTCTACCAATCTCCTACACCAACACATTTGTATTGTAAGATAGAGAGAATAGATGCAATAACTTTTTGAACTCATTTGCAACAAAATAAAATCCAAACATTGTTTGTTAGATATCTCCATGATCTCTTTTAATTCACAATGACTTTTTTGTTTGACTTTACGACTTTTTGTTTTGTTTTGTTTTGAATAAGCCAATCTAACCCAACAAAATTGATATTAGGGAAAATGAAATGAGACCTTAAGAAGAGCATACGTCAAAGTTATCAACCAACACTATTGTTTCAACTCAAGTGGCTTAAAATTTAGTTAGTCATAACTTATAATTCCATGAGGTATATCACTTTATAATTCCATGAGGTATATCACGTTTGATCGATATTATTTTTTCTTTCTGATGTTTTTTGTATGGGTGAAACAAAGTTTTTATTTATTTATGAAAGGTAAAATTAAGGTTGGTAGGTATTGTTATTATATCCCCTAAAAATAGTATTGTTATTATACTCCTTCTGTCTCAAATTGTAAAAAATAAATAAAAATCAAATCATACTTATTAAGAAAACTAAAACATAATAATTTGGAGTATTGTTTTTTATGTTTTATATGAAATAAGTTTTATAGGAAGATGTAAAAAACAATTTTTATTGACTGTTTGCTATGGAGAAAATGGAAGAAAGAGGAAATTGAATGTAATTTTCATGAAAAAAAAAAAAATTCTTGGAAAAGATGGCTTTTTTTAAAAAACAAGATTAAATAAGATGAAAGTTTGTCATTTTTGCTTACATTTTGGGACAAAGAAAATGAGTGTTTTTGCTTACATTTTGGGATGAAGGTAGTATATTCTACTATCTATTAGGGTTTTTAACATATTTATGGGATGAGATTGTTATTAGAAGTGAGGTTTACGAGAGACATGTTAGATATTCTTGTATGGGTAGAAACATAAATGAATAGTATTTGACACGCACATAAGAAAGTTTTTTCTCAAAATACTAAATCATTTTATTACTAATTTCTATTTTATTTATTATTAAAAAAATCATTTAATAAGTGTGTGTCCAAACACTCACTTGTGTTTGTGAACATAGTAGATTTTTCCGTGTTTCAAACAACTGACAAAATGTCGATATTGTTGAGAATTTTTTAGTTGTCACTTCTTTCAGAATCTCTAACCAAAGTTTATTTCCACATAGATTTTTAAGTTTCTTTTGAGCTTTTCACTTGTTTTATTCAACACATATAATTATCCTATGAGTTTATATTTTTTATTTAATTGAATTAAAAAAAATTAAACCCAAATTCTCATAGGGTTGCATATTTTTTGAAAGTTTGAAAAGAAAAAAAAAACTACTTCTCTCTCCCACACTTCACCACCTTCTTCCACTCTCTTCTTCCAACAACACTTCACTTTTTTCTTTCTCTTCAACCCTAAAACCCTAAATCAAAACGCCGTCGTTTCCCTCTTCAAAAACCCTAAATACAAAACCTTCATTTTCACTGAGACATTTCATCAAACACCATGTCAGCAAAATGGCGAGCACTACAACACCGTCACAAATACACCTACAACGCCGTCGTTTTCCCATCTTCCTTCCTCAATACCCTTTCCCTAAACCCTAACCCTAATTCCCCTTTCCATCTCAACCTTCTCCATTTCACTACCCTCACTTCAACTTACTCTCAATTACCCCAATCCAAAATCCTTGCTTCATCATTCATCAATCTCATCAATGACTCCAAAACTGAAAAACCCGAAATTGTTTTTGCGTCGAAAGTTTACTTTGAGATTCTGTTTTTGGAGAATTCTTCACCTTTGCATAGAACCCTTTTGGGGATTTTGCCAAAGGTTAAATTTTTTCATGATTTGTTATCTGGGTGTTTTAGGGAGGTTTTGGAAGAGTATAGTAATGGGAAAGGGAAAAGGTTTTCGGTGTCGCGTGTTGCGCTTTCGGTAATGGGGTTGGCGAAATTGGGTTTTTTGAATGATGTTGTTGAGATTTGTGCTGTTTTGGTTGCTGGTGATGTTGTTAGGAGTTTGAATGGCGTTGTTTCGGAGTCGAATGTTGATTTGTCTCGTCCTTCGCCGATTGTGATGGAACAATGTCAAGAGGGTATGTCCTGTTTGTATTACTTGCTTCAGAAGTTTCCTTCAAAATTTAGTTTTGGTGCAGAAAATGGTAGCGGAAACGGTGTTGGGATTGATGGTTTTTCGAGTGTGATGGAGGGGATTGTGAGTGTTGTTTTGAATTTGATGGGTTCTGATGCTTTTTCTAGGGATTGTTTTGTTGCTGCTGGTGTTGCTCTTTGTGCTGCTCTTCAAGTTTGTATTAGTTCAGAAGAGCTTGGTTTGGTTTTGATTCAAGGTGTTTTTAATTTGAACATTTCAGATTCCAGTAGTGATAGTGAATTTATGATTGCTGTTAGGAAGATTCCTTGTAAGGGTGATGATGTTTATTGTAGGATATGTAAGCTTTCTGTTCTTAGCAGGATTTGTTTGATTAGAGGAATTCTTACTGCGGTTTCTAGAAACTTGCTTAATACTCAATTTGATGTTGTGAATGGTTGTGAGGCTCGAGATAACGGTGTAGGGAGTAACAAGAAGACTATATTGTATGATGGAATTTTGCCTGAGCTGTGTAGACATTGTGAGAGTCCTGTTGATAGTCATTTCAATTTTCATGCATTGACTGTGATGCAGATTTGTTTGCAGCAGATTAAAACGTCGATGTTGTCAAATCTTACTGATATGTCGGGAGACTATGATCCTATTCCAGAGGAAATGGTGATGCGGATACTTAGGATTATTTGGAATAACCTGGAGGATTCTTTGAGTCAGACGGTGAAACAGGTTCATCTCATTTTTGATCTTTTTATGGATATTCAATTGTCCCTGCGTTGGTCGGTGGGTGGGGAACAGATTAAAGTGTTTTTGGGGAAGATTGCATCAGATCTTCTTTCGTTGGGGTCTCGATGTAAGGGTAGATACATTCCTTTAGCATTGCTAACAAAGAGGTTGGGAGCGAAGAAAATGTTGGATATGTGTCCAGATCTTTTGTTCGAGACAATACATGCTTATGTCGATGATGATGTGTGTTGTGCCGCAACATCGTTTCTGAAGTGCTTTCTTGAATATTTGCGTGACGAGTGCTGGGAGACGGATGGTATTGAAGGTGGGTATGCTCTCTACAGAGGGTATTGTCTTCCCCCAGTTCTGTATGGGTTGGCCTCTGGATTCTCAAAACATCGCACCAATATAAACACTTATGCTCTGCCAATTTTACTAGAAATTGACGTGGATAGTGTATTTCCTATGCTTGCTTTTGTCTCAGTTGGGCCAGACGGGGATGAAAAGGGATTGCAATATCCAGGAATTGTTTGTTCAAACTTGGAATTGAATCTTGAACAGAAAATTGCAATTCTAGTTTCCTTGCTTAAGGTATCTCGATCTCTAGCGTTGGTTGAAGGGGACATTGATTGGTGTGAAAGTCCTTCAACAAATGAAGAAGAGCATGAGATCGGAACACAAAGCCATGCTCTTGTATGCATTAAGGGAATAGATTTTAAGATCCGTGTTCTGTGGCTAGTAAATGCATTGACCCATGTGGATGAGTCACTACGTGTAGATGCTGCCGAGTCTCTTTTCTTGAACCCGAAAACATCCAGTCTTCCTTCTCATTTAGAGCTCACTTTATTGAAGGAAGCTGTTCCTTTGAATATGAGGTGTTGTTCCACATCTTTTCAGATGAAGTGGGGCAGCTTGTTCCGTAAGTTCTTCTCTAGGGTTCGAACAGCCTTAGAGAGACAATTCAAGCAAGGAAGTTGGAACCCTCTCGAGCGTATTAAATGTAGTGAAGAAGCACGTCCTTTGGATAGGAACAAGGAGTTGACAATGAAAAGAGCAGACGATCTTTTCCACTTCATGAGGTGGTTGAGTGGCTTCTTGTTTTTCTCATGCTATCCTTCTGCTCCTTACAAGAGAAAAATAATGGCAACGGATCTCATCTTGATTATGATAAACACTTGGTCGATTAAGTCATCGATAGTTGAGGAGTTTGATAATTCTGTGTCGGAAAATCATCTATATCCTTACAGCAAGGGAATGACATCTTCTGATTCAACCCTATTGTTGGTTGCTTCCATTGTTGATAGTTGGGACAGGTTGAGAGAGAGCGCATTTCAGATATTACTCCATTATCCGAACCCACTGCCTGGAATTTCAAGTGAACAGATGCTGAAGAAGGTAATTGCTTGGGCTATGAAATTAGTTTGCAGTCCACGTGTAAGGGAAAGTGATGCCGGTGCTCTAACCTTGCGGCTTATATTTAGGAAGTATGCGATTGATCTAGGTTGGTTGATTGAAGATCCATTCAATGTTTCCCATATAAGCTCAAAATCTGAATTGGTAAATGGGGTTAATCAGTCTACTAAATCAAAGAATCCTGTGATACTATATTTGAAATCCATGATTGACTGGCTGGATGTTGTTGTAAGAGGTGGAGAGCAAGATCTTACTAAAGCATGCAAGAACAGTTTTGTCCATGGTGTATTACTTGCTCTACGTTATGCTTTCGAGGAGTTGAACTGGAATTCTGATGTGACATCATCAAGCATATCAGAGATGAGATATTTGCTCGAAAGACTTTTAGACCTTGTGGTGAGGATAACTTCGTTGGCACTATGGGTGGTTTCTGCAGATGCTTGGCATCTTCCCGAAGATATGGATGAGATGGTTGACGACGATAATCTTTTGTTGGAGGTACCAGATCATGAGAATGAGCACACACCTTCATCTGAATATGAGAACAATAATTCAAAGCCTTCCCACGATAACAGAGCATCAGAACAGATTGTCATGGTTGGTTGTTGGCTGGCTATGAAAGAGGTACTTATTTGAAAGAGGTTACATATACTTTTAAAATTTGTGGTATGATTGTATTTGGTGTATGTTTAATTTCAAAATTATGGAGTTTCTATCTCCTCCACTGGTAATTGTCATATAGGACCAGTGTAAGCCGTGTTAGCAAGCCTTTAGTTATCAAACTTAAAATTATTATTTGAGTATAATCTTCAGTGACAATGAAAAGTTTGGTTATTAAAAAGGCCGTGTCAATTTTTTTTTCCAAAATTTAAATTTCATTATTAATATTTATAATTTCACTATGTTTTCTTGTTCAGGTGAGCCTTCTCTTGGGGACTATTGTGAGAAAGGTACCATTGCCAAATGCATGTTCGGATTCGTCTGAGCTGGAGGGGGATTCTATTGACACTACGGACTGTTCATCTGATTCTGTGCTTGATTTAGAACAACTAGAAACAATTGGAAATCATTTTTTAGAAGTTCTCTTGAAGATGAAGCATAATGGTGCTATTGATAAGACACGCGCTGGGTTCACAGCTCTTTGCAATCGCTTACTTTGCTCAAATGACCCAAGGTAATTTTATAATTGTAACTTGTTTATTTATATGAAATGCATTTTTCTTTTTTTACAACCCCGGGATTTATATGAAATGCTTTGTAACTTTGCTTATGAAGGAAGTTTTTTATTGTGGAGATTATAAGGTTTACTTTAGATAGATTATAAGTTTTTTATTCTATAATCTATATTTAATGCGGAATAAAGTGATGAATTATCAAACATAAAGCTATAAGTTTAACCCTTGTTGATAGTTATCGATCCCTGATAGGGCGTGAAACGGTTAATCCCAAAAATGCTACAGAAGAATAGTAAATAGCAGGATGTTTTCTATAGGATATGTGTATGATAAATGAAGTGTCAAATATGTAATTATGACTTTGTCACAGCAAATGCCCTTGTTCATGTTTTGTAGATTAATTATTTTTACCTAAATGAAGGTTATATGACTATATGGGTATGACCAAATTGTCATATCAGAAATCATTTTTCTGCCACTTAAGTTGTGTATCTTCTTCTTCAGGCTTCATAGATTGACAGAGTCATGGATGGAACAACTTATGCAAAGAACTGTGGCCAAAGGACAAGTAGTTGATGACTTACTGAGAAGAAGTGCTGGAATACCAGCTGCATTTACTGCTCTGTTCCTATCAGAGCCAGAAGGTACACCAAAGAAGCTCCTCCCAAGGGCATTAAGGTGGCTTATTGATGTGGGAAATGGGTCTATGTTGAATCAGATCGAAAGTGATAGCTCGAAAGACAACCTATGCAAGTCAAATGGTTCGATGAAAGAAAACAATTCAACGCAGGAAGCTGAGAGAAATGCGAGAGAGATGTCATCAAAGATCAGAGATGAAGGTGTCATTCCTACAGTGCATGCATTTAATGTTCTAAAAGCTGCATTCAACGATTCTAACTTGTCTACTGACACGTCTGGTTTTTCCGCTGAGGCTATGATTTTGTCTATTCGCTCTTTCTCTTCTCCTTACTGGGAAATCAGAAATAGTGCTTGTCTGGCTTACACTGCTTTGGTTCGTCGCATGATTGGATTTCTTAATGTTCACAAGCGAGAATCAGCACGACGAGCAATATCTGGGCTTGAGTTTTTTCATAGGTATGATTTTGACTATTGGATTTGATCACTTTAGATCTTAGGTTTTTGATGAATTTGATGTGAGAACATGTTCATATTCTATTCCATGAAATTATCTGGTAAAAATGTCGGTGTATTGCTTACGTCATTTAAGTTTTCCTCAAGCTTTTAAGGCCTTATACTGGTTCAATGAAAGGTTTAATTACTCTGTAGGTGCCTGACCTATTTGGAGATTTTTAAATAGATCCCTGAACTAATTTTTTATAATTGAGTCTCTGAATTTGTCTTAAATATGTAATTAGATCCCTGAATGTTGGGAGGTAGATGTCTTGTGATTATCCACCTATTTGTCCATTAGGTATGAATGTTGAAAGCATAAATGGTATAAAACTATTGTTTTCTGAAGCGGCCTCATTATGCCAACTATTGTTATGGTCAACTAGGCAGTGTTAATATCTGAATGGAAACTTTGTTATTAGTTAATTAGGCACTCTTGTCAGTTATCAGATATGCTTTGAGGAACTTTCCAATTAAATGTGCTGAACATACAACTAAATAAATAAACTGTCTGTAGATTTTTTAATACATATATTGGATAATAACTGAGTTATTTCATTTTCTGTTCTTATTGTATGTTACAATTACAATGTCAAATAATGCTAGTAATACACTCTTGGTATTATTTTCATAAAATCATGAGTTATATGCAGCCTATGGACTCTGTCTCAACTTTATATGTACATTCGATAACACTGTCTGTTTATAGTTTGTATCTTCTAGTTAGTGTGATTAGCTTATGTAAACTAAACACTTGATAATTTTTTTGTTGTTCCAAGGTATCCATCACTGCATTCATTTCTTTTCAATGAACTGGAAGTTGCAACTGAGTTTCTGGGTCCTACATCCTCAGGAGATTTAGAATCTATTAGGGGAAATAATCTGCATCCGAGTTTGTACCCGATTCTGATTCTTTTATCAAGGCTGAAGCCTTCATCAATTGCTGGGGAAAGAGGAGATGAACTAGACCCTTTTCTCTTAATGCCATGGATTAGGAGGTGCTCAACCCAAAGTAATTTACGAGTTCGTGTTCTTGCATCTAGAGCTCTAACAAGTCTTGTATCAAACGAGAAGTTGTCATCAGTCCTTCTTAGTATTGCCTCCGAGCTTCCCTGTGTTGAAAACTCTGACAATTCAGGTTCCCATGGGATTTCCTACAACCTAATTCATGGAATTCTCTTGCAGTTGAGTTCTCTGCTGGAGGTAAATTGTAGTAATCTTGCTGATAACTCGAAGAAAGATCTCATTGGTGAGTTGATCCAAATTCTTACACAGCGATCATGGATTGGAAGACCTACTCAATGCAGGTGCCCTATCCTCAATGAAACATTCATAAAAGTTCTTGATCAAATGCTCAATATTGCAAGGACATGCCATGTAACCCAACAATTTTTAACCATTCGCAACCTGCTTTTGGAGTTGTCCACAGAATGCTTAGATTTGGAATCTTACGGACAGCCTTATTACGATGCAACCATTGCTGAACTCCGTGAACAAGCAGCCATTTCCTATTTCGGTTGTCTGTTTCAAGCATCTAAAAACGAGGAAGAGTCGACCCATTCACCACTGAGACATTCTCTTCCAAGTACAAAATCATTGCCTAAACATGAAATGGAGGACGCATCCTCTGGTATTTTGCATAGGTTGATTCGCTGCATGTCAGACTCGTTGTATGAAGTTCGACTTGCAACACTGAAGTGGCTTCTGAAGTTCCTGAAAGCTGCAGAATCTGATGGTAAACTCTGTGATCTTTCCATTGATCACATTAGTGTTATTCACCTCTGGGCAAAAACTAATCTTCATGGAACATTGGTGAAGATTTTGGCTTCAGAGAAGAACCACAAATGTAAATATTACATTCTGAGGATCCTTGTAGCTTGGAATTTGCTGCAATTTGAAAAAGCTAGCCACGAGAAGTGCACCGGCACAAGTTATGTTGGTGAAATGAACTTTGATTCCGTGTCACAATTCTGGAACGACTTAGTTTCCTTGTACAATCAAACAAGACATGCAAAGACCCGAGAAACCCTTGTTTACTGTCTCGGAGTATGTACTAAGAGAATTACAATGTTATTTGCAAGTTCTTTTCCATCCAATAAAGGAATGGAGTTTGTGGTTTGTGGCGAAATGAATCAGGATATGTTAAGTTGGTTGTTTGATTGCATTGTTTATTTCTGTAACATGATTAAGCAATGCAGTTCACCATCTGAACAGACAAGTATGCGCCATGCAGCAGCTGGATCCTTGATAGCGTCTGGTATACTCGGACAGGCCACACCCCTTGGCTCGATTGTTTACAATGATCATATTCCCTCTGCCACATCATCACCTTCTTGTTTTGTGAAAAATGGAAGTGTGAATTCGTATGCTCATCATGTGCTTAATGCATGGTTCACATGCATCAAGCTTTTGGAAGACGAAGATGACTCGGTTAGATTGAGCCTTTCCTCAGATGTTCAAAAATATTTTACTTCAGAAAGAACTGGGAGCAATGTTCCTCATGAATTGGTTCCGATCCAAGTAGATAGAGTGATAAGATTCTGTTTTGATCATCTCTCTTCTATTTTTGGTCACTGGATTGATTACTTCAACTACCTTTGTCAATGGGTATTACAAGCTGAAAGCAATGTATCGTTCGAAGGAGATCTTGTGAGGAGAGTTTTCGACAAGGAAATCGACAACCATTATGAAGAGAAGCTGTTGATCAGCCAAATTTGTTGCTCAAATATGGAAAAGCTACCTATTTTGAAGTCATGGGCCGACAAAGACGAACTAGTGAGATATTTACATGGATGGAGAAGTAGATTTTCCCGTCAATTGGTGTCGTATGCCGAAAACATTACCGAGAAACAGGAGAAGATTGATTGGATAGGAGGCGTAGGTAACCACAAAGATACATTTTTACCCGTATATGCGAATTTACTTGGTTTCTATGCTCTTTCAAACTGCATTTTCGTTGTCTCTGACAATAACGATGCCGAACTTCTATCTGATTTTGTTGTGCTTGGAAGAGCTATTAATCCATTTCTTAGAAACCCTTTGGTTTCTAATCTATATAAGCTAGTCCTAAAGTCACATGAGAAAACAATGACAGATGATGTTGCTAACAACTTGCTCCTTGAAATGGGAAATCACTCTGTTTGGGATAGTTACAATCCTTATTTTCTTCTTGGCTAGGATATGTATACTAGTTGTAATTTTACATGAGAAGTGGTATCTAGAAGAAATTTTGTATTAGATTATTATAATCTAATTTTTTTCAGGCCATTGATTATGTTTTGTAGAATATTGTATTGTTACATGTTATTGATCAAAAGCTGTGATTCATGGATTCATTCATTGAAAGATTTTACCCTCAATGAAACTATGGTTGAAAACCATTTTGAAGAACTGTTACATTTGTATCCTCATGTCGGTTTGTGTGGATATTTTTAGTTTCACCGTCGATTATTTCGGCAATAATGTATGGATCATGCTAACTTGTGTCATAAGGGCATATGTTAAGCAACTCAAAAGTAGAAATATATTTTTAAATTTGTGCATTCAATTAATCAAAAATAAAAAATTAAATTCAAATGCATTGATTACAACAAAATATTTTTACTTTTGACTTATTAACTTGGGCACAAGTTAATATTTTTCTTAATGTACAACTAGAATTAGACTTGCCAGGATGTCTTGAATTTTATCTTTTTTTTTTATTTTTTAAATTCAAACATCTTCGTTAGATAATAGAAGGCATATCCATTCCATGACTTACAACCAACTTGCATAGCATAGCCAACAAGCCTATGTGCTAATCCATTTAGATCTCTAGAAACAAAATTAATGGACACACTATTGAATTCATTCATAAGTACCTTACAATCTAGAATTATCAAAGCAATACAAGCAAGTGAATTTAGTCCCCGTAAATATACCAACTTTTTATTTTGGTCTCTTTAAAATTTTCCTTCAACTTTTAGTCCCTATAAAATTTTCAATCTTTACTTTTGGTCCCTCGTTTAAAGTAAACTCATATGTAGAATTCATATTTTTTAAATGAAATTTTGCAGAAAAATGAATTAAATATGTAGAATTTATATTTTTAAATAAATTATTTAAAATTGAATTTAGAATTTTTTACAAAAACATGAATTAAATATGAATTTTTATATTTTTTGCGGTAACAAAATTCATATTTAATTCATGTTTTGTTAAAAAATTCTAATTTTTTTTCTGGAGTGATTTTTACAATATTTCATACATTTCTGCACAATTTTATTAAAAAAATACAAAAATTTACTTAAAAATAAGGACCAAAAGTAGTGATTGAAAATTTTATAGGGACTAAAAGTTGAAGGAAAATTTTAGAGGGACTAAAACGAAAAGTTGGTATAATTATAGGGACCAAAAACATATTTAACCCTTAAAAAAAATGTACATTTAAACAAAGACCATTAGTATACTTACCTATAACAATAATTATACTCTTTACCCAACAATTTTTGCTCATTCTCAATTGAAAATACCAAATTATCCATGTGTGAGTTAAGTCACGCTAGTGTTAATCTCTACGTGACTTAACTCACGCTAGTGTTAATCTCTGCGTGACTTAAGTCACGCTAAGTCTGTGCAACCAGAAACTTCATATTCCCTAATTTTCTTCATTCCTTCATTCATTCATACATCCATTCAGTCAATTTTATAATTTTTCTCATCATTCATTCAATCAAACATTCACTCATAATTAAAATACGAAGAATAAAGGAATAAAATAACGCAAAATGTCATAAGTAAAATGCAAACGCGCAAGTGTAAATATATTACATCCAAATCCGATAAAATGTCATAAAATAACTACAAAGGTACAAAAGTAATAAAAAAAAATACCCTATTGTTGGTCCCATGGACTCCTACTCCTCCTCCGCGGAGCCGGCACCTCGTCAGACACGGTATAATCGGAATCTCCATTGAGCCGGCACCTCCTAAAAAGAGTGGATTTGAAACCACCTCAGGAATCTCCATTGCATGCTCCACTCTGGCTCTCATGTTGCCGATGATCTGGAATGGATCGAGAGGATGTTTGACCCACTTATGCTTAACAATAACCTCCTAGTAGACATGTCTGGGATCTACATACTCAGGAACGGGAGCAGGGCCGACGATAAGAGGATGTGATACATGGTAGAACCATTTAATGTACCCATTTGAATGCATCCAATCCTTGTCCTCTGGGATAGACTCACCCCTCTCCTGCTGGCTAAGGACATGGACAACAAACTCCAAGAAGGCAATAGCCACCTCTGCTGGGTCAAGAGGCCCAATCGACGTATGAGGTCTGGGAACAGTCTGAACATAGCCGTACTGCCTCAAAACCCGCTTCGGCAAGTGACACACCATCTTTTGTTTACCGGTCATGATCCATCCGGAGTACCAACATACGTCCTGAAAAGGCGTCACGTCTCGTCAGTGCTCGTACGGCCTTCAGATGACATGACAATGCTCCATCGAATCCATCAAGCCTTTGAAGTGTGTAGCATCAGCAAACCCCTTGGGAGGTTTCCATCTACCCACATACGGGTTCTCCCGTTTGTAATCTTCATATTTCCTCATCGATACGACATGTCTGAAGTTAGCTAAAATCCAACCCTACAAACACAAAGGGACAAATTTATATCAGCACACAAGTATCATACAAAAAACTATACATTTACGATTAACTTAAAAAATAAGAAGAAAAAAAATATTGCCACAAGCAAGCTCATGTAACCATAGCAGGCACCAACATGTGAGCTAGAGATAAGAGAAAACTGCTCATACAAGAAAGCAAGTCCCATCCCGCCCCATGACCACTCGCCTAACTCATCCAAATTACGAATCGTAAGCATCCACAACAGATTAATGGTTTTGCTGTTCTTGCCAGCAAAAATATTGTAGCCATGCAAGTGCAACAAAAACGCCTTAACACAGGCGGGCCTAACACGACTCTTATCCTCTTCCTCCTCCTCTGATAAATCCTCCCCCACCAATTGGTTAAACCTATTCAACAGCTGCGCATAACGCTCTTTTAGGGCTATGTAATTGACATGAGTAGTAGAATTATTATTCACCTGCTCCATTGCATCCTCCACCGTAAACAGTAGCTCATTCTCCATCAGCTCTACGCCTCGGTCATGATCTAAGTCATCCTCCTCAATGAGCCTTCTAGCGATGAGGATGTCTAGAAGACACGCCACATCGTCTAGTGTGACGGCCATCTCCCCAATAGGCAGATGGATGTTGTTGGTCTCCTCATGCCATCTCTCAGTCAAAGCACAAACTAGCCCGTGAGATATGCTTTCGTACGCAGTCTTAAGGAGGCGGGTAAGACCGGAAGCATTCACTGGGTCCCAGAACTAACGATTATCTTCAAACGGAAATGGAAGTGTCAAGGTAGAAAGCTTAAGTTTCTTCCCGTGCGAGACATCGGTCATCTTATGCTTCATTTGCAACTGAAATACAAAAAAAAAGTAAAATAAACATGAAATATTCTACGTAAAAAATAAATGTCACGAATTACAACAAACACAGTTAAAAAAAATAATACGTAAAATAAACATGAAATATTCTACGTAAAAATAATTAGTAACATACCATTAAATTAAATAAAGCAATTATAGTTACTACTTTATCGCTCCAAATCTTGTATGCCATGTGTCTACCAAAGTCTGGTAAAAGCGACAACTCATAAGGCCCCCCTAGAGAGCCCCCATTCTCATCCTCCATACCAGGCTTAGCCTGCTGCCGAGGAGGCTGCTCATACTGTTGCTGAGGAGGATGCCCATACTGATACGCCTCCTGATGGCTGATACTGCGGCTGATACCCCTCCTAATACTGAGGCTGATACGCCTCCTCCTGGTAATACTGATAACGATGATGTTGCTCATGTTGATACTGTGTCGGGTCCACCGTTTGGGATGGATCCGTTTGTGACGTTGATCCCCCCGCGTCATCAACCCTATGAAGTCTCGTGCCCCCTTCTCCCTCGACCAGCCAAAGGAGGCGTACTACTTGCTTTTCCCTCCGTGCACTACTAGTAGATGACTCCCTGTCTCCCCTCATTCTGTCAGGCCTCGACCTACGAGGCATCTGAGACGTATCCCTCTAAGACATATATGCACAACATTTCAAAAAGCAAAATATCAATGAGACATTTTCATACGGACATTGCGTCATTTCTAACAATTCAACAACACTTATATTTCGTTAGTGTCATTTCGATCCGTAAACTACCACATTACAGTCAAACTAACTATAATCAACATTAACAAACATATTTCTAACTAATTTCATCATTAACTTTGAAAAAATCAAAAGAAAATTCATTGAGACATTTTAACAAACACCTAGAGTCCATATTTCAATCAGCTTAAAATCAAACAATTTCAAAACCCTAAAACTACCACATTTCACTCTAAACAACATCTAAAATACAATGCCTAACTTAATTCATCACTAACAATCGTAAAAACTAACATGCAAGCTAAATTTATAAAACCTTAAAAATGTTAAATTTCGTCAAAAAATCTAAAATTTCAACAAAAAAAAATGCAATGAAGTAGGATAATCATCACTTACTTGATATTGTGGGAGAAATTGACTTTGAATGGCGCAAGAATGATGAAAATCACACTTGGAGGGAAAAATTCATGTTTTGAGAAGTTGGAAAAATGAAGGTTTGAGTTGTTGTGATGCTCTTAAATGACTTAAGTCACACAGAAAACATAACTAGCATACGTTAACTCACGCAGGAACAATTTCGGTATTTCAGTTGGGAGCAAACAATTTTTGTTGAGCAGAAGAATTCCTATAACAAAGGTGGTGGTGGGCTTCCCTTTAGGGGTCTATATAAAGCCCATTTATCCTTTTGACTTGGAGTATTTTAATACGCGGGTCTATATGAAATGTAATACCACAACTACATGTATGAACCGTCAATATATCTCGTAATTAATAAATATTTTTTTCATTCTTCATGTATTAAATATGCACAAACAACGCCACAAACTATATGCACATATATTATAAAATATGCATATTTTTATCGTTTTCATGTATGAAATATGATTCTTTGAGTCATGCATATCATACGAGAACAAATATTATATACGTAAGAAATACAAATTGTTTGTAAATTTTAACTTCTATTTTATTCATGCATTTTATTTTGGAGAGAAACATTTATGTATTTGTTATCTATCAAATCTTTGTTTTTTTTAAATAAAAAATTGCATAAATATTTTTAATGTTCTATTATTTTATGGATAAATTATAAACTAAATCACTTACCATCTAAAAAATTATTAAGAAACATCAACAACTTTAGGTAAATATGCGGTCCCTCATTTGTTTTCATCTACTATTTTTGCATTTTTTTTCTTCATGATTTGAAAGGATGCCTATGTAAACTAAATTCACCCTATCAACATATATTTATTAAATAGAAAATATTAAATATGTTTTCAGTCGACCTATAGATTATGCAACCTTAATCCTATTACATATTTTAGAAATCAAATATTTAAAAACCCATTTTAGGTTCTAAAGTCCAAACTAGTGCGTCAATAATTATTAAAAAAATTATTTAAAAAATAATAATTATCTAGTACCACAAGAATAAAAATCGAATCACAAATCAAATATTGCAGTAAATGCGAATTAACGTTTTAGTTAAGTGTTGTATTAAAGAATTAATACAAAATTTAGATTAGATTATATAAAATGTAAAGTAAATAAATCTCCTAAAAATGTAAAGAAATTAATCAATGTTTTAAAAAACTCCAATTTGAATGGGCTAATTTAACTTCTTAAAAATTATTTTAAAAACTAGAACCAACATCGAATCAATGAGTCTTGCGCATCACATTGGAGTAAATGTGAATTAACATTTTGTTTAAGTGTTTTTTTAAGGAATTTTTTTATTTAAATGTTGTATTAAAGAATTAACACAAAATTTAGATTAAATAGAGTGTAAAGTAAATAAAAAAAAATCCAAAAAATGTAAAGAAATTAATTAACGTTTTAAAAACTAGAACCAACATCGAATCGATAAGCTTGCACGTCACAATTCAATTGTTTTAGATTCCGTTTATTATGAATTAAAAAATAAGGAATTTTTGCATTCAGTAATTTATATATTATTTTTTTTAGAGATTATATAAAAATCAGAAACTATTTTGTGTTTGTTTATCATGATAAAATCATTTTTTTTAAGTGATTTTTTTTGTTTATATCGGACTACATAAAAAATTATTTTCATTTTTCACTACAAAATCTATATAATAGTATATAAAGAGAATACATATTTTTTTTGTATTTTTTATTATTCCAGTTAGCGTAGTAAAACAAAAGATAGATGCACGCACGCGTCAGCGCAGTAAAAACAAAGGACAAACACACAGAGTGCATGTTTCATTGATAAGAAAAAACAAAACAAAATCACGAGCATATGTGTTTTTTGTGTTGGATTTTTGGATTCCTTTGACGCTTGAAGCTTCCGATTGACCGACTATGGGTAAAGACAGTTTTACCACGCTTCTGTGGTAAGGTTTGTAGGAATTGATTCTTGAACAAAAGATTTTGGTTGGTTTTATAGGAGAAAGTTAAGGGGTAAAATTGTAATTAAAGGTTACATATTGATTGACCTCACTCTCTGCCGACAGTTTTTACTTTTCAATATTACCATCAGATTCTCTCTCGCTTCTAACTTTTTACATATTGAGTTAACTCACGCAGAGTTTATAACTAGTGTGAGTTAACTCACACAGGATTTATAACTAGTGTGAGTTAATTCACGTAACGTGACTTAAGTCACGCAAAGATATTTACGTCTTTTCAACTGAGAGCGAGCAAAAACAGTTAGGTGAATAGCAGAATTCTCTCTCAGTCACTACACAATCCACCTTCCAACAACCCCATCACCCTTAGTTTGGGCTTCATCCATATCCAAAGTTTGTTATGTAGAGTATTTGAAGGGAATTTAAAGAAATGGAAAATCACATTGCTTTATACTCTTGCATTCGTAAAATATAGTATTTTATTTTCATAAATAAAATATAATAACTAGATGTTTTACCCTTTTAAAACCTATGCGCTTTAGGAAAAGTTCAAAATAACAACTAATTATAACAAACTTATCGTTGTCTAAAAAACTATAACAACTTCATCTAATCTAACTAACTTTGAGAAATTAAAGAATAGCTAATCGAGAAATAGTAAGATTATTTGAGTGAAGTATTATTTGAACACTAACTACTAAATTTTGTCTAGAATTATCTAAAATGTTATCCTCTAATACGATACAAAGCCCACCACAATTCCCACAAGCCATAGCAACGGCACAATCAAAACAAGCCGCCACAACCCCAACCACAACGGTGCAATCCTGATAAGCCACTGTAATATGTTAAGAGTCCTACATCAGACAGGACATGGTCTGACAATGTATTTATAAGTGGAGGCAATCCTCACCTCACAAGTCGGTTTTGTGGGGTTGTGTTCGGCCCAACCACGATTTTTAAGATGGTATCAGAGCCTCTCCAAGATCCATTGGGCCACCTGCTATCAAGTTTCCGCTATTGGGCCACCCACCATTTATGTCCACGAACCAAGCTCAATAGTGCTGGTCGTGAGGGAGGTGTTAAGAGTCCCACATCGGACAGGACATAGTCTGACAATATGTTTATAAGTGGGGGCAATCCTCACCTCACAAGCCGGTTTTGTGGGGTTGTGTTGGGCTCAACCACGATTTCTAAGATAATATCCATAATTAAACAAAGAACTATTTATAGCTGCTAACAAATCTTATAAGTTAAGCAACGTTGAACTATAAGAAATTGTAACACCTATAGAAATCGAAAACAAAACTAAAATTCAATTGTAACTAGCGAAATTGTGCCAACGAATGCATTATACATAGTAACTATATATCATGCACATTTTTTTTTTTAAATTTACTAAAAAAAATAAAGAAATCTAAAAAAAATCTAGTTCCTCTTGTATTTAGTATTTACACATGCTATTAACCTTGGTGATAAGGCACACTTCATTGGCTTTTGAAGTTTACAAAAAATCAGGACAGAGTTGAGATTTTTTAAACCAACATTTTCCTTTTTGTGTGCTTTGTCTTCTAGAAAACATGCACAAAAAAACCTTTGATTTAAATTTCGATAAAGCAATTAATTAAATTCCAATTGAATTGACGCAAAATGGGGTTAATATTATATGTATATGCCTAGCAAATTATGAATATGTTGAAACGATGGCTAAATCTGCTCCCACTTCTATATGGTGTATTGATTTGTCCCTCGCTTTATTTTTGTATCAAAAAAGTTACAAAAAACAAGAAACCAATAGAAAAACACACAACCTAGGTGACAATCAATACAAACAAAGCGATTATGCCACCAAATACGTAAATCAAAGATTAAAAGAAGGAGACATCTGGTTTTCATTTTAAAAAATTCATACTAAAACAAAATTTATTTATTTTCATCTTAACTATTTAGGATTTTTAGTAACTGCTAGACCATTTAGATTATGTTTGGATAAACAACTTATTTGCGATTTATAACACAAACAATGATAAGCACTTATGTATAAGTTATTTCTACAGTAAAATAAAATAAAGTTTTCAAAAGCTATCTTGAAAAACTTGTTAAAATAAACTAAAAACAACTTAGGAACATGTCAAAAGCTATTTTCATAAGTTCTCTCAAACAGTCGCACAAAACTTATGTCAATTAATAAACTCAAATAAGCCAATCCAAAGAGTCTCAATCCCACCAAATCCACTTAAAGTATCTTCGCACCATATGCCACTTTTTCATCCTCAATACCTCTCTAATAGTAATCTCTTTGTGCCCCACCTTGAGCTTACTCTTTACAATATGACCTTGCAATTAACAATGACCAACGATCATAGATGTTGTTTGGTGAAACCTTCACCACATCCAGGTATTTCATTGGCCACTTCAACGCCTCTACGCCCCTACCATAGACGAGAATTAGTAGGAGAGAAGATACATCAGTTTCAAGTTTTAAGTCCGGAGATCGAGCGACGTTCATCACATCCCACCTTGGAGTCAAGGGGAAGAGATGCCACAACAAAAAGGGTTTGAGAGGGAGATGAAGATTAGAGAGGAGGAAGGTGAGATCAAGTGTTGGAGTGTTGAGAAATAATATCAAACGAAAGTACTTGATCTAAAAATGATTCACCATGAAGCACACAAAATACTTCACCCTAGAAGCAGCCTTGCTATCTTGTTTCAAGTACAAAATCTTTATAAAAGCATGAAACAAATACAAACTACGGGAGACTAATTCTGTTATTAAAACATTGAAAACAAATTACGCCAAATAACTTTTTTTTCTCCTATTATTTGAGAGATGCATTTATTGAGTGTGATGACTACCTTTAAGTCATGACCAAATTGCAGCAAGTGATATATTTTCCCAACCCTTTCAATTATGAAATTATCCACTACACAATGTTCAAGAGGTACAAGGGGGTCTCACATCACAATCTTCCAACTCTATTTGTTTCTATGTCAACTTCAACAAGTGTGTTTTCAGTAAAGGTTTCATTAATTTGTTTTTCTTTTTAACATTGTGAGACTACGTTCAAAATTAGAAAGTTGATAAAGAAGATGAGAATCAACAACACTATCAATATGTCTTTTTCTATCATATGATTTATATTTTGCTACGTTTTTTTCCTCGTCAATTTTACTTTGCTACCTTTTATCTCTAGTTATTCCTTTTTTTTGTTAGTCAATTTTATCTTAGGTTAGTGGTTGGTAAAGTGATATCAGAAACTCAATCAACGTTTGTAAAAGAAAGACAGATTCTGGATGGGGTTCTTATTGCGAATGAGGTGGTGGATGAAGCTCGTAAATTGAAAAAGGAGCTTATGCTTTTTAAAGTCGATTTTGAAAAAGCATATGATTATGTTGATTGGAGTTACTTGGACGAGGTGATGAGAAAGATGACTTTTCTGATTTTATGGCGGAAATGGATAAAAGAATGTGTATCTACAGCAACAACGTCCGTTTTAGTAAATGGCAGCCCTACAGATGAGTTTCCGTGGTCTTCGCCTAGGTGATCCTCTGTCCCCTTTCTTATTCCTGTTGGCTGCGGAGAGGCTAAATGTTGTGATGTCAGCGATGATGACTGCAAATTTATTTGAGGGATAAAGGGTGGGGGCGCAAAACACTATGGTGGTTTCCCATCTTCAGTTTACTGATGATACTTTATTATTGGATGTTAAGATTTGGCAAATGCCCGTGCTTTACGTGCTGTGTTATTACTATTTGAGGCTATGTCCGGGCTGAAGGTTAATTTTAACAAGAGTATGTTGGTTGGTGTGAATATCACTGAGTCTTGGTTGGTTGAGGCAACAACTATTCTGAATTGTAAAGTAGGGAAGGTGTCATTCTTGTATTTGGGTCTCTCTATTGGGGGTGATCCTCGTAAGTTAGCGTTATGGGACCCTGTGATGCATACCATAAAATCTAGACTGTCGGCTTGGCAAAGTCGGTTTCTTTCTTTTGGGGGCCGTTTGACTCTTCTAAAATTCGTCCTGACCTCGATGTTTGTCTATGCTCTTTCTTTCTTCAAAGCTTCGTCAGGTATAATCTCTTACATCGAATCTTTATTTAAATTTTTTTTTGGGGTGGGAGTGAGGTTCTCAGTAAAATTCATTGGATTGGTTGGAATACTATTTGTTTGCGTAAGGAGGAGGGAGGTTTGGGGGTTAGGCAGATGAGAGAGTTTAATTTATCTCTTTTAGGGAAGTGGTGTTGACGGATGTTGGTTGATAGAGGAGGTTTTTGGTGGAGAGAGGTGGCGAAGTTTAGAGATGGGATAGGTGAGTAGGGAGAGGGTTGGTTTTCCGGGTCGGTGTTGAGGAAGGTGGGGGACGGGGAGAACTCTTCATTTTGGATGGACAGGTGGGTTGGAGATGTTCCCCCTTGTCGACATTTTAGTCGGTTGTTCAACTTAGCGGAGAACAAGCTGGTTATTGTTGCCTCTATGTTCTCTCTAGGTTGGGAGGAGGGCGGAGGAGCTTGGCAGTGGAGGATGAGGTTGTGGGCGTGGGAGGATAAGATGTTAGTGGAGTGTAGGGCTCTTATTTCTAATATTTCTCTGCAGCCTAATGTTTCAGATAGTTGGCAGTGGCACCCTGACCTTGTCGAAGGCTATTCGGTGCGCTCAGGGTATGCGATTCTTACTTCTCAGGATCACCATGTGTTGGATGATGCTCAGAGCTTGATTTGGCACCCTCAGGTGCCGTTGAAGGTGTCGATTTTAACTTGGCGCTTGCTTCGGGACAGATTGCCAACCAAAATTAATCTTCACGATCGGGGCATTCTTCCTATCACAGACATCTCCTGCGTTGGGGGGTGTGGGCATATTGAATCTGCAAATCATCTCTTTATTCTTTGTGATTTTTTTGGTGATATATGGCAGCAGGTGTGGTATTGGCTTGACTTCTCAGGAGTCGACCATCAAAATATTGGTATTTGTGCTCATTTTATTCACTTTATAAACTATTTAGGCGGTATGAATACTAGACGCTCTTTTCTCCAGTTCATTTGGCTCTTATGTGTTTGGCTTATCTGGAAAGAGCGTAATAATAACAATATCATCACTCCTATTGAGGAGCTAGTGGAAAAGGTTAAGTTCCATTCTTATTGGTGGTTGCGTGCTAATAATGCCGCTTTTGTGTATGGTTGTTACAGTGGCGGTCGAACCCGTCGTTATGTTTGGGTATCGACTAATGCGTGCTTGTGTTTTTTTGTTCCGTTACTTTTGACAGATACTTTGTTCGTTTAGCGTTTCTTTGGCACGCCTTGTGCTAAAGAGGCATTGTGTTTTGGGGTGAATATATATCATTTTACCTTCTTAAAAAAAAATTATTGTTGCATTTAATATGCGAATACGATTATACCCCTTATAAGGGAAATATATATTTCTTAAAAAAAAAAAAGAGGGAAATATATTTAAATATATAGCACTACAAACAGCAATGGAGTTATTTTAGAACTATAGATTGTTGTATTATTGACATTATATTCCAAAAATTAATTCACGTTATAATATTCTTGGAAATTATTCTGCTGACATATTGGACTTGAGAGTAAAACGGTTCATAATATTCTTTGTTGATGATTACTGTCTAATTTTATAAACTAACTCAAAATATCCCAATCATAAATGGAGCCACGCAAAACTGATCTTATCTTATTCTAGTTAACCTCACCAACTAATTGCTTAGGTGTCATCCATTAGGAATCTCTATAAAAAATTTGCACATAACTTTTGCCTAGCAAACAATTTATTAGGAAACAATTTCTATATCCATTAGGAACGCATGCTTCTGAAACCGCGTTTTCTTTCCAATATGGTGATCACTTTTTGGTCAACATAAACAATTCATATTCTTTTGACTACTAAACAATTTATATTTTTTTTTCTGTTACAATTTATATTGTTCATCATATATGAAAACTAACATTTTCATTTTGCGCTGTATAATCAATTTTCCCTTCTAAATTAACGTATGCTATTTCACTTTGCTATGACAATGAAAAATCTATCAATACACCCATCATCTTAAAATGAATAAACCCATCAATACACCTTTCATCTTATATTTACCACTTTGCATCTATTTTAAAGTATGTTGTTTGATATATATTAATGCATTATTTTGATCTTTAATATATTTAGCTATTTATTAGTAAAACTTATAAAAAGTTAATATTTTAAAAATATTCATATAAACAACCATCTTATCAACATTTTGAGGATGTTAACATGATATCTTTTAAAATTTTGAAGGTTTCTCTTTCATGAGAATGTTGCTATAACCATCACTCTTTTGCTCCTCACTAACTATTTTTTTGCATTTAATATATTTTAGGACATTGTCATTTTGAGGGATATGTAATATTTTAAATGAATGTCATTTTTATTTTTCAACGTTGAGTCAATTACTTTTTTTTTCCTTCTAAACCCTCTACTTATTATTAATACACTACTTCTAAAATATTATATTTCATTTTGTATCTTTGATGATGAAAAACACATGAATAGTTAATAAAATTAGTTTTCATATTTCTTAGCCAATGTTTGGTTCCACTTCTAAAGCAACCATAATTGAATATGAAAGTGTAAAATTAATTTTGATATGTTTAGTTGCTCTTGATTAAAATTTATTTTATCTTAAGCATTAATTCTAATTCAAAATTAGGATTTGTAGTTTAATTTGTATACTAAAATTTACTAGTGCGAGTGATTTGCATTTTTAAAAAAATCATAAAAAACTGATTATTGGGATTCAAACCGGAGTCATTAAGGTGTAACAGACCAACTTAAGTCATTGTAGTATTTTATACAGGGGTTAATATGTCTTTACCCCCTATAATTTGGGCGAGTTTCAATTTACCCCCTGTAAAAAAAAAGTTTAGATTCCAACCCTGTAAAATAAGATTCTTTGATTTTATCCCCTGACCCATGTGACTGCACAGAATTGATGACGTGGCGAGCTGGCATGCTGACTGTATAAATAATTTTGTTTTTCATTTTTTTTAAAGGTACACATGGCATTTGTGCCTATTTTTTTACACAGTGGTGTGCCACTTTAGTGTCCATTACACACGTGTCAGGTTTTAAAAAAATTAAAATTAAAATAATTACACAGCGGTGTGCCACGTCAGCTTCTGGATGGGGTCAGGGGTGTTTTGTGGAGAATCTTCATATTATAGGATTGGAATCTAAACTTTTTTTTTTACAGGGGTAAAAACATATTAACGTTTTATAAATTTTAGTTTCACATATTTAGTATATGTAGTAATTTATACTTCATCCGTCCCATGTTAAATAATACTGTCAATCTTATCACATATATTAATGCATAATTTTGATCTTAAATAACTTTGTTTATATATTAAAAAATTATAAAAACCCGAGAATACTTTCTTTCATAATTTAGCTACTCCAAACCAACATTTCATGAAATTAACTATAGTTAACTGTTTCTTTCAACCTTTCTACTCATTCATTCACACACCTTTTTGCTCATTCCGACACTTCCTCTGAATCACCTTCACAGTTTCTTTAACAATGGCGACAGTGAAGAAGAAAAAGTTTGTCGATTTTAGCTCTGAAGGGGTGAATAACCTTCCGACTCTTCCTCTGAAGTGTCGTGTAGTAGTACTTGATCCTAAATTTGCTGAAAATACTTGGAAGATTCTAGAACTTACTGTTCACAATATTTGCAATGGCAATTTGAATGGTTTTCACTTTGAAGAGGTTTACAGGTTTGTTTGTTCATACTCACAATCACCTTCAAGATTTTTCGTTTCAAGATGATTTATAGTTTTGATTGCCATTTAAATAAATAAAAAAATTAGTTTTTGATTTTAATGTTTATATATGATGCTATATCTTTGATGATATGGATGACTATGTGTCTTGATTATGTGTGATTTTTAAGTGTTGTTGTTCTAGGATTACATTTTAATCTCTGTGGAATTTGAGGATTAAGTAGGTTTTGAATCTTAAGTTACAAATGCAGGTTTATGTTTTTGTGTATCTGTGTAAAGCACCGACACTTCCGATCGAAGGCATGGCTGTGTGGCGTCCAACACAGTCAATGTCTGACACCAACACGACACTGGAACATGTGATTACATTGAGTTATGTTATGTCATTGTCTTAAAATTTATCGGCGCCCATGTGCCAGTGTATGTGTCGTGTCCACGTATCATATCAGATATCAGAAATAATAGGATCGAATAGATGTAGATTAGCTTCATTATGAATTGTATTGAAAAAGATTAATGAATGAGTACATGGTTGGTCCTTTTATAGACCTCAATTACCCTAACTACTTGTAACTAACTATAGTTCTCTCTAACTAACATTTAACCAACTCTAACTACCTTAACTAACTCTAATTATCTCAACATATCGTGGTCCTTACTGTCTGAGTCATGAACATGAAGGGTAGTTTTGGTGCAGTGGATGGAGTTGTTTTTGTGTGACGTAGAGGTTGTTGGATTGAATTGTGTTGTTAGTCTAAGTCTTCCATTGTGGGAGCTTTAAAATTTCAAATTAAATTGTAGCTGCGGTTGCGACAATTTGGTCTTAAAGATTGTAAAGATGTTATTATTTAGGTTGCATACTGCATTTTCAAAACCATACTTTATGGATCACACAGGATTGTTGCTTGCTCGTGCACATGTTATAAAGTTTGAATGTTGACATTTGCAAGTTTCGTTAGGCTGCTTGAGGTTGTTAAGTTGTTTTATATTTTTAAGGTCTGTTTGATTTGGGAACATGTTTTCTGATTTCATTTCTTGATGTCAACAATAGGCATGTCAACAATTTGCAAGTTGCATCTCGCTAGGCATCGATGGATACTTGTCTGTGACATACTTGCCTAAGTTTGTTTTTTTCCTTCATGTTGTAGCATATCATATTGAAACATTCTCTGGATGCTATTTAGTCCTTTCTCTCGCTTCTGCTTGATCAATTTTGGATAATAAAAGCTCAATATCAGATTGTTGTTAGTTTGCCATTTAGTGAGAAGAAAATGCTCTTGTTTCTAAGACCTATATCTGTATTCTGTATTTATTCAAACCAAGCCATAAAATAGGGCTGTGATTTTCTTTCTAACTAATACAGATCTCTCTACTAATCTTCATATTTGTGCAAATACGTATATGAGATTTCTAATCATAATTTGTTTGTTCAGGAATGTTTATAATATGGTGCTACATAAATTTGGGGAGAAACTTTACTCTGGACTTGTGAAGACCGTTACTGCTCATCTGAGACAAATTTCTCAATCAATTGAAGCTGCTCAAGGAGATAGTTTCTTGGAGGTGCTCAACAGGAAGTGGGTAGACTATAACAAGGCATTGAAAATTATCCGAGACATACTGATGTACATGGATCGAACTTATGTACCAAAAAACCGTAAAACCCCCGTTCATGAACTTGGTTTGAATCTATGGAGAGATGTTGTGATCAATTCTAACGAAACTAAGACTAGGCTTCTGGATACACTTCTTGACCTCATGCTTAGAGAAAGGAACGGTGAAGTTATTAACAGAGGCTTGATGAGGAACTTAATCAAGATGCCGACGGATTTGGGTTTGCCTGTTTACCAGAATGACTTTGAGAATCGTTTCCTTGAAGTTTCTGCAAATTTTTATAGTCGTGAGTCCGAGCAATTCATTGAATCTTGTGCTTGTGGGGATTATCTGAAGAAAGTTGAGAGACGTTTAAATGAAGAAAGGGAGAGAGTATCTCACTACTTGGATCCTAACACTGAGTCGAAGATAATTAGTGTGGTGGAGAAAAAGATGATTGAAAATCATATGCTCCCTATTGTTCATATGGAGAACTCAGGCCTAGTTAATATGCTCATGGATAAAAAATATGATGACTTGGAAAGAATGTTTAACTTGTTTCGTAGGGTGCCATCTGGGCTCAAAACTATTAAAGATGTCATGACTTCTTTTATACGGGATACGGGTAAGCAGTTAATTATGGATCCTGAATGGTTGAAAAATCCTGTGGATGTTGTGCAGCGTCTTTTGGATTTGAAGGATATATATGAAAAGGTTATCACAATGGCGTTTAACAATAACATGGAATTCCAGAATGCCTTGAATTTTGCATTTGATTATATCATCAATTTGAATGCACAGTTTCCGGAGTTCATTTCTTTGTTTGTGGATTACAAATTTCGTAGAGGGGTTAGTGATGAGGATGTGGAGATTCTGCTTGACAAAGTCATGATGCTTTTGCGGTACGTGCAAGAGAAGGATGTGCTTGAGAAGTATTGTAGGCTACACCTAGCAAAAAGGCTTCTTGATAAGAATTGTAGGCAACACCTAGCAAAAAGGCTTCTTTCAGAGAAGACTGAATCCTATGAGGCAGAAAGAATTTTGAATCTTAAGCTCAAAATAGAATTTGGATGTCTATTCACTTTTAAGTTAGAGGCTATGATTAGAGACATGATGAATTCTAATGATATGATGAAAGGTTTCTTAGAATCTCATGGTGCTAAGTTGGAAGGCAGCCCTACATTATCTGTGAGGGTGCTTACAACATGTTCATGGCCTACTCAATCTAGCCCTCAATGTAACCTTCCATCTGAAATCCTGGATAAATATGAGATGTTTTGTCGTTATTATCTCGACTGTCACACTGGTAGGAGAATGTCCTGGAAAGCTAATATGGGGACTGCTGATATAAACGCTACATTTGGTAAGGGCCAGAAGCACGAGCTGAATGTTTCCACGCACCAGATGTGTGTACTCATGCTTTTCAATGATGCCGATCGGTTGACTTGTAAGGAGATAGCGCAGGCTACAGCAATACCTATGTCAGAATTGAAGAGGTGCCTTTGGTCTTTGGCCTTGGTCAAAGGGACAAATGTTCTGCGGAAAGAGCCAGTGAGCAAGAACATAGCTGATGATGATGCATTCGTTTTCAACGACAAATTCACTAGCAATCACTTCAAAATAAGGATAGGGACTTTTTTTGCAAAGAGGGAGTCAGAACCAGAGAGTAGAGAAACTCGGAAAAGAGTAGAGGAAGAGAGAAAGGTGCAGATTGAAGCAACAATTGTGAGGGTAATGAAATCTAGGCGGACTTTAGAGCATGATAATATCATCGCCGAGGTCACGAAGCAGCTGCAGGCGCGATTTTTGCCTAATCCTTTTGTTATTGAAAAACAAATTGAATCCCTCATCGAGCGCGAGTATTTACAGAGGGATGAAGTGGACAGAAAAATGTACCACTATCTTGCTTGAAACAGTATGTGCTTTTATCTCTTTCTGTTGAAACATTTTTATCATTGATTGTCTGTCATATACTTTGATTGTCTGTCATATACATTCTGATCTGAGGTATCTGATGTTTGTTAATTTATTTTCTCCATGAAGTTTTCTCCAACTTTAAAGGAGTATTATCAATTTATGTAGTTTTATCATATGATTTTTACAATGATTCTAAAGTCCTACAAAGTTCCTAGAGGCTAAGGAACAAGTCTATGAAATTAAATGCTTGGAAAGAGCTATTAATCCATTTCTTAGAAACCCTTTGGTTTCTAATCTTTATAAGCTAGTTCTAAAGTCACATGAGAAAATAATGACAGAAGATGTTGCTAACAACTTGTTTCTTCAAATGAGAAATCATTCTGTTTGGGATGGTTTCAATGCTTATTTTCTTCTTGGCTAGGATTTGTATACTAGTTGTTATTTTACATGAGAAGTGGTATATAAGAAGAAATTTTGCATTAGATTATTATAATCTATTTTTTTCTTCAGGCCATTGATTATGTTTTGTAGATTATTGTATTGTTACATGTTGATCAAAAGTTGTGATTCATGGATTCATCGATTGTAACTTGTGCTTTAAGGACATATGTTAATCAACTCGAAAGTAGAAATATTCTTTTAAATTGTGTTCATTCAATTAGTCAAAAGTAAAAAATTAAATTAAAATGCATTGATTACAACAAAATACTTCTATTTTTGACTTATTAACTTGTGCCTTAAATCTTAATGAAACAAGTAAGCATATCTCTTGTGGACAAACAATGAAAATTTTGAATTTTTTATTTATGTTTAGAAATGTCAAAATGTTTTGAATCATGTGATCAAAGTGAAAGGAAATTTTATATTAGATTCGAAAATAATTTTTGTTTGTTTGAACTGAATATACTCTACATACATTTGCAAGAATTAATTCATCTCGTTGGGTAGGACCGTAATGAATGACAAAACTCTTCCACAAAAAGATTTATAGTAAAAATACTTTAATTATGTACAACTTGTTATATATATCGATGGCAAGAAGTTTAAACGATTTTCCATTAAATACTGCAAATACAATATTATATAAGTATTATTGTCAAATTAACATGTAAGCATCTAAAACATATTTAACCTGAGCGGAGGAAGGATCTAAATTTTGTATGAATCACATTATAATAGAACATGATTACAGCACCTAAGGACAAATGTTAACTTGGAACAAATAATTTAAAAGAACATAAAAGGCTATTACCCCCAAAAACAGTATGTGTAGACTGCAGTGGTGGCTACACAGATTTCTCTTGTTCCTTCTATACAATAGAGCTACATATATTGACAAAGATGAATCAACAAGCATACATATTGATCTATTTTAAAAAATGCACATATTGACAAAGACCATTAATGATACTTATAACAAAATACATAACAGAGCAATTTGCCGTGCAAAGAAACTTAGTTCAACTTACCCATGAAATTACAACCAATTTGAATATACATAGCTAAAAATGTTGCATGGGAAGAATAAAATTGGTTATGGTTATGTTTGTGTTATATTAAGTGGTGCAAAGTACAATGGATACGTCCAGGGAGAAGCATACATACAAAAGAGAGTTGGAGGAGTGAGATAATTTTTTTAGCAAAAGAATTAACATTGTGGGCAATAAAAATCGAATCAAAAATCAAATATTGTGGGCAATTTGATTTGGTTTCGTTTGTTGGTATGTTTGATTCCTCTATTTAGTTGCTTCTTCATCGGGTTGATTGCGCTTCTCCCTCTATTTCTGTTTGATTGGTTCTTTCTTTTGATTTCCCTATCTAATTAACTGCACTTCTTTCTATTGATGATTCTTCTGATTGATGCACTTCTCTTTATTGATTCTTCTGATGGATTGCATTTTTCCTATTGATTTGTATGATTGATTGCGCTTCTCCCTATTAGAGTGGTTTTAGACCCTATGAAATATGAAATGTAATACCACAAACTAGATGTATCAACCGTCGATATATCTCGTAATTAATAAACATTTTCTTCATTCTTCATGTATTAAATATGCACAAACAACGCCACAAACTATATGCACATATATTGTAAAGTATACATATTTCTATCTTTTTCATGTATTAAATATGATTTTTTGAGTCATGCATATCATACAAGAACAAATATTATATATGTAAGAAATACAAAGTGTTTTTAAATTTTAACTTCTATTTTTTTCATGCATTTTATTTTTTTGGAAAGAAACATTCATGTATTTGTTATCTATCAAATCATTGTTTTTTTTACATAAAAATTTGCATAACTTTTTTTAATGTTGTATTATTTTATGGATAATCACTTACAATATATGAAAACAACATACTACTAAAATTACTTAACTACTCATACCTAATTTTCTTCCAAACAATATATGAAAACAACATACTACCAAAATTACTTAACTACCCATACCTAATTTTCTTCCAAATTTTTTTCTTTACAATTTTAAGGTTATTTTGTCAAATCCACTATCAAAATTCACTTTATCCACTTTATTTCAAATTTCAAAAACCCACTTTCCCACCTTTCTTTATTTAATAATAAATTTTTCTCTCTCATCTTTATTTATCTAATAATAAACTTTTCTCTCACCTTTCTTTTTTAATAATAAACTTTTCTCTCTCAATCTCACTCTCCTCTCTTATCTTTTTCATACCAATTTTCGTAATATTCATTTTCTCTCATCATTTTCAACTCCATTTTCTCTACTAATTTTTAATACGATTTTACTAACAAGTTTTGTTTTTTTAGAGGAAACTAATAAGTGTTGTTGTTATAGTAGAATATGATTTTGTATTTTATGATAACACTATTATATAATACATTAATTATGATTCTTCACGGGACGCATATTAATATTTTTCACACTCAAACATATTAGTAAATAAAATCTACGATTATTTTTATTTATTAGCATTTTTAATATCACCAATACTAAAACAAGAACAATATTATAATATACTATGATTAATCATACTTCAATTTTTTCCGTTGTTTTTTTTTTATAAATGTATCACTAAAAAACCCGTTGGAGTGTACAATTGTAACACGAGATCCATTTTAGTAACTAAAACGAGTGATCAATTTTAATTAGTATTTTTTTAATATCTATATGTAAACACCGTGAATGTCTAAGTATTAATATTAAAATAAGAACAATATCATAATATACTATGATTAATCATACTTCAATTTTTTCCGTTATTTTTTTAAAATGTATCACTAAAAAACCCGTTAGAGTGTACAATTGTAACACAAGACCCATTTTAGTAACTACAACGAGTGATCAGTTTTAATTAGAATTTTTTTAATATCTCTAATTAAACACCGCGATTGCCTAAGTTTTATTAATATATTAATAAAATATATGTGTGTGTATGGAGTATATATTAATAAAATATATATGAGTATATGTTTGTTTTACGGGAATATATTAATATATTCTTATTTCTGAAATTTAATGGAAACTATATATTGATAAAATATATATGAGTATATGGATTATATATTAACAAAAATATATCTCACTATATTTTTTACGGGAATATGTTAGTATATATTTATTGATGAAATGTATTTTCATTTATTAACTTTTTTAATATGTCAATAGTAAAACAAGAACAATATTAAAATATACTATGATTAATCATACTTCAATTTTTTCCGTTGTTTTTTTTAAAAAATGTATCACTAAAAAACTCATTGTAGTCTACAAACTCATTGTAGTGTACAATTGTAACACGGGACCCATTTTAGTGACTATAAGGAGTGATCAGTTTTAGTTAGTATTTTTTAATATCTCTATTTAAATACCGCGATTGCCTAAGTTTTATTAATATCGTCAATATTAAAACAAGAACAATATTAAAATATACTATGACTAATCATACTTCAATTTTTCCGTTGTTTTTTTTTTTTGAAAATGTATCACTAAAAAACTCATTGTAGTGCACAATTGTAACACGAGATCCATTTTAGTAACTACAACAAGTGATCAATTTTAATTAGTATTTTTTCAATATCTCTATTTAAACACCGCGACTGCTTAAGTTTCATTAATATTTTAATAGAATATATGTGGGTGTATGGACTATATATTAATAAAAATATATATGAGTATATGTTTGTTTTACGGAAATATATTAGTATATTCTTATTTCTGAAATCTAATGGGAACCATATATATTGATAAAAATATATGAGTGTATGGACTATATATTAACAAAAATATATCTCACCGTATTTTTTTTTTACTGGAATATGTTAGTTTATGTTTATTTATGAAATATATTTTACGATAACAATATTATATAATACATTAATTATGATTTTTCACAGGATGCATATTATTATTTTTCACATTAAAACATATTAGTAAATAAAATCTATGATTATTTTTATTTATTACCTTTTTTAATATCGTAATACTAAAATTTAATATATATTTGTTCATATTAAAATTTAATTATTTTGTCATTTTTTATTATTACCGATCAATATATACATTATTATGCTTTATATACTTTACATATTTTCACTATGGACAAAAAAATCACTATGTCAAACGCAACCGAGACGCTGCGGAGCCGCGGTCGTACAGCGCGGCGAGGCCGCGTTACCCGTGCTGAAGCATGGGTATATCTCGACTAGTTATAAATTAAATCACTTACCACTATTATTAAGGAACATCAACAACCTTAGTTAAATTTGTGTCCCTCATTTGTTTTTATCTATTATTTTTGCAGTTTTTTCTTTATAATTTGATAGGATGCATGTGTAAACTAAATTCATTCTATCAACATATATGCTTTTAGTAGAAAATATTAAATATGTTTTTAGTCGATTAATATTAAATATTAATCTAGTACCACAAGAATAAAAATCGAATAAAAAAGAATATTGGATTAAATGTGAATTAACTTTGTATTTAAGTAATGTATTAAAGTATTAATATAAAATTTAGATTAAATAAAATGTAAAGTAAATAAAAACTCTTAAAAATGTAAAGAAATTAATTAATGTTTTAAAAACTCTAATTTGAGTAGGATAATTTAACCTCTTAAAAAAAATGTTTTAAAAACTCGAACCAACATCGAATCAATGAGTCTTGCGTGTCACATTGGAGTAAATGCAAATTAATTTATTTATTTTTAAGTTTGTTTTTAAGGAAACTTTTTATTTAAGTGTTGTATTAAAGAATTAATACAAAATATAGATTAAATAAAATGTAAAGTAAATAAAAAATCCTAAAATTGTAAAGAAATTAATCAATGTTTTAAAAACTAGAACCAGCATATCAAATCAGTAAGTCTTGCACGTCACAATTTAATTATTTTAGATTCTATTGATTATGAATTAAAAAAATAAGGGATTTTGAGATAATATAAAAAATAAGAAATTATTTTGTGTTTGTTTACTATGATAAAATCATTTTATTTAAAGTGATTATTTTTCTTGTTTAGATCAGAGTATATAAAAAATTATTTTTACTGGAAAATCTATAACAGTTTACAAAGAGAATACATTACTTTGTTTTTTATTATTCAGCATAGTAAAACAAAAAACAGACGAACACAGACGTTACTGTAGTAAAAAGAAAGGACAGGCGGGCACAAATGGCATGTTATAATTAATAGCAAAATTGTGCCAACGAATGCATTCTTGTCTTTAGTTTTCTTTCTTTCATTAGCCCACAATTTGAACTTAAGGTTCATACACTAAAATAAGAGCAACTGTAAAGGTTATCACAATGAAATGTAAAGGTTTCTATTTGATTCATGAAAATGAATTCCTTGAGACTAACAAATACATGACAACCCTCCAAAACAAATACATGACAAATTGATTAGAGAGGAGGAATGTGAGATCAGGTGTTGGAGTTTTGAGAAATAATATCAAATGAAAGTACTTGATTTAAAAATGATTCACCATGAAGCACACAAAATACTTCACCCTAGAAGCAACCTTGCTATCTTGTTTCAAGTACAAAATCTTAATAAAAACATGAAACAAATACAAACTAAGAGACAATAATTTTGTTATTTAAACATGAAAACAAATTAAGCCAAATAATATTTTTTTTCTTCTAATACTTGAGAGATGGATTTATTGAGTGTGATGACTACCTTTAACAAAAGCTTGTTCGTATCTTGGGGCTCTACCCCTTCTTAGTAAAAAATTTCAAATCAATGTTACATACTACCCTAGGTCTTGACCACCCCTCATTTCTCAAGGCAACAAGCCTCTTTAGCTACCAAAGCATAATTAAATAATAACAATTTTTATGAAGCTTATAACAAAATTTCTAGTCTACATTTGAAACCGAGCATATTACTTCAGGCACCATAACAATGCTCCAATTTTGTTTATCTGAAAAACTAAACAAGATGCAAATGCATAGTTCCTTGTTCTCTATCCTCTATGAATGTCAATATCCTTCAATCCTAAAGTCGTCTTATTTCATGCATTCCCATCATGGTCTAATCCGCAGCTTTGGCTGAAAAAGTACAATGAATTTATGTGAATAGCCGGTATAAGTTGTTAAATTGCAGTGGTTGTTGATTATGATCTGCACACCAAAGATGAAACACGCAAAGTCATGACTAGAATATTGAAGATTCATATAATAAATTGAAACACCACATATATTTGAGAATTAAAAAGTAATACTTCACATGTATTTATCTTTTGTCTGGATTCACATAAAAAATATTTGTAATCAGGAATGGTGTCATTTGAATTGCTATTACCAAGAATGTTTTGAATATGTTGAAACAAACATAATAAAAAATACTGTTGTTAGCAGAACCTTCTCTGTTAGGCAGCTCCTTATGCAATCTAGGAAGCAAAAACCTCGGCCTAATCATATTCAGTCTTAAGCTATTTACGAAAGGGTAGAAGGTGCCATCCATATGGAAAATAATAGCAACTTTTCATATAATGAAACAAGAAGTGTATGACAACCTATGTAGCCCCAAGGTTTCAGATTAAAAGGTGTGTCCAGTGTCCGACACTTGCCGGTGTCTGACACCGAAACGACATCAACGACATTCAATCATTTCTATTTTCTTAATTTATTACCAATGTCTAAGTGTTGTGTCTGTTGTGTGAGCTTATGCCAGTTCTTCATAGATGTCATAGATGATAATCATGGATCAAACTTATGCATATATTGGTTCGGCAGAGTGTTGGCTTTGAATTGTTGCATGTTTCATTAGCTTATCATGCAGAAAATACAACCAACTCTTCCTCCCCAACAACAGAGAGAATAATATATCAGCAGAGTTACCTCCAATGTCATCATATTATGCATTTATCTTCTTTAAACAATCAGAGTGTAAACAACACTTTCTGCCGTTTCCTAAATAACAGAAAAAAAAATAGAGTCAGGAATGGAAAAAAAATGTAGCAGACATCATTTTAAGAACTAAGATCATGGGATCAACTGAAGACCAGGAAAAAGAAGGAATGCTAGACATAAAGGGTCACCGACACTAATAAAATTCATCAAAATTTAAGGTCACTGATTCCATTTGTATCAAGCCATTCATAAAAATCTTAGCATCACTGACAAACTCACCAAGACAAGTAAACTTCTGTGTTGCATCAAAAATAGAATCCTTGTCCTGATAGCTAGACAAAAGGGACACCAAAAAATTGCTGGGGCACAATTGGGGAATTGATGCTTAAGACACTTTGTCAGAAGGTATAAAATGTGTGTTAAATATAGAATATACATCATCTGTTTTTATTTTTTTATATTATTATATAAGAAAGAAACACAAATCCTAACTTAGAGGTGAAAATTTGAGACCATATTATCACACAACTGTCAACTATCATGCTAAGTACCTTGGGACCATCATATAAGAAAGAAACACAAAATGCATCAAACGAAGAAACGCTACGGGTGTTAACTACAGATAGAAGTTAGTTTTGTATGAAAAGGGAAATTTAAGCCCATTTGGTATTAAAAAATTGTGATTATAATATACCTCTATCATGTAGAAAAGAAGATTTCTGAGTTTTGTATGAAAAGAACATACAAAATGATTATTACATTTCAATTTTCAAGCCTTGAGTCCACAGTATCACAGAACAGAAAAGCACCAAAAACAAACAATCTAACTTTTTTCTAGGTTTCTAAACCATTGCAGGATTTCAAAGCTTAACTAAAAAATCAGAAACTTCAGACTTTGAAAGTAATTATTTGTTTATCCATGGGCCATTGGACTTCCTCAGTTTAATTAAAATGAAGATGCTTTCAATCCACACAGTGAAATTAGATAAATACCAAAATAAAAGGCTATACATTGAAAGGTACTTACTTTTCATACACTTTAACAAGAGATTGTGGTCTTGAATAACCATGATTCTTCTTTTCAGTTTCTAAAGTATCACGTGTTGGTTCTGTTTGCGGCTCTTCACTATCTGCAGCTTTTGGTTTACCTCTCCCCCTTGATTCAGGTTTCCAATCAGCTTTTCTAAGAGATTGAGCAAGTAAGATAGCAATATCCGCAGCCATTGCTTGGGCTTTCTCCGCATATGGAAATTTTTCCTTATCAAAGTGGTTTGATAACCACATATACGAAGATAACACTTGATGCCTACTCTCAAGGTCTAGGAGTTCTGAGTCATTCCGTGCCGAACATTTTGGCATGCCCATAGCTATGTTGACGGGAAGCTTCTGACCAAACGCTGTAGCAAATCTGAGTAAGTGGTACATAGCTTTTGGGTCCCTAACATTAATAGGAGCAAAACAGAAGTTGAATCGTTCTTCTAAAGATAACCCTGGAATCCTCTCTAACATATTAGAGATTTTCTTTATATGATCATGTCGACACAAGAAGTACGATCCGTCTAAACGGCAATTTTCGCCGAATTTTTCTAAAAGCTGGCTGAATGTCATGTTAGGAAGTTGTCCGGCGAACAATTCAACCTGCTCATAATAAGGAAAAAGGCCAACCTTCGTCACATGATCAAAGGGCTGTTTCAAACACTCGATCAAGTAATCCAAATCCTCTAAATGCAAAGTAGTGGCGAGTCCATCGGGATAAACGCATCCTCTTCGACCAGCTCTTCCCGCAATTTGCTTAACCTGTGATGCTGGAACAGGAAGAATTTTGTCACCGTTGTACTTCGAAAGGTTATTAAAAATCACCCTTCGAATGTTAAGGTTAAGGCCCATCCCCACTGCATCACTAGCTACTAGAACGTCATATTCATTACTTTGATCGTTGAACAAATTAGCTTGCTGCCTACGAGTCTCTGGTGGCAAAGCTCCATATATCACGCAACATTTATGATTAGTGTGTTTCTCGATAGCTAATTTAACCTCAAATATCTCTCTCCTTGAGAAGGCAACAACACAGTCCCCAGACTTAATATTTTCAAGATTTCCAAGCAGGGTCTTTGCTTCGACTACCAACGGTTTGAACCTCTCATAATGTTGCTCGTACAAATCATCTCCTGTGTCCTGACAAATCTTTCGAACAATATCCAAAACACTAGGATCACCGCATAAATGTATCTCGTCAGCCATCAAACCAAGGAGCGCCCTAGTCCATGCATAACCTCTATACGGATCTGCCATCATCTGAATTTCATCAACAATAGCCACATCATACAATTCCTGTGTCGAAGCCATTTCAACAGTACACGCAACATGATTTGAAAATGGTAAATACTTCTTCTCTTGACCAGTTAACAGACTACAATAAACACCCTTTGCATTAACTTTATCAAAAACTTCCATAGCCAACAATCTAAGTGGACTACAATAAATGCCCTTCTTCGCCTCCATAAACCTCTGCAAAGCATTATAAGTCTTACCACTATTAGTAGGCCCGCAATGATAAATTATTTTTCTTTTCATCGCCCTTGCAAAAGGAAACCATGTATGAGGCATCGTGAGGTCAGCCGACTTAACCATCTCCCTAAACCTCGTGATCTCATCAGTAAAATTCTCCAAACAAAACTCAACAAATATAGGAAACAAAAACCTCACAGCCTCATCACACGGTCCAAGCGAAATCAAGTACTTAGCAACATCCCCAGGACATCTTTTCATGAAAAAATTCCGAAACTTGTGTGCAGCAGTCGGATAAAAAGACAAACCAATGTACATAGCAAGTGCTTCATTCGAAGCCCAACCCGATTTAGCAAAATGATGAAACACATCTTGAAACACTTCCACCTCATCTCTAGTCAACTTTGCACCCTTTTTCACACTCTTAAGCTCACCATACAATTCAATAGGATCATGCGACGCAACGTGCGTAAAATCAACAACCTCACTCTTATTCTCTAATTCATCATCATTATTACTATTACTACTACCGCTACTACTGCTATTACTACATTCTACAGAATCAATAATCTTTGAATCACAAACATCATTATCATAATCTAAATCAACCCCATTTTCAGATAAACCATAAACATCATCACTAACCTCATTTCCAAGCTCAAATTCATCATTTTCAACGACACCCTTTTCGATTTCGGTATCCAAATCAGCTTCTATACCACCCTCCTCGCCGTCTGTTGAAAAGGGTCTGATGGGCAGGCTTCTACCACCATAAAAATTCAATCTTTGACATAAACTAGGACAAAAACGAGATTTTATCAAATTAGTCGAAAAATGGCGAAAATGGCCATGAAATTGAGAAGTTGAAGATGAATTCAATGTGTGATTGAAGAGAAGAGGTTTAAGGGTTGAAAAGGTTCGTTTTTTTCGTGTGTATAAGAAGAAAATTGATGAAATTGAGCCTCTAGCCATTGAAATTTGAGGAAGCGAATTGAATATGAAAAAAGGGTTTGTGAATTCAAAAGGGGATAAAAATTAAAATTAGGGTTTGAAAAATGGTTGAGTTGAATTGAGAAATTTGTGAATGGAAAATGGAAGAAGGAGAGTGAAGGAAGGTTAAACCCTTACCAAAGCCAAAGGCTGCTGCAAGATTTTTGTGAATGAAAATTGGTACATAATATTATTAGTACACTACAAATTACGAAATAAAAAAAAAAATGAGGAAGAAAAATAAGAAAATATATGAAAAAGAAGGAATAGTGGTTTTACCAAATTAATAAAAAAAATTGAATTTTTTTTAAGATAAATTAGCCCACCAAAATCAGAAAATAATTAATAATTAATTTTTTTAGAAAAAAATTAATAATTAAATATATCTCAATTTTGAATTCGCCCAATGTACAAACAAATTTGATAGTGTAACGAAGGAAACATTCACCCACCTCATTACCATATCCCAAATTGAATTCGCCCACGCACAATGAAGAAAAAGTTGGGTTGGCGATTCTTCCACCCTTTCACATAGCACACACAAAGTTGATTCATCCAGAGATAGTATATTCTGTCTCACTAAGTTTCTTCTAGATCGGATACGCTTAAGAAGTAGTTTTCAAGAAAAAGCCACACCTTTTGACAGTACCGGACTTTTCCACAAATTCTCAAACACACTCTTCTCCTCACTTTTTCGATTGTCCCCAAAAATCAACAACCTTTCCAACTTCTTATACGAAGAACTCACTGGAAACGCTCCCCCTCCTCCGCTTTCCCCATCAACTATCCTCTTCGTTGTCCCATCTATATCGCTTTAAATCCTCCATCAAACTAATGAGAAGTTCATTCTCCCTAACAAATAATCTCATCCGCAACAAGAATCAATTTTACACTAACATCTAATAAAAATTAACTAACTATATTTACCCTAAAAAATAAAATAAGAATTAATTATTTCTTCGAGTATAGTGTAGTAATTCTAAAAAGAAAAAGAAGCAAGGTTTAATGAAGTGATTTGATGGAATATATAGTTGATAATTTTATATTTTTTGTGTGTGTGTGTG
>Ga0228710_1000756_pt1 | contig 44398 bp, 31 predicted proteins | sample MedpolnodulmetaG_FD_177995 | JGI IMG/M metagenome (GOLD analysis project Ga0228710, IMG submission 177995) | Root nodule microbial communities from Medicago polymorpha collected in Santa Monica, California, United States - pink nodules | ecosystem: Host-associated > Plants > Roots > Nodule... | reverse complement strand
AAGCTGCGCTGCAGGACCATATTTCAGATTAATGTCTAATCAGTTCCATTAGAGGGTTCTTAAGGTACATAACCATACCACCTGCAGCATTTCTTTATTGAATTCGAACTTTCGGTGGTTAGATATAGATTCCACACATTTACAAAGTCAATAGCTTGGAATTGTTGGATCAAGGCTATAATTTTATGATTTTGTAGATCAATTTAAAAACAAATTCAATTTGAGCTGCTTGATCTTAATCCAACAGCTCCAAACTGCTGACTATGTGGAATCAAAGGCGGTAGGAGATCCAAATTCATCGATGGTATGAAAAGTAACAACCAATCATATCTAAATGTAATAGTGGATTTTAGTTGTCTTGATCTTTCTTAAATAAAAAAATAAAGAAAAAGAATCAGTTTTTCACAATCCTTAATTTTTAATCTTCATATCAAAAAGGTTTTCACATCCGTAATACTATGTTGTCGTCATTGTGGTCTAAAAGATCACTAGCTCTTCAGTGTTTTTTAAACGGCACTAGCTCTTCAGTTAATTTTTTTAATAGGCAAATGTTAGTAGCTAGAAATGTTAGTTTCCGGGGATCAAACCCAGGACCTCCTCCTTCAAACTCCTTGAATGTCCCTTAGCTCACCTGGGACTAGCTCTTTAGTTGAACCGTATGCTTAACGATTATGCTACCAATTTTGTCGTTTATGAAACTTGACGTTTCTAAATACTTCAACTAAAAGTTTAGGGATATAATCAACTTACAACAATAAGCTTCCCAGCATTTTCTGGCCTTTTGGCTACCTCAATCGCAGCGGCAGCTGCAGCTCCAGAAGATATTCCCACCTACAACAATATCAAAGTAAAGATGTTTGGTAAACTACAAAACTGGAAAAAAGAAATCTAGGATCAGTTCATTATTGCCCCTCAGATCCCATTACCAACCAATTACAAAAGAAGTTCGGCAAAGTAGATATTAAGGAAAACAACATGCTGACTCCCAGCTATTTCTATACAGCTTTAGAACTTACAAATAGGCCTTCTTTAAGAGCAAGAAGCTTCGCAGTTTCTATTGCTTCATCACTTGATATCTGCCAAATTACACATTTATGGTTAAATGAAACATTAAATGTTGAAAACTTTTGCAAAATGATGAGATATTCAGTATGCTTCTAATACAACACATCAATTACAATTTTATTTTCGGACTTTGAACTTCTATTAGACTAATTGAAAAGTGATTTTAAGAGCAAGGAAGAGGATAAGCATAGTGCTTTACCTCAAGTTTATATCGCAATTTAATTGAAAGGGTTCTCAAACTGGAAATGGCCAGTAAGTGGCAAAATACTACTTCAACTAAGTCAAGGTAAACATCGTATCAATATTATCAAATATACAAGACAATAAACTGCCAAATCAAATGTGTATCTAAGAATTAAGGGCATAAGAAGGTCAAAACACATAACAATTAGATGCAAAAACTATGGACATGTGAATCTTCCCACCTTATCAAACTGTAGACAACATTTCCAAACAAATTAAAAAAACCAATGTCATGCATCACTATATATTTTTAAGGATGGCTACACACATAATCTCTTGAATAATGCAATGGTTATCCACAAATTGTTTAAGCTTACTTGAACGACTTCATCAATAAGATTAACTTCTAGGACACCAGGGACAAAGCCAGCACCAATCCCTTGAATCTTGTGAGGACCTGAACATTCACAGCAGCAAAGGATCAGTGATTAGTCAAAGGATCAGTTAGGTTAACCAATCATGAAGTGGTGTCAAGAAAAATTCACAAGGAAGATACAATGAATACTGTATTCTAAAAACACCAAGTGAGAATCTTCTTTTGATATTTGGACAGGCAGGACAAAACCCAACACAGTCCTTCCAGCTAATAGCTTTTTGCATGGTAAAATGATGAAGAAACTTATCAATCCATGACCCAATTTCAGAGAAACCAGAAAGTGGATTCAAATAACAAAAAGTTAAACCCAAGAAGTACATATTTTGTCGTAATTTTAAATAGTAACTCCTAAAGTTTTTTAGGTCTTCCTCTGCCCCTTTAATCAGACCCTCTTCCATTTGATCCTTAAATAACATCAACTTGTAATGCAAGAATTTTATGGTTCATATGCAAATTTGAAAAACCACATTAATACATAAAAGTTTATAACTCACCAGGTTTTCCCCCTGAGAGCACTGGACTCTCTACTGGCTCCACACCAATCAGCTACATAAAGAGAAATGATGTTGAGAACATATCCAAGGGAACATATACAAGTTCATTTTTTGATTAAATCTTGTCCCAAACATATACGTAGGGAGATAAAACTAACCTTTATATTGGAATTTTGCTCTTTAAGATATTTCCCAGCACCGGTTATGGTACCACCAGTACCTATCCCAGAAACAAATGCGTCAATTTTCCCATCCGTGCCTTTCCATATCTCTGGACCGGTGGTTTCATAATGTACCTACAACGGTAACAGTATATATTGCTCAAAGTGTCAATAAACCATTGTGCCAGCCATAGAACAAATGAGTTTATATACCTTGGGATTGGCAGGGTTTTCAAATTGTTGAAGTATGTAAGCATTGGGTGTCTTAGCCAACAACTCTTCAGCTTTCTGAACAGCTCCTTTCATTCCCTTCGCAGGGTCAGTCAAAACCAATTCAGCTCCAAAAGCTAATAGAATGATTCTTCTTTCAAGACTCATTGAAGCAGGCATCGTAATTATGAGTTTGTATCCCTTGGCTGCTGCCATGAAGGCTAATCCAATGCCAGTATTACCACTTGTTGGTTCAATGAGGACACTCTTCAGTTAAATACGAAACCCACATGCAAAACAAATATTAATGGTCAGCTATGAGATAAACTAAATTCATACCCAGAAATCCTTTATATTCCTTACCACTTCCAAACATTATACTTAAATATGGGTCAAAACTCCACACAATTGATATAAACTTTCAACATAGAACCGAAGAAGTCATGATTTTCACAAACACACACACACACAATGAGTAAATAAAGATAACCATTTACGCCATAACAAAAGTGATCATAGTAATAAGCAGCACCACTTTGCTCCCAAACCACAATATGTCAGAGAATTCACTTTTCTTTGATTATCAAGGTATACCAACCTGTCCAGGTGTGATAAGCCCCTTCTCTTCTGCATCAGCGATCATACTGTAGCCAATCCTGCATGTCAAATATATAACATAAGTCCAACCAAACACGCACATAATCACGAAAACCAATGTCAAACAAAATTCTAGCAAAAGCAAGTATAAAAACCTAAAATCAATACTCACAACGATGAACAAATTAGTTACCTGTCTTTTACACTAGAACATGGCTCCATCAATTCCAGTTTGGCAGCAACTCGGGCAACACAACCATCCGCAAGTCTATTTAGATACACTAACGGGGTTTTTCCAATCAACTACACAAACAAGTATCAAACAACAATACGTTAAGGGCAAAGCCGAGCTAAAAATGGTGTTCGGAAAATGGGCATCAAGGAACACAAAACTCACTTCTGTAACATCTTTAGCAATTCCAGACCTTTCAACCGCCATGTTATCAGCTCACTAACTGCAACAAACGGGCAAACAAGAAAATCTATTAGCATAGCAATCATAAGCTAAAATCTCCCAACACAACCAAAGGAATTCGAAACATTTCTCAACATAGAAAAACAAAAAAGCTACTCTTTTTTCTTGGCAAATGAAAAAAAAAATAGTTTTGAAAATTCAAAGGTTATCAAAACACAAAAAATTCAATCAAATTCAGCTAAAAAGAAATGGTATATATCAATATTTTCGTGGGATCACCTTAATGAAAACGAAAAAACAAAGAGATGATCACAAAAAGGAGAAAAAATATAACTTATTATATGAATGAAATATGGGTGCCTAAATCAAATATGTAAGGATTATTTGTTATTAAATTTAATTTAATGAAGAATTATGATAATAATACTGCCTGTGTGGGGGATGGATTATGATTAGTCGTCGTAGATGATAACACACCGTTTAAGCAGTGGAAAAGGTGGTGTGTGTGTGAAACGAGGAACTTAACAGCTAATGATATAATTGATGTAATATTAGTGGCAAGTAAACCCTAATTAAATTGATTAATAGTAACAGTAATGTATTGGAAACTAAGAAGAAAAGAATGACCTTGTGTTGAGAAATGATGATGAAACCAAGATAAGCAGACGTGATAGGACAAACAACTGCGTACAAGAGACGGCTACCAATAATTATATATTTTATAGAAATACAAATGGATGTAATAACATGAGTCTTTTTGTTTTTAAATAAAAAAAAACATGAGTATTTTTTCTTTTTCTTTTTTCAAATCGATCTTTTTAAATCAATAGAATATTTACATAGTGATATCAACACTCTCTTTAATACCTACTTTGTTATTGGTTTAAATTATTGTGTGTTTATACTTTGGAAATTTAACTCAGCACAAAGTAGTGAGACGTACAATGATTTCATCCAATAAAAAAGTGAATGTTGCTAACATTCTTCTTTACACGGTTAACCAATTTCGTTAAAAATGTTTAACGATTGTTCGCCATTGAGGTGGTAAGTCCAAAATAACTTATGACATAAAGCATATTTACTTACTCGCATTTTCTTCTTATTTTTGAATTCAACAAGTTTGATTTTATAGATAAAAAAAACCCACCAACACTGTTATAAATCAAGTAATCGATCAATTTTATTTCAAATCAAGATTGAATAATAAAGGTATGAATCATAGTTTTGAGAGCGGTGAATTTGTACTTATCAACTTAACATTAAACGTCCACATAAATATTTTTTAACTGAGTTCGATGAAAATAAGACTATGGTGCAGATGTTTTCTAATTTGTCCACATGAACTTAGCTCAGTTAGTAGAAACAATGCATAATATATGCAAGGTCCGGGGTTCAAACTCTGGTAACCAACAAAAACAAAAAAAAATGTTGTCTAATTTAAATGACTAGTTTGTAACAAAAGAACGTTAAAAAAACTAATATAAATGATATTTGACCTACAAAATAATATCACAGTCTCATGCATGTTACAATGTTCTTATCAACCGGGTAAATTACATTTATTCATGAAAAAATATATATAAAAAATAAAAATTTCTTAATTTTGATTTTTAAAAAAACTGTCCAATAAATTGCATATTTTGAAATAATTTTTTCCCATGTCTATGTATTTCGCTATTTACTCCTTCGAAAGATCACCTCTTCTACAAGGCTCTAAACTGTCAGGTATGTATGTACAAAAGAGTAAATTGCCACAAACCCTCCCACACGAGTCTTATCCTTTAAACCACATCTCAGAAACACTTCACATTTGGTCCTGAAACACCAAACACAAAAACATGGCAACCCTTCAATTTACACCCTTAACTCTCTTCAGACAGAAGCACCCCACAACTAAGCTCCCCTATCCTTCTCAGCTCAACACAAGACCACGCATTGGTTCAGGTTCACACCCATCATCACCATCACTCACTTTCACTGTGAGGTCTTCTTATAAAGTGGTGATTGAGCATGAGGGAAAGACTACACAGCTTGAAGTTGAACCTGATGAAACCATATTATCAAAGGCATTGGATTCTGGCTTGGATGTGCCTCATGATTGTAAGCTTGGAGTTTGCATGACTTGTCCTGCTCGTCTTATCAGTGGCACAGTTGATCAGAGTGATGGTATGCTTAGTGATGATGTCGTGGAGCGTGGTTATGCACTCTTGTGTGCCTCTTATCCTCGTTCTGATTGTCATATTAAGGTTATAGCAGAGGATGAGCTACTCTCAATGCAGTTAGCTACAGCCAATGACTAATTTAGCTTTCAGTTTTGAATGTAATTGTCAAAAATCAATGGAATTGAGTCTTTTACTTGTTTCTTATAATAATTGATACTGTCTCTCTGTTATGTTAAGTTACTTTCATTTATGTGGAATTTTATTGATGCTGATGTAATAGAAGTATACAACTTTTGACTTAAATCAGAATAGATATCATAGCTTAATTTACTAGATGTGGAATTGTGGATACTTGTTCAGTCATTAGTCATTACATATAATACAACTTCATTTAGTAAATACTAAACCTTATTCACGTATTACCAGCAATTGCACAGTATTATAAACTACATTCTGAACCTCAATGGACAAACCAAACTCCGCCAAATTGTCTGCAACATGATTAGCAATTCAAGACACAAGAAAATGGAACAATATTAACTGAAATAGCCAATGGTTTAATTCTTGACACCAAAACACAACAAGGGTGAGTATGAAGGCAGCTCCCTTCCAGCAAGTTAACATCAACTTGGAATCAGTCTCCAAAATTAAGTTGGAGTGGCCTTGACCTCTAGCAATCTTCAAGCCCTAAAGATTGCCCACAACTTAGCTTGAATCTCACAGAACATAAATTCACCATTGCAGCAAAAAGTTAACAGAAAGTACCATTTGAGTCACGCGAGCAGTCCCACCACAAACATTATTGTTACTTGTTCCCGTATATGCTGCAAAATGTACTTCAAAATCCTAAAACAGAGCGAAATGGTATCGATTGATATGACATACATTTTTTAAAAACTAACTAGCCTATTCCATTTCATTCGATTATGATAAGTTCGGATCTCCACACATATATCAACATATAACCATGGCCAATCTTCTTCAAAAAAAAATATAACCATGGCCAATATACAATGTCCATTGAGCAAGCATGACCCTAGCTAGGTAAAATGTGAGCTGAAAGACTTCTTTTTCTGTCGTTGTTTAATCTTTAACTTCACATTAATGCCACTATCAATGATAGAATTAAGAACAATCTGAAGCTTCCCCTCCACCCTTTCTCCTTTCCTTGGAGTATAAATAATATCATGTATATCATCAGCCAATGCTCTCTGAGCCAGAATTTTCCCCACAGCAGCACAAGTGGTTTTATTCTTGGTAGAATTCAGGTCAAACTTGAGATCCTTGGAAATGGAATGTGCCACAACAACCACCTTGCTAGTTACCCTATGAACAATGCAGGCACGGACAGAGGCTTTCGATATATAAATGTCCAAGCAAAATGGTTCATGATAAGGACCTGTAAGCTGGTTAAAAGTGGGAACCCTCTGTTTCTTGTTCACAGGAGACGAATCATTGATTTCGTCCATCCGGGGTATAACACTTTTACTTTTTCTTCCAAATTCATCAACTTTGGGAAGCTTCTGATCCTTGGTAGTCGCTTTTGGTGTTGTTTTATCTTTAGCTTTAGCCTTGTTGGTTACCTCAGTCTTGTCGTTTTTTTTCTTGGAAGATTTCTTCTTGTGAAATTCTAAATTATACTCTTCAAACTCCATGGAACTGCGTTCAAGCTTATAGAACAGATTACCACGAACTCTCAGATTGTCTATCTCTTCAAAATCAAGTTCATCCTCAACATCGGAGGAACAAGCACCAAGGGGTTCATCGATGACACGCTGGCCACAAGAACTACTAGCTCCTGCTGTAGCTAAATCCCCTCCTCGCCAAGCTTGTGCCACCACAGACGAGACCCCCCAAGCATCACGGTCCACAAGCTCGATGTCAAATCCACTTGAGGGGTGATTGGAGTTCGAGAAAAACGGTGAAAGATGAAGGCAACTACTAGGATTATATTCAGAAGGTGGCTCGGCTAGAGAGCTCGCTGCAGCACTACCATCCTTGTCAGGAACGGTGGTAAGTGACTTGAAGCATAGATTAAATGCACTCAGCTTCAAAACGATATGTTGATTGTATACAGAAGTGCCTTTTCTTGCAAACATCATGATCACAATTGTGAAAAAGAAACAGTTATTATGAGTAAAAAACAAGTAGAAGATGCTCAGGTTTCAAAGATAATTATTTTTGCAGACCGGAATGTGAACAATGCTCACAGGAACAAAACATCGAACAGTTGGTGTGCACTCAGTCACTGGACATAATTGGAGACCTGACCTGAATTTTCTTTGGTGTGTGTGTGGGTATTGTAATGGAATGGAAATGGCTGAGGCTGGGTTTTTGTTTTGTAATTTGTGCGTTGGTTTTGGTGATATTCTGTTTCGTATGTGACTAGACTATAACAGGCCCTATAGTTTCACAATTTATTTTTTTTCACACGGAAAGAGGATCCAGGGATCGAAGTCGGTTTTTTCACAATTTATCATTTGATTAAGTTTTTAACCATTTGAGTTTAATCATTTGGTAACCAACGTTACATTCTATGCTTATTATTATGACATTCATTTTGGTTAGAGTTAGGGTATATTTGGCTAGACCAATATGCTATTATATACCCCTTCTGTTTTAAAATGAGTGTCGTTTTACCTAATTGCACACAGAATAAGGAATGAAATATAGTAGTCAAATATCATTGCAATTTTACCAAATTATCCTAATCAACTATTGGTTTGTTTTTCATTAAAGAAAAAATAATACTTTGAAAGTAGTGTAACATACTCCCTCCGTTCCTTTTTAAATGTCTTTTTAGGGTGAATTTTTCGTTCCTATTTAACTGTCTTTTTGGTATTTTAAAGGTACGATTTGTCAATTATACCTTTTGTCAATTACTCTTATCTTTTTCAATAAAACTAATTAATGTATTTGAAAACTAAAATTTGTTTTTTTAAACAAAGTTTGTTTCTTTCTATCGTTAAATTTAAACAAAATTTTGTTACAAACAATGGTTCCAAGAAGAGTTAAAATTCTATAAATAAGATGAGTAACAATTGTTAAAAATTTCAAGTGTAAAGTAAAAGAACAAATTTAAGAGAAGAAAAATAAAAGATTCCATGAATGTTCAAAAGGAAGAAAAAGTGGAAGATCCGTTGGAATTGCTGATGAGGGGTGAAGAGGAAGCAATAGTTGAACACTCATTTGACAAGATACAAGAATAAGAACAATATGACGCTGAAGAAGAAGTTTCATCAATATAAGTTTTGTATTGACTTAAAATAATTAAAAAGATGTTCACAATATTTAGAAAAGGAAAAAACTTATGTACAATTCCTTAGGTGCTTTTCGTTTTGTACCTAAGTTTTTTCCTTTAGAAAATTGACAATTGTTTGTTATGAGAGAGAGATTGCGCAAAAAATTAGGAAATTTGCTGGAGAAAAAGATAATAATTAACAATTGTTTGTTACGAGAGAAAGATAACATATTAAATTTATTGGAAAGATAAAGTGTGTGAAAAAAAAAAGAATTTATTGACGGATTAAAATGAGGATATAATATGAAGAAAATGTGCAAAAACACACATCACTATTTTTGTGTTAATTTTTTAAAAAGACACTTAAAAAGGAACAGATGGAGTAATCTTAATTGAAGGGTACAATTGAAAAGAAAAAGTTATTATTATATTGAAAACTGAAAGTGACATTCATTTCAAAACAATTTTTTTTGGCTAAAACGACACTCATTTTAAAACGGAGGGAGTAGCTTATAAACTTGTATCACAAAAAATTGTTTGTTAACCGTCGTTCCCTAAAAAAATAAAATCAAGTTGTTCATGTTCGTCACTGTGAGCTTACCTCAGTTATTGCATAATTTATGCAGGGGCCGTGGTTCGAATCCGGACACCCCAGTTCTCCACATTTAATTGTGTGAGCTCCAGCCACCAGCTGCTAGACAAAAAAAAAGTTGTTCATGTTCTTGTAAGAGTAACCTGTCTCTCGCTAGTGTCCAATTTTTTATTGATTATCTGACATGTATCCAATTCGTTAGTATGAATGAAATGTTAATAGATTTCTGCTCTTCCCCCTGCACAACACACTCACGCCCAACATGATTTCCAAATATACCCATGCGTTACTTAAGTAATGTTGCGCTATTTAACTCACGCAGCGTGAGTTAAGTCACGAAGAGTTACTGTTTTCGTACAAAACCCATCAGTCCATACTCCAAGCACCATTTTCTTTCCCTCCACCTTCAAAAACCCAAAAAGTGCGAGTTTTTTGGTCAAAATCCTCATCTCAAATCATTGCAAATCGTTAGGAAGCAAGTTTTCTACGCTCATCAAGCACCAAATATCAGGTATTGTATCATCAAAACTCATCTCATTTTGCTGGTTTTTGTGCTTGGTTCGTCTGGTTTTCGTAGGCAGTAGGGCTTGGTGCGCAAGTCAACTTGCACAAGTGTTAAAGGATGCGTGACTTAAGTCACGCCACTGTACAATTCTGTTTTTTGAATTTTTTACGCCACTTTTGTTCTTGGTTAGCTTGTTCCACAAGTAACTTATTTATTCTTCCTTTGTAATTTTTTTTATTCAATAGATATATAGTGAGATGGTTGACAATGTCGCGGGTGATGACGTTGAACTGAAACCGGCCAAAAATGAAGCTTTCGGCGATGTCAAACCAAAACCGGTACCTATTGATGTTGTTTGCGAAGGTCGTGACACCGCCTCATTTTTTTACAACAAATGCAAGATGGAGAGAGCGAGAAGAGTTACTTGCTTGGGTTGGTCGACAAGGGGTAAGGGCCGGATTTAGTGTTTGTATAGATAAATCCATTTTAAAAAGGCCGTAATTGACTATGCAGTGTGAAAGGGGTGGGATATACAAGCCACCTAAGACGAGGAAGAAACCGAACCTTGAAGGCATCGGCTCAAGGAAATGTAATTGTCCGTTTAGGTTGAAAGGTTTCTTTGATAAGGATACAAATGATTGGTGGCTTGCAATACTTTGTGGAATGCACAACCATGACTTGGATGAAAAGTGGACACCTTATTGCAGGTAGACTTAGTGCGGAGGAGAAGAAAAAAGTTATCGACATGGAAAAAAAATGGATCTCTTCACAAGAGATAAAATCTCTTATAATGATAATGAATTGTCTAATTATTGGAGTTCCACTAATAATGAAAAAAGAAAGAAATTAACCAATGAATTTTTGAAAAGAGCAAAAGTTCTAGATAAGAAATGTATTCCTGTGGATGTATTTGAAAACAGAATTAGATTGTCTAATGATAGAGGAAAAGAAAATATTTAACTAAAATATATGATCCTTTCTTGAATGGACCTTTTCATGGACAAAGTTTTTCACCATCAATTCAAAATGAAACTTACACAACAAATTCCATTTTGATAAATAAGATTCATGGTCGCATTCTTTCTATTCATAATAATTATCCAGAATTTGAACAGAAAATAGATCAATTTGATAGAAAATTTTATTAACTGAAATTGGTTTTTTATTAACTTAATCAGTAAATTTTCGGAAAAATCCGTATCAAGTTTTAATTTTGACGGACTTTATTTATTTCCAGAAATCTATTCCGAAGAAAAAAAAGAAAAAAAAATTCTTATTTGAGGCAATTAGAACTGATCGGGACAACCAAACCATTTTTAATAGAAAGGAATGTAGTGGAATAAACGAAATCAGTAAACAAGTTCTTTGATGGTCATACAAGTTAATCGACGAAGTGGAGCAAGTGACGGAAAGACTAACAAAAAAGGCTCAGATTCGTTCCCCAATAGCCGAACATATAGTCATTTTTGATGGGAATACAAATTCACTGAATTTGAATCTTGGTCCTAGAAATGACAATGAGGCTATTCTTAAACAGGACCTAAATCACGAATTTTTTCTAATAAATGTTTCACGCGAACCGGATTATGACCGAGAAAAAATTAAAGGATCTATGTGCCCTCCAAGGCGTAAAACAACGATTACGAAACTTATTCAAGGAAATGGAAATGCCCATTCCCCCATTTTTTTGGAGATGGTAGACCCGTGATTTTTTATTTTTGGTGATCTTTTGAATGATCTATCCCAATATTGAAAAGAAATGTTCAGGAAACCTGGTACTGACAATTCAAAATTTGTGGAGTTTCAGAAAAGGCTCGACCACAAATACGAAGAGGAAGACAAAAACGAGGATGAAAGAAGACTTCGAAAAATAGAAGAAGACTGGGAAAATATTCTATATGGTCTAATAATTAGAAGTTCTGTATTACTAATCCAATCTTTTATTAGAAAATATATTATAGTACCTTCATTAATAATAACTAAAAATATCATTCATATCCTATTATTTCAAACTCCCGAATGGTCAGAAGATTTTAGGGATTGGAACAGGGAAGTTCATATTAAATGCACCTATCAGGGCATTCCAGTATCCCACAAAGAATTGCCAAAAAACTGGTTCAACGAGGGTATTCATATAAGGATCTTATACTTTTTTGTTCTGAAACTTTGGCACAATTCTAAGGTACAATCTACTGAAGAAAAAAAAAGACCCACAAAAAAAAAATACTGAAAACAAAAACTTCTGGTTTTTAACAGGTTATGAAACACTAGTAGAATCGTACCTTGATGAGGGTTACCCAAGAAACCCACTTTCATTTTTGGATCCTGTTTTAAAAAAAAAGCAAACAATTGAAAAAGATTTGAAAAAGCGTTTTTTTCTAGTTCTAAAATTTTTAAATGAAAGAAAAAAAATGGTTTCGAGTCAAAAAAATAGAAACTGAAACATCAAAAGGATTCTAGTTAGGTTCAAAACAGTAGATGAAACAATAGAGGAAACAATAGATGAAATAATAGATGAACTGAGTGAAAGCAAAAAAACTTCAACAATCAGTAAGAATAATTCAAAGATTGAGGTGATTGAGGAGTCACCCGTTCAAATGGAATCTATTAATTGGACAAACTCTTCATTCACAGAAAAAAGGATAAAAGATCTTAATGTTAAAACAAAGACAATCATAAAACAAATTGTTATTTAACGATGAATTTAAGTAATTTTGACCGTTTATGTGAGATTATGTAATTTTAGAAATTTATGGACAAATTCGTATAATTTGGATCGTTTATGTGTCATTAAGTGTGTTTAAGTGATTGCGGGTCATTGCCGGCGAATTTGTGAAATTCGACCGTTTGGATTGTTATGTGCGATTATGTGATTGTGAGAAAAACGATGATTTTGTGTAATTTTGATCAATTGTGTCGCATTATCCGATAATCCTGTTAAACTGGCGTAATTCAGTTCAATTATAAGCGTGTAAAGATTACAGGTCATTAATGACACACTTTGCATTGAATGCATATCAGTACAACATTTAATGTTGTACTGATATATCAGTAGAGCGTGAGTTAACTCACACAGTGTTTTACACATGCGTATGTTAAGTGACGCAACGTTAGTTAACTAACGCATGAGCATTTTAAGCATAGCTGCAGGGCCGAGTGTTTTGTGCAGGAGGAGAGCAAAATTCATGTTAATAAACATTCTTTGTAAAAAAAAGACGTGAGCCATTCTCTTCTTGTGTATAATATATGGAGTATTATATTGACTTGATGTAGTATTTCTTTATTAAGAAAAGACCTTAGGTTATGTGGTATTCTTAATCTCTGTATTAAAGAAAGACCTAAGCTATTATTCTTTATTTAAAATAATAAAAAACTGAGGTAGTATTAAAAAATTTGGTGTTGAGCAAATAAATCAAAATGATGGAATATATACAAGTTAAATTGCATAGGTGTTATGCCAAGTGATACAGCAACTTTGGAGATGGATGAGGGTAAGCTAGGAACAATTCTGATAACAAACGATGATGGTATCGATGCTCCTGGTTTGAGAGCTTTTGTTGAATCCCTGGTCAACACCAATCTTTTTAATGTCTTGGTCTGTGCTCCTAATAGGTAAGTAAATCAGTCAGGTTCCGTCGTGATCGAATTCATATAATCAAACACATCTATTACCGTTTGATTGAGATCAAAGAATTTAGATTTTAAACTCTATATGAACTTGATCCAACGGTCACTGATGTGACTGACAGTATGAATACTAGAACCTGCGCTACATGCAGCAATATTTGAAAGTTTAATGTTTTTTGCATTTTTTGTTTAATATATAGGGACTAACTTGTTTCAAAAATTGTTGCAAGACTTAAATATCCCTTTATATTTGTTTAAAATACACGTTAACAATTTATTATATGACATGTAGACAGTCACATAATTCGTTTTTGATCATTTTAATTTGGATTTGCATGCAGCGAGAAATCAGCCGTTAGCCATTGTGTGACATGGCTTCACCCTGTTGCTGTCAAACAAGTTGAACTTGATGGAACCATTGCTTCCTTCGCGGTTTCTGGTTGGTTGGTTACTCTCTTTCTTCCATTTCAATTTTCACAAGCTCAAGTCGCAATGACTATTTTTTCGTTCTTTGCAGGTACTCCGGCTGATTGCACTTCTCTCGGAATTTCAAGAGCACTATTTCCTACAACACCTGATCTGGTAGTCAGTGGCATTAATAAGGGTAGCAACTGTGGCTATCACATGTATGTAGCACCCCTTTCATCCTCATCTCCTCCCCTTTTGTAGACTTTGGCCAGTGTTTAGGAAAGCTTATTAGAACTTCCATAAATAATTTTGCATTTCATAGCTAATGGTGTAACTTGTAAGTAAGCACAGCTGTGAAATTTTTTCTATTGATTTCAAATGACAAAGAAGTATCATCCTAAGCTATGAACAGATGTTGATGATTCCATTTCCTTGAAATTTGAAATGACCCTCTTATGGTTTACAGAATATTTCTTTTTGTTAAAGTTGTTTCGGCAGTTATTACCATAGAAATTATTCTTCCATAGCTGTTCTGTCTAATTCCCTTTCAGTGTTTACTCAGGCACTGTAGCTGGAGCTCGAGAGGCCTTCTTCAATGATATCCCTTCAATCTCCATTTCATATGACTGGTACATTATCAACATGTTTCTGTTGCAATATTGCTCAAAAGTCTTGAATATATGTTCTGAATTGAATTTTGAAACCAATTTATTAGCTTATAATTGTAATTGGTAACGGAATGAATGTCTCGAGAATTATGGTTTACTTGCTTTATAAGTTATTCTAGTATTCTTTGATCTATATCCTTCTATAACAATAGCTTCTTATTACTATTTTTGACCAGCTTTATACTGTGCTTGAATATGCTGTAATAGACTGAGGAGAGTGTAAGTATTCAGTTTTACTTTTATCGACTTATGAAGTTGATGCTAAGTTATGTCAAAGACTAAACAATCCTACACTACTTGGATGGACATTTCCTAATCCTCCTCGCATCCTCTTTCCCTAATGAATAATGATGTAGTAATCACATGCTGAGTGTGTGCGCGTGCGTGTGCGCTTAATTTAAATGAATAAACACATGCTGAACAGTTTCTTAATTTTTCTTTTTGAAGATTACTGTTACTCCTCTTGCTGGTCTCTCTCGTGCGGATGTAGATTGCCAGACCTATTTTGAGGAATGGCTGCAAAGTGTCCCCAAACCCCTCTCGTCGGAAGCTTTATAGTTCTGTGAGATCTATTATGTATTTGCATTTTATATGATAGCTTTGATTGCAATATATTCCTAGCACTAGTTGAATTTGCATATTAGCATCCATGCTAGTCAAGAATCAAGATTTCTTTTTCCTAAAGTTGTTAAATCAAATTTTCAGATCCTAAGCACTAGCAGCAGTCTGCTTACTCCGCTATGCAAGCCATCACTCCATTAATATCTTGGGGGCAATAAAGACATTTGAACATTTTGTTATATGATGATTGAATGAGAAAGCCTATTTTATGTAAGCTCATAAGCAATGCAAACAGCACATCACTCATTTTTATATCGATATTACAGCAATTCTTGTTATATTGTATTCGTTCATGCGGATTGCTTAGCTTGTGTTAGAAACAGTTATGTTTTATGTGTTTGACAGTTATGTGTGTTTTATGACTAGGGGAGATTAGGCTCTCTAAACCGTGTATTATGATGTCTTTCTTAATGTATTGGTGTGAGATTGTTTTTGTAAATATATTGCCTCTGCAGTTCCAGTTTGCAGAAGGATATTTCCCCATAATTCTGTTTTCTTCTATATTATACTCAGATTAGATACCAGATCTAATACTTGGTATCAGAGCACGTTTCTTGGATTTGTGGTGCACCATGCCAGAAATGAGACAAAGCAGTCATAGAATCAAATTTAATCTCAATACGCGTAAAACCAGGATCCTTTAACACTTGCAACCCATTTACAAATAGCTCAAAGTAGCCATAGTGATAATGCAAGCACCTAAATTCACCGCGAGACAAACCATAAAACTTCTATTAACATTTCGAATCAAAACTCCACACGAAGCTAATGATCCACTATTCGTAACAAACACATCCCCATCAAATTTCACAAAATCAGGTCTGGGATAGTTCCAATGGAAGCAATTCCGATCAATAAAAAATTCATCGAAATTATTAGCAGGATGTTGAACTACACTCTGCTTCAATCTTACACTTTTTTGCCGTACCAAAGCCACCAACTTGGTAACTGTAGGAGTAGAATGGTAGACCACCAAAACATTCTTGGATCGTCAAATCTCCTCCACCGTCACGCCAGAGACTCAAGGCCACTCCTCCGTTTGCGCAACACACCCACCATTCAAGTTTAAAATCACACATTCAGAGTAGAAGTTCAAAATCTACACTAAAGTTTAAAGACATGCTACTATTTTTTTTATCTATAAGGTGCACCCTTAATTTTGCTTTTCAAACTAATATGTCCGTTTATTACAGATATTTGATAATTTAGAGATTATCTTTTTTTTAAAAATAAGAATTATTGTGGTTGTTTATCATATATGAAAATTATTTTTCCAAATTATAAAAAATAATATTCTCATGAATCTATTAAAAATAATGAACAACTAGATTACCTAAAAAAAGAACGAATAAATAGATGATACCAGTTTTTTTATAATCATTTTTTAAAAAAGAGACTGTAATAAATAGATGAAAAATTGTACAAATAGTCATTTTGTTTAGAAAATGATTTTATTTAGATTTGTTTTGGGATAAAAACGGACTTTAAAATAAAACAAATAGGCATTAATTTGTGCTTGTACAATCGATGGAAGAGGGTGGTAATAATAAGAGAGGAACAACAATTTTGATAACAAACGACGATGGAATCGACGCTCCTGGCTTAAGAGCTTTGGTGTCATCATTAGTGAATACGAATACGAATACCAATCTTTTGAATATCTTTGTGTGCGCTCCTGATAGTGAGAAATCAGCTGTTGGTCACAGCATCACATGGCTTCATCCTATAGCTGCCAAACAAGTTCACATTCATGGAACCGTTTCTTCCTTCGCTGTTTCTGGTACTCCCGCGGATTGCACTTCTCTCGGAATTTCCAAATCACTCTTTCCTACCATACCCGATCTGGTTCGTCATTCCTCTCTTTTTCACTACCATGAAATATCCAGCTCAGTTTTGATGTGCCTTGTATTTATTCAACAGGTAGTTAGTGGCATAAATAGGGGTAGCAACTGCGGCTATCATATGTATGTACCACCAATTTATATTGCTTACAATCTTTCTCGCTGTTTGTGTTATTAGTAATTCCCTTTCAGTGTTTACTCAGGCACTGTAGCTGGAGCTCGAGAGGCCTTCTTCAATAATATCCCTTCTATTTCCATTTCATATGACTGGTATCTTATCGACATGTATCTGTTGCAACTGTTAACCGAATCAATGTCTCAAGTATCCTTTTCTAGCAATAGCTTTTCATTGTCATGTTTGACCATTTGAAGGCTATTCTGTTTCCAGGGTTGAAGGAAAGAGTAATCCACAGGACTTCACCCTTGCTGCACAAGTTTGCATTCCAATCATAAACGCGGTATTGGTTGCCATAAAGAAACAAAGCTACCCTAGAAGATGTTTTTTGAATATAGACGTGCCAACCAATGTTGCTAACCATAAGGTATATTGTAATAAGTTTTGCAATTGTGGTGTTGAATGATGATCCATGTAGTCACTATTCAACCTCACCGAGTAGGAAAAGGATTGGTGGTTGTTCATGCTTTTGTATATGTTTAGCTTGTGATGAATTATTATTATGGTTCTATTATACATAGCCAGATAGCCGTGTTTTGATTGCTTAACATGACATAAATTCATGCTGTGATGGAATAAACATAATACATGATAAGGAGATTTATTCAAAATATATGTTGGTTCTAAGATGATTCTCTTAGGAATTATTTTTAAATTTTTTTATTGTTACTTTAGGTAATTTGACAGGCATTATTTTAGGACTATAGCCCTATTAATAGGAGACACCATGTATTAGAGACAAGCCTAAGAAAATTGATTATATTCTATCCAAGTTTTCTTGTAAGGTCCAGAATTTGTCATACAAATCTTGTTTGTTTGCTACAATGTTGCCTTGCCTCCATGAAATCATGTAAGTTATATCCAAAGAATGGCAATTCCCCTTTCATAAGGAGTAACTACACCTATCTGGTGATTACGAAAGACTCATCGTCCACTCTTTAAGAAAATGCTATCTTGTGTGTTATTATAATTTGTGGGATTTGTTTGTCCCTGTTGTTACAACCTAGTGGTTTGGTGGTGAAAATATTTGATGTGGAATCCCGGGTTCGGACCAGGGTCACCACATTTCCCCATCCCCGTGTGTTTGTTTATTTGAGTATGTGTTGGCCACTGGTTGAATAGCAAAAAAAATTCTTGTGGAATTTATTGTTTTTCTCCGTGCAAAAACAAAAAAAGCTTACCTGATATCATGACAATATATTATATACTACCGCATTGTAAATTGGTGGAAAGAGTGACTACTTCAGGATGAAGCCTCTCTGCTTGTAGAGTGTGCACATCTGACCTTTCCCCCTTCATTGAAATGTTGCATAATGGGAGGCTCTTGTTACAAAAAGATGCTGTTTAACATTTGCTTTGTTGTCATTAAAGTGTTGAGCTGTTGATATGTTGGTTTGATTATCCCTTCTGTATTTTCATTTAATATCCTACATCAATGTTTACATTTATATTGAAAGGCTTGCTATGCTGACTTTGCTACAATAATATATTTCTCTGTCATGCAATCTTCTGTAACTAATTTATTGCATCTGAAAAAGGGTTACAAGCTTACGAGGCAGGGTAAAAGTATCTTTAAGATGGGATGGAGGCAAGTCACCTCTGAGACAGAAGGACGAAGAATGTCGTCTGATATGACCAATACAGATACTGATACGCCTAAAAAAATTGGCACATCATCTGCATCACCTGAACATCTTTTATTTGCGAGAGAGGTAGCTCATTTACTTTCTTTCTAACTGACTTAAAGTTTCGATATTTCATTTGTGTATGTAGCATATTGTCTAATACTTTCGGATGTACTCCTTCGATTGTTATAAGTTCTACACAGCTTAATATTGTGCTTGACTATGCTGTTATTGGACTTATTATAAACAAAGTAGAATGAAGATTGTAAGTATTTGATTTTATCAACTTCTGAAATAGATGCTAAGTTATATGGAAGAACTAAAAAACTTACTTGGATGGACATTTCGTAATCTTCCTTGCATCCTCTTTCCCCAATGAATAATAATGTAGTTTTTTTTTTCTTCCAAACTTTTGTAGGTAAGAGGTGCCCTACCTGATTATGATGATGATACAGATCACAAATCTTTGAAGGCAGGCTATGTGAGTGTGTCTGCGTGAGTGTGCGTTTAGATTAAATGAATAATGACATGCTAAACAGTTAATTATTATCTTTTTACAGATTACTGTAACTGCTCTTGCTGGTCTCTCTCATGCGGATGTAGATTGTCAGACCTTTTTTGAGGATTGGCTACAAAGTATCCCTAAACACCTCTCATCGGCAGCTTTATAATGTTGTAAGATCTATCAATGTGTTTGCAGTGTATTTGATAGCTCTGATTGCAATGTATTCCTGGCAATAATTGCACTTGCATTTTAGCAATCACGCCAGTTAAGAGTCAAGGTTATTCTTCTGTGATAAATAGAAAATTCTGGCAGGCATTCATATAATGTGTTTAAGTGACGTCGTCACAAATGACTTTTGCGAACATTTTACTATAGACAATTATTTTAGTAACATTTTTTTCAGTTAGTATTTACTTGATAAATGGTGAATTGTGGATTTTATACTTCATTCTTCACAATGTCTATGCTCGTGAGGTCAGTCATAGGTTTTTATGTTATTCCATGATAAACATTTACTGCAAAGAGTCAAGTTTCATATATCCCTGAAAAGTAGGAGTGGAAATATTTTGGGATTGGGTTTATCATACAACTTTTAATGTAGATCACTTTCCATTTCATACTCATTTTTCAGGGTATTGACCCTAAATTTGCATCAACAATGTAAGAAACATTTCCGAACATTTATCAGTCATCAATGTGTTAGTTGGACATTTGCTTAGTAGGATATGTCCTCGAGATAGGAATGTCCATACTTTCAGATCCTAAGCAGTCTGGTATGCAAGTTATCATTCCATTATTATCATGGAGCAATAAAGACATTTCAATTTTCAACAGTTTGTTATATGATTGAATGAGAAAGCCTATTTTCTGTAAGCTAATAAGTAATGCCAACAACATATCACTCATTGTTATATAGATAGCTATGATAGAAATTTGTGTCATATTCTATCAAATAGGTACATTTCTATTCCCACAGTACACAAGTTCGATAAAATTTGCTTAAGATCTTTGCTTCTCTTGTGTGTGTAACTATAATTGCTCTGAAAATGCAGTGTCAGTATGGATACTATTTTTTCTACTAAATAAATAGTATTTCATTAAAAATCAAACCAACAATAATAGGGGAAAGTGGAGGCTACTAATTAATATGCTAAAAATTCATAGCAATCATATCATTTTTATATGTAAATACTTGCAGACTTGCAGGAACAAAACCATATCATATCATATAAGTGGTAATACTAAAGCATAAAAAACCTTTTTATTTTATTTTAGGGAAAAGCATAAAAAACCAAAAGAGTTACATCTGTTAGGGTGGTTTGTTTCATGGTTTTCAAAATCATTCTTGGAATTAGCTTTTCTACTAAGAATCTTATCCCAAGAAATATAATTCTCACAAATGTTTTTGGTAAATTTTTTATATTTCTACGAACATTTTTAAAAAATTATTTAGTTTAAAAATATAAATAAATAAATTATAGAGGAAAGTAGTTATTGGTAGTTGTACTTTTTTTTATCAAGTAGTCTAATGATTAGAAATTCAAATCTTTAATGTATGTAAATAAGTAGTTGGTAGTTTTGTGTAGAGGATACTCCGTTCACACCAAAAAATGAGAGTCAAGTCGTTGAATTATATGTTATTGAAACAGGGCCGTTTATGAGATTTTGGTGGCCTAGGGCGAACCTACAATTTGGATCATAACTAATAAATACATATAAACATCAAACTTGATACAAAGAACTAGCAATTTTTTTTAGGGCCTAATAGACCCCTAAAAAAAATGGGGACTAAATTTCATACTTATTTTTTTGGACCTAGAGCGATCGCCCTCTTCGCCCTACCTCAGATACGACGTTGTATTGAAACTCTACCATGTTTCAAATTCCCCTTTTTCTCTATTAATAAAATATTAAGACATTAATCATTGTTAAACATTACATAATTTTATTTTTTTTATAAACATGCTATGTGAAAAGAAAAGACAAATAATATAACAAATAAATATTTGCATATGCACATATACGGTGTATTTTGGTAAATTTTTCGAAAAGGGATCCTCATGGGATGGGAAATAATTTACGAGTTTTATATTGGTCCCTTAGTTTAGGGAACCAATGTAAAACTCTTAATTTTACTAGTTAGTTCATTATTCAACATACACAATACATAAAAAATAAAAGAGTAAACAAATGTATTTAAGTCAAGAATTGATGAGATGAAATTATACCAGCCAGAATGATCCATCCTTTTCCAAACATATATATTAGAAAAATTCTATGGTGAAGTCATGAGAATGATTTTTCTGGTAAAGTTCTATGACCAATCATTAAACATTTGTGTATTTAATCTATATCACATCAGATTATATACATTTGCTTATAAAACGTGTCATTATATCTTTACTTATTGCAATTGTGTTCTTGATTAAATCAAAATTAAACAATTGTGTCCCTGTTTACAAATTGACTTTTAAAAGGGTGAAGTTTATAAGATTGATTTTGTTTGACAAAGACCAGAACAAGGATAGTACATCTCAAATGATTTACTTTACACAGACAATCCAACTTCGATCAATTTTACACAAATAATCTCAAATGAAAAATTTGTTTTGTAGCTTGCTTCAGGAAGAGGACAATTGATTTCTATTTCCAAAAAAAAAAAAACCTCATGGCAGTAACAGCGATAAAGATGTGAGGTAAATGAAAAAAGTCAATTTTCTATTGGCTAAACAAAATAATTTTTTCAAAAAAGTTAGTTTTGTGGCTGCATCGAAGAAGCGTCTTATATATGAATGTAATAATTAATATTTTTTATTTTTTTACAAAATAATAATTAATATTATTGAAATTTGTCTTTAAGTTTTTTGTCCATGTCAGTGGGGGCTTTAGTTCACTCAACTCCAAAACTTAATTATATAACTCATCCTCTCTGCACTTATGTACTGCGCTGTGGTAATTCTAAGTTATGTTGTTATCGTCCCCATCTCTTTACCAATTCTTGGAGTCCTTGTCCTCGTCCCATAACTACACTCCCGGAAAAACTGTCTTATATGTATGATTCAACGCAATAAACCTTTTACTTATTTTTTTGGACAAAGAACCTTACTTTATTAAAACTATTTTTAATAACATGAATCTTACTTTTTTAATTTAATAAAAATATTATATTCGTTTTATTTTTTTAGTCAATTTTAATAAAATATTAGCTCATGATTGTGTTTTCTATCTCCAACAAAGCTTTATTGACCATCACTCAAAAAATAACCTTTTAGTATAAACGGGCACTCGCATTCCGTTGATGTTTAGATTTTACATCTCGGCAACTTGTTATACTCTTTATAAATATCTCCTCTTTCGCATCTCAACACAACAAATTGTTTCTTGTCATTCCCCCATTATTTGATTTTGAAATAGTAACGGTAAATCCCAACATTTCTTCTTCACCTCAAACTTATGTCAATAACTCGTCTTGTGAAGTAAATTATTTTTCAGTCATTAAATATAGATGACAACCAATAGAATTAAATGCAACCTCGACTTTGACATTGCTAGAGTGATCCTCAACTAGAGGTGGAGCCACGACTTTGACATTGTCAAGAGGATCCTCAACTAGAGGCGGAACTTTGGCTTCGCCATTGTCGTGAGGATCCGTAACTTGTGGTGCAAAGTCGGACTTCACATCAATAGGAGGATCCACAATTAAATTTGTAATGTCAAGTGTCAAATTAGCTGAAGATCAACGAGAATCCATATCTCAAAAGGTGCAAACAAATTTAGAAAACTAATCTATTTCTGAAAATGATCAATGAGACACGTTGGGTTTTATTTTTTCAATATGACACTCTCTCTGGTCTTCAATATAAGATTTTTTTTTCCAGATTCATTGAATAAATGATGCATTTGATTTATATTATAGACTAAATACATTATTTATTGAACGAAGCTTAAAAAAAATCTTTTTTTACATTTGAGACCGAAGAAAATAGTACTTTTGGCTCTAGAGTGTATGATAGTATTATATCAAGCAAGACAAACTTTTCAAGTACCAAACACTTTGTTCAAGAAAAGTACCAACATTTCTCTAGGTGTTCATATTTTAAGGTATTCTATTTTGTGTGAGCCGTCAGTTAAAACCCTAATTTCTTCTCCTTTATTCACCAAAGAGGGATGGTTTAGGGTTAATTGTTGACCTCAAATCACCCCTCTAAATCGTTTTCCCCCCCTCCCTTTTATTTAAATAAGTGATTTTCACATAGAATTATGTTTTTCTTTTGTGATTTCGTCGTCTTAGTGTGACGTTGTTTTGTCTGTCGTCTTTGTGCGGCCTTGTTTTTCTTTTCCCTCTTGTTCAGGTGTTTGTTCAGTTCAGATTGTCAGATCAGCTTCGATTCAATGCAGATCCAACCAATGTCTCCGACGTCATCAAAGTTGCAGATCTGGAGGCATGACTAATCCGAAGATTTTAATATAGTCAAATTTGTAGGCTTATGTACTTGGCCGTTTTATGCTATTAACATGGATGCCGTGAGTTTGTCCACAAATTTATCTTTTTTGTTTTTAGCGAATTTGTATTGCATCGACGTACTCTATCAATTTGAATGAATGAATGAGTGTCATTTGTTTTGTGTAAAAAACAAGTACCAAACACTTAAGATTGCCAATTAACTCATTCAAAACTTTACAGTCGTACTGATTAAACATTAATTTGTGAACGATTTTAGCACACTTCAACACCGTAAACTATGTCAAAGAAAGATAACCATTCATATTTTTTTTTTTAAGAAACTAAACTAACCCCCTTAAATTGGCATCAGAGATAATCGAACCTGAGACCTCGAGGAGGAGCACACTCCCTGGTTCCAAGCCAATACCACTAGGCCAACCAAGTGGGTTTAATAACCATTCAATTCTAATATTGCAAAATTTAAAGGAAATATATAAAAAAAATTAAACATTTTTTATATGTCGATCATAAATATCCAATCTATATATCCATTTCTTACGGTCAACTTCTACACTTAGGAGAGAGATATATAATTAATAACTAGTGAAAGAAAGATAAGTGAAACATAAACTTTATTATGCATAATGGAAAAAGAAAGATACAAAGGATAGATGAGTGGGGATTCTGGAAAGAAAAACAAAACAATGGGATAATATGTGATTTCTAAATATTATTATGATTTATGAGCCTCTTTTCAATTATTCAATTCCTATGAAGTTGATTGTGATTCCATCACCATTGACCAAAGGATCTGCACGTCTTCATATTGACAAGCTTTCACGTCTTCGTACAAAACATGTATCCCTGTTTATGCAAAAAAAATAAATTATTATTTTGTGAAAAAGATAATGGGTGGTATGAAGATAATAAATACTCTCATTATCTTTTATTATAAGAACCTTTAATAAAAATCATTGGTGTTAAAAAAAGGTAGAGAAATAAATTTCTTTGAAATGTGTTTAATTTTTTTTTATTAAATTACCTTTTATGCATAAAAAAAATTCAATATTCGATTTTTATATTTCAAAACAAATTGGTAATCGTTATTAGGGATAAGTTTTTTATTTTTTTCAAAAGTGATACATGTATGTAGAAATTTTTTGAACGTCTTATCTTAGGGACAAAAACATTTTTATAAAGGGTCTTGTAGATAAGGATGGAGGGAGTAAATGATTGTGTGAAAAACATATATTTTTGTACATATGAAATCTCATTGAAATAAATGTTAAGGAGTGAATGCTATGGTGTGTGATTTTGGTTGACTTAATGCTAAAATGTTTTGTATAAAATATTACAAACTAAGGATGTTAACATGGCAAGGTGGGAGTACTCCCATGCTCTCCATCCCCAACATAAAAAATGCTTCTCACCTTGTTTCCGTTCCTCAACTATGGGATTTTTCCCTCTGTCGTTATCCACAATGATTTCCACGGTCCCTTTAGATCCATCTGTATAAAATAAATGATCAAGTTTCAATTATTTTCAAATAAAACGATATAAAATTCTAATATAAATAAAATACTAAGACATTAATATTAAACATCACAAAAATGAAATTTATACATTAGAAGAAAACTGGCATGCATTAGAAGAAAATAAAACTGCATGGACAATATAGGGTATGGAAAGTATCATGGAACATACTCTTGCTTTTAGTTGAATGCTTCTTCGACAAAAACTTCTTCAATCGAGAAAAGAGCATTTGCAGCCACTTCATTTTATGAATTACTGGAGGGAAACAAGGTAAGAGAGAAATAGAGAAAAAACATTAAATATTGAGAAAAGTAATTAAACATACCTACCTTTTAACATTATTTCTCGACTGATAAATGCAAAATAGAATTTGGCATATCCACTACTAATATTTTCAAGGTTTATATTTTTAATAAAACGATTTAGTGTAGTCATCAACTTTAAATAATAATAATCACAATAATAGAAAAAAAATAGAGAATAATATTAATAAAAATAATGATAATAATACTAACTACTATATTTATATGCAAACTTTTATTTAGGTTCGTAGTAACATGTATGACTTCTACGTATTAAATTTTGGGATTCGTTGTACACACTTGTGATGCTTTGTATCTTAAGTTAAGTTTATTTTTAACCACATTAATATATAAATATCATTTTTGAAGTTTTTATTAACTTTAGAATATTAATAGGTTGACTGTTGTATTTTATTTGTTACTTTACCTTTTTGTTTGTTGCAATGATTATCTTTATAATTAATGTTTATTAATTTATTTATATTGTATTTAACTTATTATTAAATTTAATTTTAGTGTAATATATTTAAAATTAATTATGACTATTGTGTTTTCTTCTATCTAATTATTCAATTTACTCACATGAATTAAAAATAATAAATATATATTTTTAATTCATTTTGTTTATGTCATCTTGGTTATTTTTGCAATTGAGACTCATCAAGATTAACAATAATCAATAAAAGTGTATAAGACAATAGTCTTTATGGGATCTCAATAAGATATCAAATAGTTTATTATGTCTCCTAAACACTGACAAGATGAATTTTTCAAATTGTGTACTAGTTAAAATCAATTTTCTTTGACCAATGTTTATATTTGAAAAGAAGGAATCAGTTTTTTTTAATAAACAAACAGCAATATAGAGAAACAAGATGATAATTGAATATTAATTGAAGAATGAGAGTGAGAGAGTAATAAGTACGTACGAGATGGCACCAAGTCCAACTTCTACTCTGTCCAGCCATGCATGTTATCACACAGATTAAACAAACGAGTAATAATTAGATTTTAGATTAATAACAAGATATGAAATTAATAGAGTGAAACAAAGGTTGAGAAACATACCTATATCGAGTGTGTGCACTGAGCTATCTCTGATTCTCTGAAATATTGTATACATTTTCTGTCTAGTTGCATCATATATAAATAAATTTCATGATGATATATATGGAAGCTATAGGAAAAAAGGCATGAAAATTGATTGTAATACACCATTATGCTAATTAGCATTACCATTAATTGCATCCATTTTTGGTAGATTTTATATTGAATCAGATTTAGTGTTCATTTATTATTTTTTGTAATTTTGAAATTAAAAAAAAAGTTTGTTTCAATAAGCTCTGCAAAATAGTGTCACATAAGTCAATTGATTGCTTAGTTCTATTTGTAAGGTTTTATTTTGTGGAGTTTTGATTTGGAAAAGGAAGGAACAAGAAACATTGCTAGCTAGTGGTATTTCTCATTCGTTTTTATAATGACAAAGGGAGAGAAATATATGGGTTTAGATCATCTGTTATGGGGAGTGTCGTGGTTTTGTTAGGGTTGAGGAGCGAAAAATAAAAAAATTAAAATTAAAAAAAAACTAAAAAAGTTATGACAAGAGAGAGGGAACTCATACGATCTTAAATTTTAAGATCCGGTAACTATTAGGTATCCTTATTGGAGAGAAACTTTTTCGAGATCTTATAAAACTTCGGGTCTCACTTAAGACATTCAATCTTAAGTGAGACCCACACTTTTTAATATTAAAAAATTGAAATGTAATGATATAAAATTATTTATAGTTAACCAGCGAAAAGACGAACACTCACATGCCCGTCATTTTGCTCTTTTTATTGCGTTAAAGTTTGAAAATTATGAACAATGTTTTTTTATGAAATTTTAATTTTAATTAAAAGTAAAAATATAAATGTTTTTTGTTTTCAAATTATAACAAATCAAACTAACCATTATTATCTATTTCAATGAAACCAACGATATAACAAAAAAAATATAATCTAAAATATTATATATATATTAAAAGTTTTATTTTGACATAATAAAAAGTTTTTTTTAATACTATAAACAAATATTTAATAAAAGTTTTTTTTAAAGAAATATTTAATAAAAGCTTAGTTGCCATATATATGCCTCAAAACCAAAATACGTCATCATATATTTAATAAAAGCTTAGTCAGCTTTTGATATATATCTCTCACTACTTCCTTCAACAAAAAAAAAAAAATATCAATACAAACACCAGGTCCGATTACCCCAATTGTCATTCTATGGGGATTATTTTGATTTTGAAATGCAAATTATTATTTCAAAAAGAAATGCAAACTATTATTATAATTACCAGTAGATAGACGGACACTCACCTTTAGGAATGATATTTTTTTTAAAGCAAAAATGATTCAAAGAGCATCACTCAATTCATTGAAAAGAAAAAAGATAAAAAAAAGAGAGAAGCATAACAAAGAAAAGGATGACTTCCTTCACAAAAGAAAAGAAGGATGACTAGACCAAAACCTTTTCAAAAGGTAGTAAATCTATAGTTAGGAAGACCTAATCTATTTTTTACAAAGTCTCTTATGATCTCATATGGAATATCATCCCAACAAGTGAAAGTTGATAAAGAGAGTCCTATAGTAGTTAGCATATCAACACAAGAGTTATCTTCTCTGTAAATATAACTTACAATTAGGTGCATGTTGTTAATCAAATTCAAACGGTTAAGCCATATGTTTCTAATCTGTCTGGGGACAAGGGTAGCCTTATTAAAAGCTAATGTGACCAATTTTGAGTTAATCTCTAACCAAAGGTTAAAGCAGCCTTTGGAGTAAGCTAGCTCTATAGCCAAAATAACGCAAACAATTCAGCGTAAAGAGTTGATTCAACACCCAGGCATTGCGTGAAACAACCATGACAAGAGTCATTTGCATATCTAAACAGCCCTCCAAAAACAGCAATAGCATTAGAAATGGCACCCGATAACCTCTCAAATTACAGGGGTGGGAGAATATCCACCCTAAAAGTATGAACAATACTTTTGATTGAAATAATACATGTAAATTATGAACGATATTTTATATGAAATTTTGATTAAAATTATAAGTTAAATATTGTAACTTTCAAAATGTAACAAACTCAACAAATCATATTTATCTTTTCTAATGACAATAATAATTTTAAAAAATATAATATAAATTATTATATTTTTTAATATTTTAATAACACCAACGATATAACATTAATATAGGAAAATAGTTTAAGGGTATAATTGAAATAATAAAAAAGTCAGTCATTTTTTAAAAATAAAAAAAAAAGTCAGCCATAAATCTCATATCCGTTTTATATATAGTATAAAAGATAATATTGTTTCTACTGTAGTGGGGCAGTCCTATAAGATAATATTATTTAAGGATAAAATAGTAAATAAACTAGCTTGAAGAGTAAAATAAGTAAGGAAAAAGTCGGTCAAAACTCATTTATTCTCTTTATATATAGTAGGGTTAAATATGTTTTTAGTCCCTATAAATATACTAACTTTTCATTTTAGTCCCTCTAAAAATTTCTTCGACTTTTATTCCCTCGAAAGATTTTCATTTTCACTTTTGGTCTCTCCTTTTAAGTAAACTCATATATAGATTTCTCTCCAAAATTAGAATTTTTTACAAAACATGACTTAAATATGAAGATTAATATTTTTGGCGGTTGAAAATTCATATTTAACTCATATTTTATTAAGAAATTCTAGTTTTTTTTGAGATATTTTTACAATATTGCCAATAAAAGCGGAAAGAAGGGTACCCGTCTTGACGTTGGTATATTGTTTTTTTCCTTTACATTGACGCTAATATATTGTTATTGTTATATATACTATGTATAAAGAAAACTACTTATTTCAGCTCTTTTGGGTTGGCTTTTCTCTTTTCAAAAATGTCCTCAATTTTCAATACAAATAACACATGTACAAATAGATAAGAATAAATTTAAATACTAAAAAAAAAGGTAACAAACACGATATGAATATATATGATTAGTTTTTTGTTTTTCTTTATCATTTAAGAAGTGTAACAAACAAGATGAATATATTTATATTACTTTTTGATTATCCCAATTATACTCTTAAATAATTTTTTTATAATAAAGATTGATGTTCGTGTCATTAAAAAAAACAATACTATTTATAAAAAAATTACCCATTTCAGCTCTTTTGGGCTGACTTTTGTCTTTTTAAAAATGCCCTCAATTTTCAATAGAAATAACACATGTAATAAATAGATAAGAATAAATTTAAATATTAAAAAAATGTTACAAACACGATATATATAGTTTTTTTTGTTTTGCCTTTATCATATAAAAAGTGTCATTTTTTGTTTTGCTTTTATCATTTAAAAAGTGTAAGAAACTAGATGAGTATATTTATACTTACATTTTTATTATCCCAGTTATACCCTTAAGTAACTTTTTCTATAATAAAGGTTGTTGTTGGTGTCATTGAAAAAAATTAGATTATATTTTTTTGTTATAATGTTGATGTCATTGAAATAGATAATCACGGTTAATTTAGTTTGTTGTAACTTGAAAACAACAAACATTTATATTTTTAGTTTTAATCAAAATCAAAATTTCATAAAAAAAATATCGCTCATAATTTTCAAACTTTATTGCAATAAAAAGAGCGCGCTAGTTATCATAGAATATTGCAATTAATTACTCCATTTGTTCCTTTTTAAGAGTCATCTTAGAATATTAAGACAAAAATAGCGAATTGCATTTTTGCATATTTTCTTCCTATTATACCCTCATTTTAATCCACCAATATATTTCTATTTTTTTGCACACACCTTCTCTTTCCAATAAATTTAATATGCTATCTTTCTTTCGTAACAAACATTTGTTAGTTACTATCTTTAGTACTCTAGATGAAACTTCTTCTTCTTCATTGTCATCTTGTTCTTGTTCTTCTATCTTATCAAACAGGTCTTCAACTATTTCTCCCTCTTCACCTCCCATCAGTTGTTCCAATAAGTCTTCCATTCTTTCTTCCTTTTGAACATTCATGAAGTCTTTTATTTTATTTTTCTCTCAGATCTGTTCTTTTACTTTGCACTTGAAATTTTTAATAATTACTACTCATCTTATTTATAGAATTTTAACTATTCAAGGAACCATTATTATAGGTAACAAAATTTTGTTTAAATTTTAAGATAACAAGAAACAAAATTTGTTTAAAAAAACAAACAAACTTTGTTTAAAAAAAACAAACTTTAGTTTTTCAAATATATAGCATTAATTAGGTTTATTGAAAAAGATAAGAGTAATTGACAAAGGGTATAATTGTCAAATCATGCCTTTAAAATACCAAAACGACAGTTAAATAGAAACGAAAAATTCACACTAAAACGACACTTAAAAAGGAACGGAGAGAGTATCTTTTTGTGCTTTGTTTCTTTCTTTTTTAAGAGAATCGGCCACATGTTTTATTAAATCAATCAGTTATTTTAATAATATATTAAGTGAAGGGTAAAATTGACCAAAGTCCTATCCAAAAAGATGGTGTATTTTCTTTATATATTGATATAGATTATAGGTATAAATATTTTGTATTTTTTTTTAGTTAAAATATTTGTACTTAATATTGTAACAAACTATATTTATCTTTTTCGATGAAAACAACAATACAACAAATATAATCTAAATTCTTATCTTTTTGAATGACACTAACAATATAACAATATTGATTATGAAATTTGTTTAAAAAACCACTCCAACACCATCCATTCTCTTTATATATAGTAAGATATAGAAACAATGTTATACCAAACCAATTGAACCGAACTCATAAACTCCAAAAATCAGCTTATTTCATTCTTAGTATTTTACCATAAAGACTTGATCAATAGCCAATTCATGGATCGGTCCTACATCAACCTGCATGTGAGTCATGAACCAATCTTACTTAACTCAAAAGACATTCCTTCTTTGGGGGGTTGGTTCTTAATTAATTTTGATTTCACCCACATAATTTTACCTTCGGATCACGATGCCACAACCCCAATGTCCAACTCTGCAATTACAATGAACAAAATCTTGGCAGTCCCTATTGAAATCTTATGTAATTGTACGGAGGGAGATCATAACAATGTCTTGTTCTTGTATGACACCTTTGATTTTGTGCCTACGAACATATTAGATGTGATTCTACCTAATATGGAGGAATGTGCTAGACAAATGGTCCTAGAGTATAGTGAAGGACGTGACATATTAGAGGTGAATATGTCGCTTCATGTTGACACAATAGAAACGGTAGAAGAGGAAGAGGATGATAGAAATTTAGATGATAATGGTCAACAAGCTCAACAAATTGTGGGTTTGTTGGAGAAATTAGAAAATAATCATCGTTCTTCAGATTTAATAGGACAATGTTCAATTTGCTTGGAAGAGTTTTGCACTAAGTCGGAACTTGTTTATACAAAATGCTCACACGTTTTTCATCAAAAATGCATCGGTCCATGGATCCAAAAATGCATCAACCGTTCCTCATCTTATTCTTGTCCATTGTGTAGAGGTCAAATAATTTGATTATTTTAGGAATTACTTGTTGAATATTTTTAATTTTAAGAAGATTATATTTGTTCTTTAGAGCATATTGTTTAATTGCTTTTCGGCTTTATGTTTATGTTTTAATACAGTTGCTCACTTTTAATTTTTAAATATGAATGTTTATGTTTGTATACAGTTGCTCACTTTTAATTTTTAAATATGAATCTATGCATGGAATTCAAAATCTACATTGATTTTTAATTAAATTAACTGGTATATTTTTTTTGTATATCTACAGAAACATTTACCCACGTGTCTTTGGACGGAAACGTACTTATATATATCGGTATTGACTAAACAAATTATATTTTGAGTAAGTTGTATTTTCTTATGTGTGGTTATTAACGTAAAATTTACTTTTTATGCTTATAGTAAATTTTGAGAAAATTGTAGATTTGAAAAATCGTTGAAAGTGTTATGATTAAGAACTACACGAAAAAGTATCTAGGAAAATGCAACTAGGTTTTCTCTTTATATTTAAACTTAGATATTTTTTTTAGAGGTTAGATATTCAATCATGTCATATATGTTGGTTTTTAAAATGACAAAAAAGAAATTGAATTTGGACTATTTGAACCAATCTTCCATATTTGGCAGAAGTATTTAACATATATGTTTTTTTTTTTTGAGGAATTAACATATATGGTTATATCATTAATATTTTAAAAAAATTGAAATAAAAGAAATCTTTATATTTTATTTTAGAAATTTTATATTTAAATTATTAATTTTGGACAAAATATATATTTTTTATTATATATTTAATTTTTTTATTATATATTTAAATTTTAAAAACACGATTTTGTTATGTTTGAACATCATTAGATCATTCCCTTATAAAAAATTGTAAAGTTTTTTTTTTTTAAGGAAGTAAAGTAAAGTTTTTTTTCCCTTATTAAAAGTAGTAAAGGTTTTTTTTTTTTTTATAAATTAATCGTAAAGTTAATGCTTATTTAAATGGAAACAAGATTTTTTGTTGACAAAGATTTTTTTCTTGACAAGTAAATCGAAACAAGATAAGAATTCAAATGATCTTCTTAAATTGTTATTTTATAGATTGATCAAAACTCTAGTTTTATAACCTCAAAAAGTTTGGATGAACCAGAGTTCAATTTCTAATAGAAAAAATTTTTGGTCAGATTTTACTTACCTCTTGATTGAACTCTGAATTATTAAGGTTCCCTTCTACTAATGATCGGAGGGATAACACCAAAAAAACCTCAAAAAGTTTACTAAAATTATCTAGAATAACTTTTAAAAAGAAGGATTTTATCTCTAGACATTAATAAAAAAAAGTTTGGTTAATATATATATTTTGGGAACTATTAAAAAATGGAGGTTAATGAAGTTTGGTTAAATATTTTATCTCTACACGTGAAATTAAAAAAAAAATTCTCACCATTTTCTTTAGGAATGATTTTCATTTCCAGAAATTTTTATGTACACAAATAAAATTTAATAAACTTGTAACAAACATATTCATATTCCACTAGCATTTCAATTTACGGTGGATTTTAGGGTAAACCATCAGACCAGTGGTCCATCATGAGTAATAGTTGAGAGCCATTAGATTCATTAAACTCATACATAGATCCTACCATACAATGCCTACACTAAATCATTTTTTCCATCTTCCTCCCTCTTGCCCTTGCCTCTTCCTTCCACTTTTCCATTAATGGTACCTCATCAACTCTCAGATTCTTGTTTCTCAACAATAGAAAACACACATAAAAATGTTCCTTTACATCCGATAATTCCAGACATAGAATTCATACTCACTCTCATATCCAACATTTTTTGTCTTTGTAATATATATTGTATACAAAAGGGTTACATAGTGAGTTATGACATCAACCTAATTTCTTCTATTGCCATTTCAAACTATCAACTATAGATTGAGTTTTCTCTTTGAATCAAAGCCAAATCCAAGAAAGGGTGTTCATAGATTTTGAATAGGACTGGTGAAGTGAAAGGAGTTTTTTTTAAGGAAAAGAAGTAGTTTTTAATTATATATTTTGAATTAATCTTTTAGGAAAGGGGGGTTGTGGTGGTCGTGGAGGGGTAATAGAATGGGGTTTCAACGGTGTTGTTGCACTCATGAGAGTCATAGCCAACAACGAGAAAGATGAGAACAAGGATAGTGTGCGGAAATGTATTTGTGTTCTTAATTTTATCTCTAACACATCTAAATCATTAATTTAAATCGGATGGTGTACAAAAGTGGTCCACCGATGAATCACTTATTTGATGGTTCACCCTAGAATCCACCTTCAATTTACTGTTATGATGGATCAATTTACTCTTCCTCATTTCTCAAGTACCAGTGGTATCTCAACAATTATCAATTCACCTACACAGCTAAAAGTGTGCTTTTGAGTTTTGACTAATATTAACATGTTTCTCTATTTTCACAATTAACTAAAGAAACAATGTAGCTTTGATCACAATCCCGTTTGGTACCCTCCAAAATGGTGCATTTAAACTCGATTTGAACATGTTGGTCGAACTAGTTGAGCTAGAAATCAATTACTTTGTTTAAAGGACACATTTGAAACGCATCAAACCTACAAAAGGATTGTGGCTTGTATATTAACTATGCAAATATGATGATATAATAATATTTACAATAGCATTCCTGCTTGTAACCAGCAGTGCAAATTCAAGACATATATTCCCAAAAAATGGAATATTTACAGAAAACATGAACGGTTTGGTGAGCTGTGATCAATATATTTCATAAAGACAACCATATTTTTTTAATCTTGAAATTCAAAGGACTTCTCCTGTCATAAACCGGTGATTGAGAACAGCCTCTGCAGTTGGTCTCTTTCGAAAGTCAGCATTAAGCATTGCCTGGAAATCATGAGAACACACCATGAGCATCTGATATATACAGCTACTGAATTCGAAGTTCACACTTGAATTTCATGTAGCAATAAAACGCACTCCATTTTTATCAACCAAAACATGCAAGCAGATAATGCATTATTTACATTTTCACGGTTTGGCAGCAGAAGCTTTTTAAGGCAATAAATTAAAGAAAATGTTTACGTTGAAAATAAGCTGCAGAGCCTTACTATAAGCTATTTTAGAAGGTTTATGAAAACAAGCTATTTTAGACACTTGTGTGTATCGTGCGGGCATAAATACACACTCAAAGCCATGCACTGATAGTTTCCCATACTAGCAGACATGTGGTATATACCTGAAGCAACTCCCAACCAGCACCATCGCCTAGATCCAGGAATTCGATCGCATTAACTAAGCTGTCATCTGCTATACAGTACCTACCGAGCATGAATAAAACAAAGTGAGACAAAAGAAATGACTTAATAACTAAATATAAGTATCTGACTTTACAAGGCATTTGCTTCTTCAGAGTTCAAACTTGCTGGACAAAAATGCAAACTTTAGTTTGTGAAAAATATACTTCCTTGTATTTTGGAGAGTTGCAATCGCAACAAGACAATGGAACTTTGAATCCATTCACAACACTATGTAAATTGATTCACTAGGAATGTATTATTTAATATAATGTGAAATATCTGACTTATATATACCATGCATAGGAAATAGGTAGAATAAGAGGAAAGTTATGCATCAAAGGAAAATCAGTCTACAAGAAATTTTGCTGTCTTCCAACAGATTTGTCTCCATTTTGTGGGCTAATTTATAAATATAACAGATATATTATTTAATATAATGTGAAATGTCTTGCTTATTTATACCAATACCATGTATAGGAAAAAGGTTGAATAGGAGGAAAGTTATGTATCACAAAAAAATAATCAGTCTTCAAGAAATTTTGCCGTTATCCCACCAGATTTGTCCCCATTTTGTGGGCTACCTTTTAAATATAAAGGCGTTTTTAGATAACAACCACATTTTTTAGAGACTAACTATTATGCAAATCAATTTTTTTGATACAGCTAGTTCTTAAAAAAGTCATCTTAAAGATGAATTTTCCCAATCCAACTTTTTCCATACTCTCTCTCTCTCTCTCTCTCTCTCCCTCTTCCTCTCTTCCTTTTTGCTCTCCTTTAGGTGGGTTTAAGGATCAGATCATTATACGATGAAATATATTTGTCTGAATTATGAAATACCCTTTCATCCTAGCTATAATCAATAAAGTATGCCAGGATTTTTATATTAATTTCTATATTGTGTTTGATAGGCATGCTAGAATAAGATAGAACAAAACTGTGAGTTCTGTTCTATGTTTGGATTCAAGTTAAAAGTAAAATAGAACAGCAAAAAAGGTGGAAAAATGTGGTACATTTTGTTTCCCCTGAAATGGAAAGACCTAAAAGAACATAGTAGATCAAGTCGGCCCGCTACATTATGTCGATGTGCCACATGCTAGCTTAGTTTTGCACCAAACTAGTCCCAATTTGTGATCAGGTTTGTTTTATATGGACTTGTCTAGCAGGTTCCATCCTATACTATTTTCAACTAGTTTACAGAACACCTCCCAAGTCTCGAAGCTATTTGTTTTTCTTATGTATTACTCAAGCCCATAGTAAGTATACCTCAACCAAGGACAACTAGATTATAAAATAACAGATGTCTACTCCGCATAATAGTTAAACCAGAAGAGGAGTGCCAGGAACATACTCTCTAACACACTCTTTTATTGGTTGAAATTCAAATTGATTCCACTAAATCAAGTAGGCTCCGCATAAATTTAGTGGGACCCAAATGAATTTCAACCAATATAAGTGTGTGTTCGAGAGTATGTTGCTAGCATAGTTCAAACCAGAAATATAGACTAAAAGATATCTTACTCTCGTGTTGCTTCAAGATCAAGTCGGAAAGTGTTCTCTAAAAGTCTCTGAATTTCATGGTGAATAAAATAAATACTTCAGTCAAGATGTTATCATATGATAAAGAAAACTTTCACAGAAATAAATCATCAGCTAACAAAGACAAAGTCAATTTGGCAGCACAGCTTACTTGCAAGGAAAGGCCATCCATTGCACCAGCTTCACAAAATGGAACAAAAGCCAAGTATGCAAAAAGAAGGCCTGCCTCATATCTGCATTGTAACTCATAAAAGTCAGCGGTGATTTTTAAGAGATTCTGAAACAAACTTCTGTACAGGGCCAAGTTCAGACAACTCACATGTCATCGGCTATTCCGAAAGCTCGTTTCTCTAGATAAGTGAATGCACTAGCTGCTGATGCTCGCGCCCAAAGACCTTCTGTAAGTGGTCCCGAATCTTCTAGTTCCGAGTACCTGGAATAATTTAAATAAGATCACCAATATATGGTATGCAAACTTACCAACCAGTTTGAAGTTGTAATTCTTATTGTTAACCAATCATGGAGGGAAAACATAGATAGTTGTCCACACAATTTTCGTGCAACTTCCGTTTGATTTCTCTTCTTACTATGCATCATTTTCCTCTAAGTAAATGTAACATTATTTATGTTATAATCTACTTCAGTTTGTTTGCAATATGTTACATACAGAAAATAAAGCAGCAATCTCATGCACATGCCTCAGGATAAAAACCTATCTCGCTAAATACAATATCTATAAAGTCTAAATATACAAAATACACAACAGAAAAAAGTATCAGTAAAAAAATGGCATATGGAATATACCAGTGGTTGCCAATAAGCAGTGCAATAGGCTACAACAACAACCGAGTCTTATCCCACTAAGTAGGGTCAGCTTCATTTATCAAATGACACCATAATGTTCAATCATATATCATATTTGTATCCAACTCGTTAATATTTAGGTGCCACTTAATAGTTTCTACTATAGTTTTTTTAGGTCTTTCTCTTCCTAAAGCAATTTGACTACCTTCCATCTGATCTAGTCTCCTTACTAAAAAATCCACAATACATCTTTCCTCTTGCCCAAACCACCTAACCTAGTTTTCAGAATATTTTATCGGTTAGGTGCTACCTCAACTCTCTCTCTAATGTTGTCATTCCTAATTTACCACACATCCAAAGCAACTTTTTAATTTCTGCGAGCGTATTATATTCTTGTGTTGGTATTTACTGCCCAACACTCCGTCCCACACGACATCAACGGTCTTACAGTTGTAAAATAAATTATAATCTAAACAGTGCAATAGACGACATTTAAAGAAATTCAAATTTCATAAAGAATATTTTTTTTTTTCAGAAAAAAAGAACAAAGAAACAAACTAATAACTATTTCTATGCCATATACATATGAAACTTGTATGTGTGATCAGTGTATTGAAATTAGGTTAAGTCAAGACAAATAGTTTGGCAAGTCATTGCCTTACCTGACACTAACAGAAAAGGCCAGGTCCCTAAGTCTTGGAATCAAATAAGGAGCTTCACTTTCAGATATTGTGCTGCCATCATGTTACAAGTAAGCATGTTATGGTCGAGTGGGAAGGAATTATAATCCAAATGAAAAATCTAGAGCCAAATTAAATGTCGGCTATTCACCTACTTGAGAGATACAGAAAACGGTCCAAGACTCTGGTGTAATCTATCATGATCGTGCATGTAAGCCAAACCTCTCAAAGCACCCTGAAGCAGCTTTATAATGAAACGTCGTCTTCTTTTCATTGACTGGCCTCGTTCAAAGCTATTCCATGAAGACAGTTTTGATACCTTCTCACTCGCAACTTTTGCATAGTCTGCTGCGGTAGATTTCCCATAATCACGAAAAGCAAGCCACTGGATCAAATAAATATCACCAATATAATTAACAGAGTTGGAGGAAAAAAATATATGTTATTATGCTAAAAAGCTTATTTTCAAATTGAGAGGACGAACCTGCTCTCCAGTAGTTGTTTCAAACCCACCTAAAAGTAACATAAGATGCTGACTAATACCTTTAGAACTGCTCTGCAAGAATTACAAAGAAATGAGCAACTAATAACACTATGAACTGATATGGAATGGTTAAAACTATCTTACTTGAAGGAACATGTGGGAATTCAACTCGTTTGCAGCCATCATATCTGCTACAACCCCACCAGCTCGTGTTCCAGGATAAACCTTCATTGTTAAAAGTAATAATAATGTTTCAAATTTCAATTTCAAGCCTCAATTGAACATAATACTTTGAGTGAAGTGAATTCAAACATGAAGAGCTAGCTAAAGACATTGGTCGTAATTATGAACTAGTAAAGATCACAGAAGTCGTAAAAGATGTGCGGGAAAATGAGAGAACAAAGATGTGACATTATATGCCATGTGTCTAGGGAAAGGCTTCTATATAATAGAGTCTTGCCGACGAGTGTCATAAGGCCATTGGCAAAACATTGTCAATGTAATAAATACATCATTTTGCTATATGAATTACATATTTTGATTCTTAATCAAATGTCTACCTTACGAACATATAAGCACTTATGAAAATAGCTTAAGAACATGTCATAAATTCTTGTAAATAATGTTAAGTCACAAATGCAGATGTTTATGCCGGTAGATAAGGTCAAATAAGTCAATCCAAACAAACACTTAGTTAGTACCTTAAAAAGAACAGGAGTTTGTCTAAGTGGACCCTGGGAAACTCTGCCTTCATAAAGCCTGCAATCAAGCTGTTATCATTCATGAGTATTAATTATTTCTCTAGACTCAACCACAGTATAAAAATGCTTAAAAGTAGAGGTAACTAAGTACCTGATTTTAACGCTGCCTTCTTGAACATCTTGAGTTTTCAATCCACCACCAAGTGAATATTGATCAGTACTTGAAGTAGTAACGTTCATGAAACCATAGTTGCCAATGGGTCGACCCACTTGGAACCAATCGGAGTTAGTGATAAAGTTGATGCCATAATTAGCTTTAATCCTCAACTTGGATTTGGTGGAAGTGAAGAAGATTGAAGCCGGAACAGCAGCAACACCCATGCCTATGTGCTGGATTATCCTCAACTTGGATTTTTTTCTCTTTGTTAGTTAACTAGTTAATACTACAAATTTGTTTTCCATTGGATAGGAGGAATCTTTTTCAAGGTCTTATAAGACCGGTAAGACCCTCACTTTAAGTAGGATTTGCACTCTTTTAATATTAAAAAATTAAAATAAAATAAGGATAAAATATCCTTAAAAAAAAAGGATAAAATAGTAAATAATTTATTATTTAATTAGGTTAATATATCATTCCATCCCATACCCTCCAAATTGGAGGGGAAGCAAAATGAGAGTAAGTGATGGAATATGGTGGAACGGATACCATCAAGTTCCATTCTATTCCATTCTTTTTTTAAATATCCAAACAATGGAACATAATGCCATTCCATACATACCACTCCATTCCATCTAATACCATCAATCCAAACAAAGCCTAAATGAGTTATGTCTACAGGTGAGACCCATTTGAGAACCAAAAAATGGATGTCTTCATTGTGGATACTCTTAGTATTCCATCCGTTTTAAAATGAGTGTCACTTTAGTCAATTGCACACAGATTAAAGAATGAAATGAAATAATCATTAGACATAACACATTTACTAAATTGCCCTTACTTTATAAGAAAAAGACAAACTTAAAGTTGTGAGAGAAAAGTTGAGAGGGTAAAGTTGGAAGAAAAAAATTAAAGTTGTATTGAAAATGTAAAGTGACATTCATTTTGAAACAATTTTTTTTTTGCTAAAATGACACTTATTTTGAAACGGATGGAATACTTTAATGTTTAGATAGAAATTCATTTCTTAAAGATGAATAGATAGGATGTTGGAGTTTAAACTCCCACTTATTTATATTACATAGGATGTATCTGTAAAAATATTGGTTCATATGAATCAATTTTTACCACCATTTGGATTAGATTTTCTACCAAATTTTATCATCGTACCAAATCTAACTTCAACTCTATTTCTCTCATGGTGCATTCTCTCTTCTATTTCTTCCAACTATGCAATACAACTACAGTCATTCTCTCCTTTTGTTTCTCTCTAAACCGTGTGATTCATTATAATCAAAAGCTCGATCCAAAAATATAAAATTTGGGAGAAAATTATACAATTTCTTGTTGTGAATAATTTTGATATCTTGGTTATCCATCTTAGACGATCCACAAACAATGGTAGATGTTTCACCTATTTAGCATAGGTGCACTCTCATTCTGGAGTATAATATATGAAGGCATATGGAGAAAGGTGATTATGGAAGCACATATCTCTTTTCATTTTTCGCGAGTCTCATTTAATAAATCTTAATAAAATAAGGTAAATGTTAACCAGTGCCCCCGGGGCACTGGTTAAGGAATTATAAAAGGAAATATTGTATTGGAAATTGTGTATTCTACTTTTTGAAAGTTAAAAAAATGTTTTTTTCAATGCAAAATTTGACTTTTCTTTCTACTTTTAGTTCCTCAACTAGTGTCCCGGGGGCACTGGTTAACAAGACCCATAAAATAAATAAATTTTGTTGAAATGTAATGATATAGAATTATTTGTGGAACTTATTTAATAATTTATTTTACGGTGCTGAGTTGAAGCAGAAATTTGTTAGGACTTAAGCCCATGAGGAGAGCCCAACCCAAAAGACTAATCCAATAGGTGTGAGAGCCTCATGACTTAAGTACCACATCAAACACTTTGTGTGTTTTCTTCCTAATGTTGAAAAATATGCTTGTTTCTTTCTTTTCAAATCATTCAGACACAAGAAACCCATATAATGTGAAGACTCGTCCATATATGCTTAGAGTAACCTCCTAAAGAAGTAAAATGCCAAAAATGATCTCATATGAAAACTTTAACAAATCCGAGCCAATCCGAGAGCAAGACCATACTCTACGGAAAAAGAAATCACACCTAACAAACAAGTAATCTTATATTTAGGGACACACACAGTTTATAAATGGACTTATGATTAAGGACGGATAGAGTATGAATTAAGATATTTTAGTTTTTTCGGATTTTTGAAAGTTTCCGATACACAAGAAAAGTAAGGATTGAATTACAAACTAGAGAAAATTGTTTTAAGTATTCTCGTATACAAGGTTTTTTGAAAACCTTATGGAAAGTTTGTGAATATCCATTAAAGTACGAGTTCCATGTTCGTGGAAGATTTTAGCCACAAGTATGAATTTTTTATCATCCCTAATGATGAATCATTGCTTCATAGGATCAAGAGCATTATGCAATTTTGGATATGTAGTTTTGCACTTTGTATTATATAGAAGTTATCAATTTTCTGCAAATTTTAGATATGTGTAGTTTTGAATTTATATGAGATATATTATCAATTTTATGAAAATTTAAGATATTTAGAAGGTTTTACATGTCATTAAAATTTCATGTTCTATTTAATACAAAAACACAATCCAAATACAATGCCAAAGTGCAATCTAATAGTGATATAAGAAAGCTCTTAAGGACATAAAGCGTTCTCTAAAGATGATATGCAACAAGAATATAAATGTGTTATCTAATGGTGACATAAGATAACGCCTGTAAAAGAAAGTGATGTCTAAGGGTAACACACTCATGTATAGAAAATGCTATCTAATGGTGATATTAGACCCCGCTTTTACTTGGTTTTGGAGCAGTCTAAACTTACAACATGCCAGAATAGACGGTGTTTATAAAGCTTTGTCTAAGGCGAAAAAAGTGTTGTCTAAAGCCTTTTTGATATAGTGTATAAAAGTGTTCGTGGTGCGGTTTAGATCGGTTTTGAAATGAAAAAACTATTTGATTCAAAATAAAAAATATGCAAGGTTGGTTCAGTTTGGATAACACTTTAAAAATAAATGATCCAATCAAATTAAATGTGGTTTTATTTGGTTCAATTTTTCGATATCCAAAATACAATTGTGTTTTTTTTTTATATTAAGAGTAATATATTACATTTGACAAAACAAAATTAATATTAGACAAACACATTAAAATAGTAGGTTTGATAGAAATTTTAATATAAAATATATTTGAAATTAATATTATAAAACAAAAAATAATCGATTATGTTTGAAACATATGAAGTAGAAAAAATATAGATTAAATTAAAATAATAACCAATAAACAATTGGTAATGCAATATTTATACTAATAAGAAAAATAAGTATTAAATTCACATATGCAATTTGGTTTGGTTTTAAAAACGTGATCAGAAATCCGATTCGAGATGTTTTTTCAAAATGACATTCAATAATATTCAAGTTTATGCAAATTTTCGATTTTTTTAGTCAGTTTTTAGTTTTATTTCATATCAGTTCTGATTTGAACACTCATAATAATGTATATATAACTAACTAGTGAAACATCACATAAAGGAAAATTAAACATAAAGAGGATATATAGGGTATTTTTAAAGAAATTAAAAGAGGGGTGGGGAATCTTAAAAAAAAAAAAAAACAATGGGATAATATGTGATTTCTAAATTTTATTACGAGCTTCTTCTCAATTATTTTTTGTTCTTCAATTACACTGAAGGAGGATGTGATTCATGTAGTATTGACCAGAGGACGTGCACATCTTCATAGTCGCAATTTTTCACATCTTCGTACAAATCATATAACCCTGTGTCTGCAACAAAAAGGAATTATTGTGTCAAAAAAAAAGGGCACGAGTAAGAAGATAATAAAAAATAATTGTGTGGAAGATATATTTTTGTTTTTATGAAATCTCATTGAAATAAATGTGAAGGAGGAAAATTTATTGTATGTGATTGATTGATTCAATGCCAAGAAATTTTGTACAAAGTGCTACAAACTAATGATGTCAACGCTGTAAGGTTGAGAGTACTCCCATCTCCATTCCCCGTTTCAAGGAAACTCATACATACTGATGCAAATTTGCTATCCCTACTAAGAACAGTTAGTGAAGATGAGGATGCATGCATTTTTGTGAAAAATAACATGCATTAGAAGAAAATAAAAACTACATGTTGTAGGGTATGGAAAGTATCATGGAACATACTCTTGATTTGGGTTGAATGCTTCTTCTTCTTCCAAACCTTCTTCAATCGAGAAATGAGCGATTTCAGCCACTTCATTTTCTTGATTACCTGTGAGAAGAAAAAAAAAAAAAAAGGAAAAAAAAAAAAAAAAA
>Ga0228710_1000754_pt1 | contig 44404 bp, 26 predicted proteins | sample MedpolnodulmetaG_FD_177995 | JGI IMG/M metagenome (GOLD analysis project Ga0228710, IMG submission 177995) | Root nodule microbial communities from Medicago polymorpha collected in Santa Monica, California, United States - pink nodules | ecosystem: Host-associated > Plants > Roots > Nodule... | reverse complement strand
AAAAAAAGCAATTTAACATAGAATCAATAGAGGAGACAATACCTGACGGAGCCTTGAAGAAGGAAAGGGCATAAACAGGCAGTGACGACAGGACAGACTTCAGTAGAACCAGACGACCACCCAAGGATAAGTGCTTCAGCTTCCAACCCGACAGTCTAGATTTGAACCTTTTAAGGAGTGGTTCCCAAAATGATAAGCGGCGGGCATTCCCACCAATAGGCAGCCCCGAATACATAAAAGGAATAACCCCAACTTTACAATGCAACACCATAGCCGCCTCATTTAACCAAGACGGTGCGACATTCGTGCCAACCAGGAGGCTCTTTGAGAAGTTAACTTTTAAGCCCGACAAAGCTTGAAATAGAAGGAGGACAGCCCGTATATTAGCCCAAGATTTCTCACCCAATATCAACGTATCATTAGCAAATTGGAGGTGAGAAACAACTGTAGTGCCACTAGTTCCAACCCGATAACCGTTAAACAAATTATTAACCACCATAGATTCCATTAACACATGAAACCCCTCTGCCGCTAAAAGAAACAAAAAAGGCGACAAAGGGTCTCCCTGCCTCAGGCCCCTCCCCAGCGTGAACTCGTCGGTTGGAGACCCGTTGACCAAGACCGAGGCGGTAGCCGTGCCAGTGCATTCTTTTATCCATTTTCGCCAAAGAGTAGGAAAACCCATTTTCAACATCACCTCATCTAAGTAACCAAGATCAATGGAGTCATACGCTTTCTCAAAATCTACTTTAAAAAGAATCATTTCCTTCTTATGCCTGTGAGCTTCATCAACAACCTCATTAGCCACCAAAATACCATCTAAAATTTATCGACCCTTGATGAAGGCAGACTGTGAATCGGATATTACTAAATCCATCACTGTTCGAAGCCTATTAGCAAGCACTTTCGATAGAATTTTATACAAGCTACCCACCAACGAAATCGGACAGAAATCACTTAGGCGTTGTGGGTTGTCAACCTTAGGAATAAGAGCTATGAAAGTGTTATTTATACCTTTGGCCAATCTTCCGTTACGGTGAAACTCCACCAAGAACCGCATAACATCATCCTTCAGAATGTCCCAGAAATCTTTGATAAAACCAAAATTTATCCCGTCAGGACCCGAGCATTTAAAGTTTTCACAATCCCACACCGCAACCCTGACTTCGTCTAACGAGAAGGGCTTCACCAAGGCTGCCCCGTCCATAAAAGACAAGGACCGAAAAACCAAACCTTCCGTACTAGGCCGAGATGCTACAACAGGCCGAAAATGGGAAGAAAAATGAGTGCAAACAACATTGCGAACATTATGAACCCCTTCTATCAGCACTCCATTCTCAAGAAAGAATGGAATATTATTTCGTCGACGTCGATTGGACATAATACTGTGAAAGAACTTAGAGTTGGCATCCCCTTCACGTAACCATTGAGCTCTTGACTGTTGCCAACAAATGCTGGAAAATCTATAATACTTTGATACCGATATGTATAGTTATCACCTATACACCTATTGTATACAATGTAAAGAAACACATCAATCAAACACAAAACTTTTTTTTTTTTTGTTAATTTTCTCTTTATATTCAGATATCTGCACAAATAATTTTTTTTAGGGGAGCACAAATAAAATAACTTTATTATTGTGCAGTAATTATTAAAATTTTGGTTTAACAAACTTCGCAAAACTACCAAAATCGTCGTCTTTTCTTTTATTTTTTTTCTTCATTTTTTTCATCAACCAAAAATGCAAAAAAGAATGTAGAGATTAAGTTGTCCTGTTTACTTTTCTCAAAATTAAAATGACTTTTATTTTTCTTAGAAGCTAAACTGGGTCTTACGGATTTTTCTTTGGTTCTAAAATGGACCTCCTTTAATTTATATGCAGTGACTATGTAAAATAATTTTACAAGAACGTTCAATCAAATCTTAACAATTAAAAAGAAATTTTTGTGAAGAAACTTTTTTTGTTTTATAGAAAATCTTAAAAAAAGCAAAGATATTTTAAAATTTTATTGGAACATACATTTGCAACACTAAGAGAAGAAATCTTAAAAAACATTATTTTTTTTTTGTTGGAACATTATATTGTTCCAACTAAAACAAACAAATAAAAAAAAACGAAAAATGCTATTGATAGCAAATTTAAGGCTAGCAAATCATTCAAGATACGTTTGTTGGAACACTATATTTGTTCCAACAAAAACAAACAAATCAAAAAAACGAAAATGCTATTATAGCAGACTTAAGGCTAGCAAATCCTTCACGATACGGTTGGCTTTGGCATTTTTTATTGCACACTCATTTGTTAACTCCATGTTTTCCGCCATACCTCCAATGTATTTCGTCTAGCAGTGAGTTGTGATTGGTTGGTTTCTTATTTTTGATGATTTTGCAATGCATATAACATTGCTCATCAAAAAATTGAAAATACATATTTATGTATTTGAATAGTGCATTGATTGGTTTCTTAACACCTTCTCATTCACATCTCCAAAGTGTGCAAATTATTACACTCACCCCAATGGATGATCAATTTTACACCAACAACACTCAACCCAAAAGTCGTTGGGTCTGGTATTGTTGTGGTCTATGTGGGATTATCAACCTCATTTTATCTCTGATTGTGCTCCTTCTCCTTATAGGAGGTACTTTATACCTAATTTACCGACCTGAAGCACCTAAATTCGCAATCGATAACGTCTCTGTCAAGGGAATGAGCCTCACGTCGTTGTCTTCTATTTCACCCGAGGTTGACGTCTCCATTAAGGCTGATAATGTTAACAAGATTGGAATCTATTGTGAGAAAAACAACACTGTTGAAATGTTTTATAAAGATGTTCAAATCAGTAACGGCTTGTTGCCGACGTTTTATCAGCCGAAAAATAATGTAACGGTGTTTAACATGGTGGTAAAAGGTAACAATGTTGTACTTGCGGATGCTGATCAGAAAGCATTGGTGAATGATATTGCGGTACGGAACGTGACTTTAACGTTGAAACTTAAGACGGGAGTGAGATTCAAAGTTGGATTTATTAACATGGGGAAGGTCGAATTTGTGATTGAATGTAATGTGACGGTTGATGAGTTAACGGAGCAGGCGAAGATTGTTGACGAGAATTGTTGGAAGAAAAATTATAATTACTTGTTTGGTAGATACTAAGCATAACTTCGTGGTGAAATTAGAATCGTTGTTTGGATTTAGGGTTTGTATGAAACTTTATACTCTTGTTGAGCAGATATATATTATGCATATTTTTTTTATTGAATGTATATTTCCTTCTTTTTATTTTGAAGGAATGTATATTTCCATCTATAATTTTTTTTTGTCAACCTTCAAACGTTAGTTTTGCATATATTTTTACTGTCTTTAGTTAAAAATACATCAGTGCTTATATACTACTCTCAATCAGTATTTTCAAATAATATAAGACTTTTTGACTTACCAATTCCACGGTTCCACCAACACACAACAAGGAATTCACCCCTATTAATACCAAAGCTAAATATATTTTTCCTAGTTGGAATTCTATTTGGCATATGTTATGATCCTAATTGAAGAAAAGTGGAGTAATCAAAATGGTTAGAGAAAAAAGAAATGTCCCTTGATGCAATAACATTCTCTTAACTTTCTATAAAATGGAGTCATGATTGACAAAGAAGTGCGAAGAAAATTATGAAATCACTATTATCACCCTTTAATACACCCTTCAGTTTTTTATTGCATCTTAAATTGACAAAAATACCCTCTAACTCATTTTCAAATTTTCAACCATTATCATTTGTCTTTTCTCTTATGTTTTTTTTTCTCTCTCTCCCTTTTATTTTTTCTTCTTCTTTGTTCTCCCATTTGTTTTGAATATGATGCGTTCCTATTTTAAAGCCCTTGTAACTCAGACGAACAAAATCATTTGGATTTAAAATTCATTCAAATCAAGTATCCTAAAGACAAGGCTTTGAATTTTGAATTAAGGGTTAAATAAGTTTTTGGTTCCTATAAAATTTTTAAATTTTAAGTTTTAGTTTCTATAAAAAATTTCATCAATTTTTGGCCCTCAAAAATTTTCCATCACAACTTGTGGTCCCTGTATTTAAGTAAAATAATGTGTATCCTTCAAAATTTTGTGTTATTTTTTGTGGTCATTTTTTTTTGTTGTGTTATCCAGGGTTTGAACCCCGGACCTTGCATATATCACATTGTCCTTACCAACTGAGTTAAGCTCACGGGGACTACGTTATAGAAATCTCTTTAGCAATTTTATTTTTTTTAGCAAATGATGAATTAAATATGAATTTTTAATTTTTTACCACTTAAAAATTCACATTTAATTTATATCTTGTTAAAAAAATTAAATTTATTTGCAGAAAAGATTGTTATAATATTATAAACATCTCAATGAAAATTCATTCAAAAATGTGAAGTATACACATGATTTAATTTAAAAATAGAGACCGTAAGTGGCACTAGAAATTATTTTAGGGACCAAAAATTGATGAAATTTTTTATAAGGACTTAAACTTAAAAATTGAAAATTTTAATGGACCAAAAACATATTTAACCCTTGAATTAAAAGGTGCACAAGGGGAACAACAAGAATCACTAACTCTTAATTGTATGAAACTTAGGTTACATTAACTGTCTGTTTAGATTGAATTATTTTTAAGCTTATGAAAATTAACATATGTAAATAAATAAGTTTTTAGGTTAATTTATAAGTTTTCACTAATGAAAATTGTATCTTCATAACCTGTTTTTCATAAACTACATTGACAATCTTATAAATAATACCAAAAAATCCATTTATTTTCATAAACTATTTTACATAAACTCAAAATAAGCCTTATCTAAATGGACGTTAATTCCCTTAAGTCTAAGTTTTTTTTTTGAAGGACCCTTAAGTCTAAGTTATCACGCAGAGATTATATATGACCAAGAAGATTTTTGGTATTTTAATTAAATTTCAAACTTTTTTTTGGATGTAACTGTACATATTTGGGGTGTAACTAGAAAAGTTCTTAATGATATTAATAATAAATTTTTGGCTAAATTATGATAGATGTCCCCTAAGTTATTTAATTGTAATAAATTAGTCCTTTAAGTTTTTTTTGTATCACTTAAGTCTTTTAAGTGCTAAAAAAAATCGTGATTTATACGCATTAACACAATAAAAAAAAATCAGATAGACACCGAGTATAAATAACAAAATTTAGTAAAATCTTCATCATAATTTCTTTATTCATCTTTTCAAAAAAAAAATTCTTTATTCATAGAACAGTTTCCTTCAAAACATTTTTTTAAAAGGAGTTTCCTTCAAAACATTTTTGTTAGAGGAGTTTCCTTCAAACCATTTTTTTTTTTAAGAAATTCAAACCATATTTTATCTTTTCAATAACTTATTTTATTTTTTAAAGGAATGCATTTATTTCTAACTGAAAAACTTTATTTATTGACTACCCTAAAAAAAAACTTTTTTATTTGACCATCTCAAAATAAAATTATTTATGGACGAACTCAAATTTTAAAGGTTGCATATATGATAATAATTTAATTCAATTTAACTTCCAAAATATTAAGGTCAAGTTTATTTAAGACTCAGTGTGCAAGTTTAAAGAAGAGGGGAAGGGAGAGTAATGAGAGAAATAGATAAATCTTCTATATTTTTTGAGAGATTATTTTTGTAGAAAATGATAAATGAATGTTTATCATTAATATATTTTTTATTTAGAGAACATAAACTAGATTAAAAGAATTTAGCTAAACTTTCAATACAAATTTTCAGTTGCCCCATTTTGAGGGGATTGTTATTATGAAAAACAAACCCCCTATTGAAGTTTGGGGAATATCATTTCTTCCATTTCTCTTTTCTCCTTCCTTCTACACAAAGCCCTCCCCTCCAAACTCGCAAACAAACCATAACAAATATTTTCTAAAACTGTTTTGGTGCTATTTATCCTGTTTTAGGAGAAGATAAGTTGAGGAAAAAACTTGGGCATACATACCCTTAACTAACCTGTACATGCACACCATGAAAGCAAAAATTTATATTTTTATATCGGTAAAGAAAATTTAGTACAAAGCATGTGTACAAAAATGACACTTTACAAGTTCCTTCTTTTTGTATACATCTCTGCAACAGAACCCAGTAATTACAGCATTTATCTACCCTGTAAGTTCATCACTACCTTTTACCAACCAATGAAGTTTTATTCTATCCTTCTCATGTGCAAATGCTACATCCAAAAAGGCTTATATGAAAGTCAAAAATGCATTTGTTCACTGTAGTCTAATGCAAACTCCCTTGTGTCCAATGCAATTATCTTTTTACTGTTTGGAATTTTTTATTCTCAGATTGATCAACCTGAGATTCTTGCTTTGAATGGTCATCTTGGGTCTGAGAATTAGATTTATGATGGTAAGTCTTGGAATGCTGAATGGCTTGTATAAGTTCTGTGTACATCTTGACAGAAGACCCAGAAAAATTATTTAACTGACCAAGAAATCTTATAAAGCTTGCTCGAAATTGATCAAAACCCGACATCCAGTCCTCTGAAACGTCATCTCTCAATAGATTATCCGTTGACTCATTTCCGATGTCAGCGTTCCAGGATGCTAGATGAGGATGTTTTGCGACTTTCGCATGATTCTTCTCTTGCCGCGGAAAGAACCGGGAAGTTTCATTTGCTAAACTCTTGATGGAATCCACAACTTCCTGGGTAGGTAATTCTCCAAGCTTTTCCAACCAGATATCACATGTGGCATAAATTGGAGGACCATACATTCTGAGCAGTGGAAGTTGAGGCCTCCTTTTTTTCTTGGTTGTTTTTTGTTGAAGAGAAACACATTTGTTTAGCCATCCATTTATAGCCTCTAGATAAGCTTTTTGAGCTCCAACCCATTTGTTAAAACTTGATGCCAGAAAATCAAGTTCACCTTCAAGATAGGAAGCAATTTGTTTACGAAGTTCTGAATGCATGGTGATCCTAGCATGGTTATTGTAATATGCTGTTGACATAATCTGAAACTGGAGCTTGTGGCAATCAAACATCACTTCCCACATCCGACTTAACCTGGCACCAAAGGAAAATAGGAACATGTGAAACAACAAGCTCATATTTAGCACACAAGCAAAATACATTTTAAACTTACAAAGACACAAGTAACACGTTTATTCATATTCAAAAGGTATTAGAAATTTAGCATGGTTTCTGAAAAGTCTTGCTAAGTTATAAAAACAGAAAGCTAGCAGCTTTGTTCAACCGATTACTGAATTAAAACTTAGGGTGCACCAGCATAAGCTTTAGCAAAAAAGGGCTTATATGTAATGTAATATAATACAACTTTTTAGAGCTTTCTCAATTCCTTTAGTGTATGATATAAGCATTGATCCTGTGTGTTCCTTTATCTGGTTTTTACTTTTTTTCCCTCAACTTCTAATTATCATAAAAACAAATTAACATGTCAGTTTAATAAAAAAGTTTCTCTTTTTCTCATAAAATGTACTCTTTCCGTCCCTAATTATAATATCCCTTTAGAACATTTGTTTGGCCCTAAATATAAAATCCTTTGCAATTTTCAAGATACAATTATTTTTGTTTTTCCAAATATATATCTTATAATACTAACAATTTGTATTGGAAAATGAAAAGTCAACATTGGATAGATCTATACACAAAAAAGTTTATCTTTGCTGATATTTTGTGAAATTTTTATTTTTGTATATATATCCTAAATGTCGTATCATATCATTTCCAATAAACCACATATTATCTGATACTCGTATCATATCTGTGCATGTAGCTAATAAGCTATCAGATTACTCCTATTTTAGGGGCAAAAAAGTATTCTGCTGTTTATATAAGCAGGACCCATTGCCTAAGTGTTGACACCTATGCCGTATCCCTATGCAACCACTTGAAATCATAGAATGATAATAATCATTTGACAGTGGTGAGCAGAAAAAGAGAGGAAGAAGTAGAGTCCTTTGCATGCCAGAATAACATGAAAAGGTTTGACCTATATAAATTATTTTTCAGTGAAAAATGGATAGGAATTTGAAACAAATCATCATGTTTTGTGAGCCAGACCTAGAATGACTGTCACCAGAACAATAATATATATAATTTGGTAGCTGATCATTTTGAGCCATCCCTTAAGATTGAGGCAAATAGCAATTTCAAAAAGTTTCAATGAAGACATGCATAAAATGTTTGCAACATTTACCAAAAAAAATTGAAATTAGAAAATTCCTCATTAATTTTTTCTTCAAAAATCTTGTTTGTCACTAAACATAATTTCCAATAGAATATTATGAAATTGATTGATAGATGTAGCAAGTCTACCAAGCTAGTGGTAAAAAACTGTTTTATATTTAAGTTAAACGAGACACCTCAATTTCTCTTCTTTGATGTTGAACCTTTTACTTCATAGAAAATAGTATACTATAAGGCTAATACATAACCACATGAAACAGAGCCTTGGTAAAACAAGAGTAATCTAAATAATCATACCCGTCAATTAACTCCTCAAGTTGTGGTTGAAGCTCTCTGTCCCGTAATTCCTCAATTCTCTTAGATATAGAGTCTATCCTAAGAATAGCAACTCTGATTCTTGAATGCAGATCCTTGACTACAGCACGGGTTTTATCAACCGTAGAGGTTTTTTCTCCTTTTGATTCCAATTGCTGTAAGATTTTACACTTCATGTCATATTCCTTTCTGATCACCCCACTAGCCTGCAATTAGCAGAAATGAACAAGGAAATTAGCAAATATATAGAGAAATGTTCATCTTAAATCAGATCACAAAGTTATAGAGAATTAAGAAGGTTCCACTTTCAAGGCAGCATACCAATGAAGAATAACAAAACTATTTTTGTGTCAATCAAGAGTTTAGTAGTGGAGGGTTAAAGTATTAGCTTCGGCCACTCAAGAGTCATTATTCTATGTATGTATTGGTAAGTTAATTAAGCCTATAAAAGTTGAGAGAGAAAACTGGACAGATAGAGAAGAGGCATAAATGAATTAGGTTTCATACAAGGTTTTAGTAATTATTGTTGAGAGAGCAAAGTATGCAAATCGCACAATAATTAGATTAATAGAAAAATATATAAGACACTATCCTATTTCAATATGAAGTTTTACGATTTTATTTTGTTGCAAATATATTTCATAGTAATTGATTATTCGTAACATTTCCCTCCCGTTTTGGAAAAAAAAAAAAAGCCTTCCACTTCCCAAAATAGTTGGATGTGATGTGTGTAATGGAAAGTAGCCACATCAAGCCAATCAATAAACAGTTTCGCTCCTAACACTTGATATATCCTTCATTTCTTTCTATTATGACATACACCTCTTGACTTTTTTTTTATAAAAATAAAAACTTCAGAGCTTATTCAAGGATTCAAAAATAGGAACTCTTCTAACATCCTATTATTAAAACATGGCATACTTATGCTGAATAGTTTCCATATTGTTGATTAGAAATACAAAGAGTACACAGTACCTTGACTTCATCATAAAGCTTCTTTTCCCATGCAAACAATCTATCCAAGGTCGAGGCATGGCTTCCAGAGTTCATACAGAAATTATCGAAGAGATTATTTGTATGGTCGTCAGTATCATCTTTTGAGTTTGCTCCCAAAGGGTTTCTGGATGAAGAGGATCGAGAGGACATTGTCCTATGCCAAGTTAAGTACTTAACCGAATTTTGAGCAGGTTCTAAGAAAATTGAACAAAAAAGTTAGATATGGAATTCATGAAACAGCTTTCAACAAACAAAAATGAGTATGATATACATTGGATTTTATAAGCTTCTATTCTCGTAACATGTCACATCAGAGAGCAGTTAAATGCCGAGATGAGCATGAAAAAGTTAGGAATATGAATCATGTTAACAATAAGAACCAAGGTGGAAGAGAAACACTACAAATTTAATATAAAACTTCCAATAATCTCTTGAACAATTCCAACAATATCAATATTTAATAAAAGCTAATGCAATGCAAGATGGTGGGCAACGTGTTGGTAACGTGAAAGAGCAAAAGCATTAGGAACGATAAAATACCTTCTGGAACTTGACTTGGGTCTTCCCCACATGAGAAACAAGCCTTCAAAAATGACGATGTCATTGAAGCATCTGTTACAAATAAGAATCTCATGGTTAAACATTCATGTTGAAGTGAATTACATAGACAAGTAATGGGAAAAAAAACCTCATAGAAACATGAACTGTTTTTAACCCTGAAAACAACAGGATGTTTTAGTCAAACACATATCAGGATCTCAATAATAGACATTCATGCAGTAACTGCTATATAGCCAATATGGTAATTCCCTTTGAATTCTTGTAGCCAAATATCTATATAGCACATCTTAGTCTATAGAAGTGGCATAGTTTATAAACTACAAGAAAAAGGAAACCGTTTAATAAAAAAATATCATCATTTTTATATTTATTGCACTTCTCTGCAAATGGATTTGGATGTTCTCCTGCAAGCGCAGGGCTCGTTGTGTACTTTCCAGGATCTCCATCACTATGTCACCTTTCAAGTGCAAAATTCAGAACAGGGGATCCATGACTAACTAAAGAAATGCTAAAAATTTAATATTTCCCATTTAAAAACTGATACATATAGACATAAGAAGAATAAAGAGCTATAGGACTTACGTTCTTTGCCCGGAAATATGGGACGAAAGTGCAACTTATTTGCTTCAAGCATTCTTGGGACCTCTTTGCCAGATTCAGATGCTCTAAAAAAGAGAAATTCAATTTCTTTCATGCTTGCAAAGAAGTCCTTAGGTACAACTTTATTTTCAGGGTGATTTTCTGTCTCCACTGACTTATTTGTTTCAGCTGGAAGCACTGATATAGTAGTTGCTGTCTTTAGTGGTGAAACATAAGGAGAGGCAGAACTCCCCTTCTCACCATTCACAACCGAATCCCCTGCTTGAGGCTTATTTGTACCAGGAAATCCATTGGCTTGAACATGGTCATTTATTCTATTCAAATTTTCAAATTTTCGGACGAGGGTATCTGTGGCAGGCTCATCATCAAATTCATCTTCAGAGTCATGAGAGACCTCACTTGCTTGAGAAGAAATCTTCTCTTCATCATCTTCCAACTCAGGAATTCCTTCCTCATCCCTTAATCTTGTTATATCACTGGCAATTCCCATATCTTGGCGCATGCCCTTTCCTTCTTGAAAAGAAAATTGATGGTCAATAGGATGAAAAAGACCAAAAAAATCCCATGGAGTTTCATTTGGAAGAGAAGAATCTTCAAATGCTGATGTTTCAGGCCTTTCAGTAGAACGAGGTGTGGCATTTTGCGGAGTACCTGATGATGTTACTGTTCCTATAACAGGTACCGGTGGTTTTTCTTCTACCTTTTTAGATGAACTACTGCTAAACCTCATATGATTGGCTTGGAACTTAATAGAGCTGGGAGGAGAGGGCGTTGGAGAAAAGGTTTCAGGTGGATCAATGCGTTGTGATGCAGATGGTGAGGAGAATGAGAACTGAGATGGGGTCTTCTCATTAAAAGCAAGTGGCTCGGGCGTTGCATTGGTGGAAGTATACAACGAAGAATCAATTGGCGCTTCAGGTTCTGTGAATTTCCTCAGAGCTGTTCCGGTAATTTTCAATGACTGAACATATGAAACATAAGCAGCTGCTAGCGAGCATCGCCCATCAAGTGCTTGCCTAACAAATTTCTTCCTTTCACGGCATAGTTGAAGTGCCTTATCATCATCCAATTTGGAGGTGGAGGTCCCCATTATTAGCCCAGATGTAGCTTTCCTTTCTATTTATGCAAACAATGAGATGTTTATCTGCAGATTAACTCAGTATCAAATGTATTCGAGAAACAATAAATATATTATATACACGTAGGAACAACACGAAAACTACAGCTCAGGTCGTGTCTTTATATGCCTAATGTGTTGATCAGATTTTTTTGATCATGAAACATTAAGCATTTATAGCTCAGATGATGTGTTGGTCAGATTTTGTAGATTCTGAATTTATGACTGGTTTTGTCGTTTCAGAAACATTCTTTATATGACTGATGCGTTGGTCAGATTTTGTCGATTAAGAAACGTTCTTCAACTATATTTTGTCGATTTTGTCAGATTTTGACTTTATAGCTGAGAATGTCTCTCTCCAAAGGCTTTTTTGTCGATTATTACTTATGGAGAAAAGTTTTAACATTCTCCACGACTAATAATCAACAAAAAAAATTAAAGAATGTTAAAACTTAAAATAACTCCGCGAATTTAAACATTAACTTCTCGTATAAGTTGAAATCAGCCTTTGCATCTTAATTTGTTTAAAAGTTCTATAATCTAACTTCTACACAACATAAGCCATGAGTGAACAACCATAAACTTATTTTAATTAACAAGCTCCTATATGCTAGAACTTAAGTCAACAGCACAACAAGCAGTACCATCAATTGCTGAAGGAAAACAACCATAACCAAAGTAGAAAGATCACCCGCTCCCCCATATCCAAAAAACAAATTTTCAAGCAATGTTTTTAATTTATCTGAAAAAAATATCAAATAAAACAGATTTTTTTGGAAACTCGGTATCCGGTAAGAGAACTGACTAATCCAGATGACCAATCCCGTGATCCACTGATGGGGCCAATCGAAGTAAGGACTGGCCCAACACAGTAATTTTAGGCACCTGGGGGACTCAACCCTGAGACCTAAGCAAACTCCTAGGTCTCACTCAAGCCTTCACCACGGGACCGATTAAATAACACAGATAACTAATATGCTCTGACAAGAAATGAATATTCCAACAGCCGAATTACCCAATCTAGCATAGAAACAAAGACCAAACACACATAAAACAATTGCAAATCAAACATGCATAAGCAATATCACAAGCATCTTCTATATAAACTATTAAATATGTACAATGATAAAAATAAAAAAGGACAATCCAAAGCAGAAAACCAGAATAGCAAAACAACAGAACTCAATTTGACAACCCATTAAAAAAGTACAGGGCTTGAAGATGCATAAAGAAATGAAATTTTATAGTAAAGGAAGCAACTTTGTTAAAAGAAAACACAAACCCATTTACAAAATAGGAAAACAAAAAAAGGGTAATCTTCAAAAACTTAAAAGGTTCAAAATTTCAATCAAAGTTAAATGGTACAGTACATGTATTTATTGGAACAAAAAGAAGAACAATAGAAAAGGAATGGAATTTGACAGAGTTGAGAAATTTGAGGTACCGAGAGAGTGCACTGAATCAGAGGCGCATGCAGGGGAATTTGATTCCGGTGGTGAAAATCATGGACAGAGAAGTGTTTTTGTTCTTTCTAGAGAGAGAGAGAGAGAGAATGAAATTGTAGTGAGAGAAAGAGAATAAGATGGAAGAGTTGGAGGAGTGAGTCAGCCTTTGATCGGTCCATGCAAAAGGCATATAAAATACACATCTCATGTTATGTTGTAGAGTTTGTGGAACCCACAAGAGGAGTATAAAAAGGAACTTAAGATCATAATCACACAAGCTTTGCCCTTTTCAATCTCATTAAGATGGTGTTACTTTGTTTAACCATCTAATGTCACTTTCTTTAACCATTCATTTTCATGTATGTCTTTTTTGGAAATGGATTTTTAGTTGTAAATGTGTGTCGTTGGTACTCTTGTTAATCGTTCGATTTATATTAATAGATATATTGTTTAATTGTGATGTGTGATATCAGTTATATTATATGGTCTGTCTGATCTTATATTAATGATCGAAATCAAACTGTGTAAAACTGAGTTTGCTAAGAAACCATGCTCATTTTTTTATTTTCATGTTTGAATTTATTAGTTAATTAAATATGAGAGTCAAACAACTAGTAATAGACATGGTTACTTTGACTAATCCATGAGTAGTTTTATTTGTTTATCTCACGATAAATTTAACAAAGTTTGAGGTCAAGCTTTGTTTCGAACTCAATTTTACAGTCAAGTTTTAACTTGTTTGAGAACAATGCATTCAACTTGATAGGGTTTCATTATTGTAATATTTAGATATGTTAATTTACGTACTAGCCTACCCTTGAAGAAACACATGCCAATGTTGGGTTGAACAGACAGAGAAAGTTAGTGCCTTGAATCAACTAAAGAGAACTCTATAAATGATACTCTAAGTTCGACTAGAAGGGGGCACAACATCTCGGGGAGCCGAGTTGAAAAAACAAATATAACTTCTGTCTTTTATCGTTATGTAAATTGTCATACTTAGAAGACTCCACAGTGGTGGATAGCAAGTAGGGCAAACAAGGTCCCTCACAAGATGCCCTATTTGTTTGTGGTAGAACCTTCCTTTAGCACAATGGTGGAGCTATGGCCAATTTACGAAGGTTTGGAGCTGGTTTTTGTTAGGGGTTTTAGAACCATTGGTATCATATTTGACTCTCAAGTTGCAAAGTCCTTGATTATAAAGAATTTTCATTTTAGACATGTTTGGTATGGTTTAGTTTCTCGCATTGTTGAGTTGTTCGTTGAGTTCTCTTATTATAAAGTCTCACATGTCTACTATGAAGCCAGTTAAGTAGTATATTATTTTGCTAAGTTTGATCTTAGTTTGTCTAGTATTTTTTATGTGATTCATGATTTTTCCTCTTTCTCCATGTTGGTTGATAGAAGTTATGTCACATTTCCTATAGACTTTAATTTTCCTTGTCGTTTTTTTATTTGGTGTTTGTTTCCCGTTTAAGTTTTTCATTCCTTGGAATACACAGGTAAGGAAATAATTTTATACTAATGTTTGTTACAAGATCGATAAACAGTTATTCACTGAGATAATTGTTCCTGTGAATGAATTAACTTCTCATAACTTTCAATATTCCTATAAATTTATTTCCATGTTAAAGGGTGAGAAAGTGGATTTCTATGGAATTTTATATATTTTTTTAAATAAAAAATATAGCTTTCAATTATCCTAAGAATATTAAAGAGGTGCCAAACCAATTTTTTTTAAAAATATTTAGGAATCAAACTCCCGTCTTTATATTCTCAGATACATTATCCCTAGAAATGGTTGTTGAGTCTGTAAAACAAACGTCCACTTTAAGGCTTGACCCCTTTTTGGTAAAAAAAAAAGCAATCACTAGATAAAAGTGAAAGTGAGTTCTACTGATATTTAATCGAATGCTTGCCATTGATAAAAATGTGGATTTGGAAAATGTATAAAAGGAAAATAGCTAGCTATTCCTATAGAATGTAGTCCTGCAGAGTGTTGTGGTTTAGTCATAAAAATGCCCACGTAGTGACATTGTTTGGCTATGATGTAACCTTACCAGGAAGGTGTTAATGGAGCTTCAAATTTTAAAGCCCACTTAAAAAAGCTCTTACCAAATCCACTAAATTAAAGTCTTTTAATTGAACAAAATATTTGGGGTCAAACCCACTTTAAAATCTATTTATTTGTGGGCCTAAAAAAGCCTCACTATAAAGGTAAAAGAAAAAGTTTTTTTTCCCTGTACAAAAAAAGTTTTTCCGGTAAAAAAAGTTTTTTCCACTAAAAAAAAAAAGTTATTTGTTTTTTAAAAAAATGTTTATAGAAATTTTGGGGCTTTGGGGCCTTTTGATTTTTTTATTTGTGGGTTTGCATGAATGTGAGCTTTTTAATCTTGTGAATTTTCAAGCCCCTTACTATGTGGGCTGGGGCCTAAACTTCAAAGCCCCGTGATATTGACACCTCTACTTGCAAACAATATTACAAACAGACCACTCAGAAGTTTAAATTATCAAAATCGTCAACTTAGGCGATGTTTGGTATCACGGTAAGTACTTCAGTATCACGACGACCCATCATAATTCATATATATTCACCATAATATTAAACATACATTTAAAAAAAAATAGATATTTTGTGTATTAAAAAAGACCTTGGTAAAGGAGAGATACATTTGGATGACATCCCATTTAGTTTGGTTTTTCGCTATGTTTAATCAAAAGACTAACAAAGCATACTTTAGAGGTAAAAAACGACATGTAATTAGTAGCTAGAACTGGATGAGAGGAAAGCTGCTCGAAAAGATACAACAAAGCATAAGAGCACGTGGTTTAACTTTTCTTTCAATCCGCTCGTGAGATTTCATTATTATGTTCAAGAACTGTGCCAGGCCGTAATAAAATAGACAAACAATCGGTCTAAAGAGTTTTTTCTTTTCCACTCTTTTTACCTGATTCGGATCATAAAATTCAAAATATGATAAGGTATTGAAGGGTATTTTTAACTTTTTACACTGTTCTTTCAAAAAAAAAATTATTACACTGTTAAATTATATTTATATAATATAAAATATTGTAGTTTACAGGAAGTCTGAGTAGGAAAATAAAATCATCTGTTTATGGAGCAGCTGGCCATTTTGCCTACGATATTTTTCCAATCCTATTTTACTTTAAATTACAACAAAACACATATCTTCTCCTATAATGTTGAAATTTACTTATCAAATGTTACCTTAGTGCCGCAGTATTCTTAAACAAGTGAATGTCATTAGACATCTATTTTTATTGTTTAATACAAAGCAAAATAAATAAAGTAAGGGTAGGCTTTACAATAAAAAATAATGACAAGATTGAAGATGCATAACACTAATAAACAATATCAAGGCTGTAACAACAAAAAACAATATCAAAGTTGAGCATAACATCAATGCCCCTACCTCAATGGCCCCTACCTCAATGGCATTGACACGAATATACAAGCTGATATTTAGATTACTAGAAGGTTTATGTTTCGAGCCACAGGTCAGGCTACCACAACAAGATATTGCTAAATTTGAAATAGCTACTCAAAACTACCTAACTGTATCACTAGTAAAAAAACTAGTACAGCACAATTATACATATCCATGAAGCTCCCCCAAAAAATTGACAGCAGCAAAATATAGTGCGTCGCCTAGCATTCCCTAGGGCACTGTTGTAAGTTTAGGTCCGACGGGAATATTTTCGGGTTATTCTTCGCAGATCAGAGACACCTGTTGATGATTGAGATGCATCAGGGCCTACTGTATCTGCTTCAAGTGTGCTACGTGACCTAGTCCTTGTTCGTGCCCGTCCATTGTCATGCTGGCTCTCAGTAGGTCCATTCAGCTCATCCTGATTGCTGCATCCAACTCCGTCATCCTCAACAATTGTATTGGCTCTTCGCCTCTTTCCTTTAGAACCAGTTGCTCGTTGACTTTGCCTAGGTCCAGTGTCATCTTCAGTCTCTACGGCTTCTGCTTTGGGTACTGCAAATGGCCATGAAGTGCCACAACTTGGGCAAGCTTTTGCAGCCTAAACACCAATGAGTAGCAGCAATAAGACAGACAGGAACAAAACATTTCTAAGATGGTAAAAATGGAACTAGACTTCATACCTTTATCTGCGAGAAAATTTGCTTCAGGCAGTAGTGATGAATTCGTACAGTACAATTTTCATTTTTGCACAGCTCTGCCTGTTAGGTATTGACCAATGAATTATCAGATCCAGAAATAGCAACAATTTAGCGAAAGTACAACTGATACTATCTGCATATTACAAATTTTCCATCTGTTCCTTGTAATGGCAGAAAAATTTGGTGATTGTTTGTCTTAAGGTTCTCAATGCCTCCCTAAAGATTACTCCGTAAAATTAGAAGAAAGTTATATTTATGAAAAATATAATTCATGGTCAATATATTAGTTTAAGAAAAATAAACCCTTGAACTTGTTAAAGATGTTTAAAGTGATCAATAAATAACCACACCACTAGTCTCTTTCAACATTTTCCCTACAATTTCGGTGGTACAGAATATTTAACACCCAACAGAAGGAGTAAACAGAAAGCTCTATGTTAATTCAAAGTGGTCACAGCTAATGATGTGGAAAGGAAAAAGAAACTTATAGAGTAAGATTGTCAAAATGCAACAGGGACAACCTTTATTCCAGCTTCATTGCAAACGTGACAGGATGGAACATCATTACTTCGAAACCAACTGCGGAGATCAAGGAATGATTTTACACCAAGTCTAACATTACCATCTGCAGGCATGTCCAACCACAAATCCCTCGCAAGTTCTCTTAGAGTATTTTGCTTTTGAGTCAAACCAAAATTCTTCAATGCATGTGGCACATGTGGTTGGCTTCCTTGAGATTCTGAATCAGTCACAAGTGTAACCTGAACATAGATCATAAAACTTGCTTTTGTCAACAATCACAATACAAAACAATAAAGTTAATTTTAACGGACACCAGCATCATCTATGTTTCAACAAATGTACACAAACATTCTGCTCAGTAAACAGTGTAAAAGTTTTCTACGAGCAGATCAGATTATCTTGTTATTCTTTGGCGGCATACAATAACAAAATAAACAAATATTTTCTTTGAGACAGGTATTATGCATGTTTCAAGTTTCGACAAAATATGAAAATGTGTAGAAGACAATTGTAATGAGTAGAAGCTTTGACATTTCGGAGTCTTTTGTTAAAAATTAAGGGTTAATAGGTCTTTACCCCCCTGTAATATAGGCCATTTCTGGTTTTCCCCCCTGTAAAATATTTTTTTTGATTTACCCCCTTTAAAATATTTTTGTTTTGATTTACCCCCCTAATAGGCCAAACAAAAACCAATTTTATTTTATTTTTCAAGAAATTTTCGTTTTTGTTTGGCCTATTAAGGGGGTAAATCAAATCAAAAATATTTTACAGGGGGGCAAATCAAGAAAAATATTTTACAGGGGGGAAAACCAGAAAGGCCTATATTACAGAGGGGTAAAGACCTATTAACCCAAAAATTAAATATTTTGTAAAAGTTTATAATATTTTTGTCTTGAAATAATTTATATACTATCTTCTTGCCCTCATTGTAGAAAATTTCTAGATCCATTATTGGAGACAACGAGTAAATTCTCAATATGAGCTGGGAAGAAGACTTTACAATAAAAAATCTTTCATTAAGTAAGACTGTAAAAGCAACATGAGTATCTAGACTCAAGTTTAATGAGATGAGAATTGGCAATGTTTGACAGATGAAAACTAGGGATCACATAGTAAACGTTACATAATATACAAGAGATTGCATCTATATACAAGTAGATTCTCGCTAATTTCAGTTGTTTGGCTCCATCCACCAACCAAGAAAATCTCACTAATCTACTTTATAAATTACGATGCTTTACCTTGATATGTTTGATCATACTTCACAATCTCAAACACTAGTATGATAAATCAAAATTCAATTTTTGATGAGCAGAAAAATGTAGGCAGGTGAAAGTTTATAACCTGGCTTTCCAAATTAAGATTGAGAGCATCAATGCTGGAGATAAAACCATCTGCAGTGGCATCTTGAACTATTGCTTCAATCTGTTATTTTTTTATTAAAGGAACATAATAAGTGTTTTGTTTTGAGATGTCATAGTATCAGGCACCCAGCTATTAAACTGAACAAACAAATGATATTGTTCTGCATACATAGAAACATGCATGATTTTACACTATCTATATCTAATCGACATGCGCAAATGGAAGAAGAGGTCCTAATCCAATTAATAATTATTGAAACCTCCACTTGGATCTATCAGTATGTAGCTCCCTATTAGTAAGAATAAATGAGAATTGATGACGAAACAATCGGATTTGCAGTTTATGGAAGCATCAGAACCTTATGTCTTGCCTAATCTTCTTTTAATTCTATGATCTTGTACACATGGATATCATTTGTTCCATTACATCTGACAACCCAGCAACCCCATCTGACATGCCATCAACATCCTAAACTTCTTTTTTTTTACCTCACCTTAATTATTGACAAAAACCATTTAAATTTTCCATTGTCAAATTTTAATTTTTCCTTATAAATCAACCATATATTAAGACATTTCAAACAAATGACACAGTGTCCTAATATGACACACAAGTAGATGTACACACAGAAAACAAAAAGAACTTCACCCACAATGGAATATGCAAAGCAGCTTGTAGAGCCCATTACATCACGTATGTGAACAGATAAACAGGAAAACAGAAGCAAGTTTGATTACACTCACAATGGCCTTATAGAAAGCAATTTGTGGAACTGTATACTTTGTACCCAGCTTTGATTGTTCATCTGAAACAGTATTAACTATTCCATAATAAACTTGGCCATCATATTGATCAATGCAGCCACGCAACTCAAAGTTAGCAAAAGTAAGGGCCTTGTTCATTGCCAGAATAAACGCATCAAATAGCCGACGATCAGTGCCTGTACTAGGAGAAACCAATTCAATCAAGACCATGATAAAAGAAAAAGCTAACAAGGACAAATGAAACACAAATAGTTCCAAACTAAAAATTATAAAAATGAAAAATATAAAGGTATTTATGTCGCATTTCATCCTCAGCGATCAACATGCTAAAACTGAAACTAAAACTATCGTGGAAATAAAAAGCGGGGAGGTGAGAAACTAAAACTGAACAAACAAAGGAACTGTTCAACAAGAAAATACAATTTGTAAACATTTTCAGGGAAAGGAAAAAGAAAAACCTGGATTTTTCTTAGTGAGATCCTCGAACATGGAGTGTAAGTCTTTCTCCTTGAGCGGGCCCCGTGACAAGAGAGCTTGAATTATGACGTGATGCGGTACACTTAACCCACCCGACATACTACTTTCAATAACTATTCACTTTTGAAAAAATGGGTTCAAAATTTGTCCAAAAATCTGCCAAATTTTTCAGGAAATTATGACAATGATGATGCTGAGTTTATAAGCATTTGATTGTTGGAACAGCAAGCTTTCAGTGTTTAGAAGGATATGTATCGGGCAAATTATATGGTTAGAAACAGAAGTAGAGTACTAGAGTCTACCCTTCACACTTATAGTTATGCGACATGAAAGGTTTTTTTTATAGTAAATACAGCATTTAAGTAAATTACACACATGCTGCAACAGAATGATAAGAGAGTGCATATTTATCAGAATATATCAAGTACATAGAAAAATCACTATATAAGAAAAGTTTATAAACTAAGTTGTGACCTAGTTCAACCCCTAATTGCTTCATTTAACAAACCAAATTGTTGATTAGAACCTGAGACCTAGCTGGAACAACCCATTTGGAATGGGTGCTCAAATTATACCCCCCATTTTCATTATACACGCACACCACTATTCCTCAATCTAGATTCACAACAAAGTAATCTAATCAGAGAAAGTAAACAACATAAATGACAATATGGAGTTGTGAAAAATCAATCAAAAGTTGAAGTAGGAATTAACCTGAGTTATTAGTCGCGGAGTGAACGAGAGAGAAGAAAACGGTGAAATTAGGGTTTAAGGAATCGTAGCCGGAAAAGGAGGAATTAGGGATTGGAGAAACTGAAATCGTGTTGGGTTTATGTTATGGTCACCGAAAATAACTCAAAAAAGAGAGGGAAAGGAAATAAAAACATCTTTTTCACCAAATTAATTGGGAAAAATAAATATGCCTTTGGTTTGTGTATGGGAGAACTATGCTAACTTATCCTCGAGGCACATATTAAGAAACTTATTATACTAATATATGTATGAAAAGTTGTGCATTTAATTTCTTAAATAATAAAATATTATGTTTTTCAGTGCAAATTGCTCTTTTTGGATTCCTTAATATGTGTCTTTAAGACACAAGTTACCATCACCCTTCAAATTGATTTGATTTGAGCCATTTCATATGAACCAACCATAAGATGGCATGTCATATGCATACGTCGACTATCCACAATACAATACGACACATCATTTGGATGTTGTATTCCAAATAAGGTGTTTCTCAAAACTTAAAAAAATTGTTAATGATCGCAGTAATAACTCGATGTCTTTAATTGTAACAATAGTTTATCAATTCATTCATAATTTCTTATTTTGAACAAGTTTTTACGGAAATTTATGTATTGAATGTATTAGAGATTGAAGTATTTAATATTTTTTTAAAAATAATTTTGAAATTTTTAAAGAGTGTTTCAAGAACACTCGTTAACAACATAAAAAAAAAATACAAAAATTAGTTAATAATCTCATCTAGGTATTTGATAGTACTTATCACAATAAATAAATATATACTCCCTCTATCCCTATATATAAGCTCCCTTTGTTTTTTTTTCACTTCTTAAGAAAAGTTGTTAGTGTAATTAATGTGTCTATTTTGTGTATTAATATTACCAAATTGTTGTTTGTTTGTATGTGTATTAAATTTAACTTTTCATATTTCAAGACAAGTTAGTAGTATTAATTAGGGGTATGTTTAAGAAAAAACAATAAATGCATCTAGTAATTTGAAAAGGGGTTTACATTTAGGGACAAAAATAAAGTCAAATGGGTGCTTAGATATAGGGACGGAGGGAATATGCAATGAGAATTTTAAAATATGTTGATAAAGAAATTATTATTATTTTGAGAGATTCTATATTTAAGAAGGATTCTGTATAAAAAAAATTGGGGTCTTGTTAACAAGTGCCTCGGGCACTCTTTAAGCATTCTAATTCAAGAAATTATCCACCGAAAAAGTCAATTGCTTCAATTTCCAATGCATTAAATACAATCATTATCATAGAAAATTTACTATGTAAAGGTCTTCCAGATTGGGCTAACATTTCCCAAAAAATTGCAAAGTGGAACAAACTAGACTATAATAAGTCAACATGTTCTTTTTTCTATCTCATTCTACATTGAAAAATCCTTGTCTCCAATTCTAATTCACTACATCCCTTCATATTACAGATTTTCCTCAGTCCTACACTAACACAGCAAAAATAGATAACCAGAAAGAAGCGCATGGAACACGATGGATGTTGTACTTAATCAATGACTGATCCACTCTTCCCTTTCTGCCTGGTCACATGACCAAACCCTATGACATGTGAAGCCTTTGAATTCCAAACCAACTCCATTTAAGATGTCTTGTTCATAAGTATAGTAATCATTCAGCATTTCAATATTTTATGCAACAGGAATTTTAGGTTCTCCCAAGTTCACAAAAGCCTCTCCCCATGTCAAGCGTTCTGTTGCAGCATTCCAAGACACAAGGTGGTTCAGAAATACATTCACATACTTTGCTCTGTCATTCTGTCCAAAAGTTGCACAACATGAGAATTGTTAAGCTCATGTTTATCGAAAAATAAGCGACGATATATGATGGTTACATACCTTGTAATCCAGATAGTATGCATGCTGCGTTGGAGTAAAAAAAAATGTCAGTGATGCCTAACATAAAGGTTGTTGCTATGTGATTTTAATGTGCATCTACTTGTTTTGTTTTGTGTTGTAGGTAAGAGAGAGATAATCATACCTCCCACAAATCCAAATTGATAATTGGCTGCACGAGAAAAGACTATCAGCTCTATTTCAAATTTCAAATAGGACAACTGTTATATAATGAAGGGTAAATAACTTACTATATCACCCCACACAATTGGGCAAATGGCATTTGAAGTTTTAACAATGGCTAATTGTTTCTCTTCTCTCTTCACTAAAACAACCAACAAACATTTGCAACAATCAATCGCCAGCAATATCAAACCAAAATATCAAACAATAAGGTTTCGCTTAAGATAGTATACATCAACATAGTTCTACACAATAGTCTGGAAATACCATTATTGTAGAACTAAAACGCCAAATGACAAAAGACAAGTGACAGCCTCAAGCATAAAATATGTAAATAATCCCAGTGAGATAAAAATGAGAATATAACAATTCAGAAAAACAAAATCTTGGTTCTTATTTTTAAATCGAATATTTATTTTAGATATTCGCTTGTTATAAGAGAAGTCCAATGATTTTATGGCGTATTAAGAAGATAATATGGGATTTGAATAACTCACACATCACATTAGTAAGACAGGGAGAAGGGGGAATCAATTAGGAAAGGACTTACAAACTAGCCAAACCCAGCCGGAACCAAACAATGTAAGTGCAGCTTCTGTAAACTTTTCTTTGAAATTCGTAAATGATCCAAAATCCTTTTCAATCTGTTGAAGGAGACCTAGTATGGGCATATCACCTCCTCCCGGTTGCATGGATTCCCAGAAGAAGTCATGATTCCAAATCTTTGCAGAAGAGGAAAAAATAATTAGGTACTACAATTCACATAGACAGTATTTGAATATAAAAGCACAAAGCTACCACAATTGTAATTTTGTTATTGTTAGTTATTGTAATCCGATGAACAGCCAAGAATAGCTACATCACAGATTGGGCAGACAACAAAAACCAAGCCTTATCTCACACAGATTGGGCAGACAATTTCCAATTTCATGCAAGCTAGGTAAAATGAGAAGAACCAAATAAAAATCATTTATTGAAGAAACAGAAGGAAAAATCATTTATTAAAGACACGTAAAAATGGAAAAGAGTGCAGGAGCCACATAAAGAGTATTCATTTATTTCAACTTCTACCTTACATTGATATAGTTTCAAACCCACATTCTACAATTAAATACATTATGACTAAATACAGTTTTATGGTTTCAGAAGAGTTTCAGACTCTCGGGCACAAGTTTCCGATTATGAATGGGGGAGATTCCAATATTATCAACACTTGGGAGTGTGTATCCTACTTTTATTATGTAATAGTAATATACACTGAAGCATTTTGAATAGGTTTATGTGGAAAAGTAAGCCGCTACAGAGCCATAATCAACATTAAAAGATCAAATCTAGTAAGCTATTAACAAGTTAGTACCTCAGCTGCATTGTTGAACTCAGGTGAGGGATTGCCATTGTTGTATGTCACTTTGACTAGTTCATCCAAGGTGTAACCATAAAGTATATCATCCTTCCCGAGCTGTTCGTTCAAACCTTCAATAAAATTCCGATGATGCTCTCCCCAATGCATGTCGATTGTCTGCTTACTCATGTATGGCTCTAACGCATCCTATGAATATTGAGGCAACAAATAAAGTTAGAATCATGATATGAAGGTAAGTTACATTTTTTAGTTTGTTAAAGATTGGACTTAATTGTAGGTTTCATCAACAAAAAGGAGGAAATAAATGAACAACAACAAAAGCAATGGAAAGGCCTTAATTGCATGATGTCATCCCTTTGTCGATGACTAATGTTTTTCTCAATTCTAGTTTCTTTCTTCATCATTATATTGGTTAAAATCGGAATAGCTATGTAACTAGCTCAAATAAAGCAAAATATGACAATGCAACGTATGACAGCAATGATTTCTCTGATAAGCATTGTGCAGCATTCAACTAATCCAAGTATATAGGTTAAAACAGTATATCTCCAATCAAAAACATGGATTTGGGTAACTATGGTTCACTTACATGTTCATAGGGAGGGGTCTTCAAGCCATAAAATGCCGTAACTTTTGAAGATCTGGGCAAGACACCAAACCTCTTTTTCTGCTTAAATACAATTGAGGAGGAAACAGATAGCCACATATTAGAAAGAAAAAAAACTGCCACTTACGATAGAGAATAAATATCGCTTGAGGAATCCGAAACTATAAAAAAGTCAAATTTTTCTAAAACAAGTAGTCCACAGCATAAATGAAACTCATTAAACTTTTCAAAGTGCTGTAAAAGTAAAACTTTAATGACTCTACACGATTTTTTATGTTAAGAAATACTAACAACACACATAATCTACACACAAACAACCAACACTACAGAGCTACACTATCTCAAACATGCCTGTTATTATTAATCATTACTTCCCTAGTAGTGTTAAAGCCCAAATTTTAACAGTCAAACATTTTCTTGCAGAAGAACCATATTTCTCAATGCAATAATATATCATGATGCTTTCAAGAAAAATTAAACAGTTTTACTTTAGTGTCAGCAGTTAAATTTATCAAAGTTAATCGAAAGACATATATTGAACCCTAAAAGTTTTTTTTTTGTTGACAAAATCGTAAAAGTTAAATGCCAAGTCAAGTTTATGAAGAATATCATCAGAAAAAAAGAGATGAAAAAATGCCACTCATTTAAAAGGGCAATTAATCAGTAAGGCAATTAATATATGTCCAAATAATTTACCCTGTGAAGAAGCTTAGGAATCTTGAATTTTGTAGATAAGTCTGGTGAAATGAGACGAGAGCTAGTTGGAATAGGGTTTAAGTAACAGGAAGCCATTGCTACTCTTTTCCAATCCCTGGCATTTACATAACCATTTAGCATTTAATTGTATTACTAAAAGAAAACGTTAAAATCCAAACATTATATTTAATTTAACTAAACGTATAAAATTTTGTAAAATTTGGAATAAAACTGTGTAAGGTTGCAAAGCATAATTTAACAATGTTGACTTAGGCATTTAAACAAACAGTTGATATACTGATGGAAAAACAAAAGGAGACAAGTAAGAAAGTGAGGAAATAAAAGAAGAAAAAAACTTGATATGGTAAATAAATGAAGAAAAATGAAAAGGATAGTTACAAGATGCTGAAAACGATGCGGTTGAAAGTTGAAACGCAAACACAAGCTAAGGTGAACTGAAAGATGGTGGTGATGATGAATGTCTTGCTTCTTCTCAGACTTTTTGCTTTCTTTCTATATTTCTATGTCAGTAAAAGATAACGTAACCAGTATTCAACTCGGACCGGAGATGACCCCGGTTCGGTTCAAGTTAAAACGGTGAATTAGTTATAATTTATCTTTTTTAAAAAATGTATTAATGCACATTATCAATGAATTTTCATACAACTTCATAATGTAGAATTATCATCAATTAAAAGTTACCAGAAAACCTTTGAAAAATTATCTTCATCTAATTTTCAGACCATAAAACCTCTGAAAAATTTCAATTGAAATATGATATATCACCATTTTAAGTTCATAAATATGATAGAGGGACCAAACTGAGTGATTTTAAAATTGGGGGACCGATTTCACGAGTCATCATGTCATGGCTTATTGTTGGCAATTTTTGAGAGGTGGTTCAGACAAATTAAAAGCTTTCATCTCCGAGTTAAGGAGATGATAATGACAAGAGTGTATATACTTATTTTGATGAACTTCACCATCTTCTTAGATGAGAGTGTCCACATGTTGATGTGGCGTGCTTGGAGTTATTAAACCTAAAGAGGATTCGTCTCTATGCACATTTGCATATGGTTGACTTAAATTGGTGGGGGGGTGAGTCAAACTTAAAGCATAATATGTTCACACATGCCATGGAATTTATTTGTGCAATATGCATCATGTTCACCATCTTCTTCTTGTTTAAGTTATTGCAACAATCCTCTAACGCAAGATCTAACAATTCCATGAAATGCTTCAAGTTCGGTTGTTGAGAAGAACAACGATCATATTGGTTGTTTATATGTTGTTTTGGTGTCAATATATTAGTAAAATGTTGGGTCTGAGCTAAGTCAAAGTGGATTAGTAAAGCTATCAATTCATTGCATTTGAACATTGTAAACTGAGAATCAAACCAACCCAGTTCGATTTCTTTCAGTTCGGTTCAATTTTTGAACTAGATAAAAAAAAATATCGGATAATAATTGGTTCGATTTAATTTAGTTTTTCGATTTCATTAGTTTTGTTTGAACCGTTTATTGCCTTGTCTATTAAGAGTGGTATGATGACTATTGGCCCCAAATGATATAAAAAAAAAATACTTTTTGTTAAAAAAAATACTAATTTTAATTACTTATTAATTCTTCTAAATTTTATTACTAGTGTATAACAATGATGCAAAATGTCATGTAAGGACAAATCAGTTGATAGCTATGAGGACAATATTATGCATGGTTGGGGTTCGAACTTCAAACTTCTCACTTCTCCGTATAAAAAGAGTAAATATCAATCAATAGACTACTTGACAGGAAAAAAAACAATGATACAAAATAATCAAATACTGAATTTTATTGCTCGTGTCTAACAATGATGAAAAATCCCCAAAAAAACAATGATAAGAATAATCATATATATTTTAAAAAATAATTATAATAAATACACTATCTTATGTAAATAATATTCTGTGAGTTAACTTAAAACTATTAGGTTTTTATTTTGGATATAATTCATTCTTATAAAACTAATTTGTAACGTAGGGAGTGTCATTATTTATAAAACCAAGTCATTGAGTTTAAGAGCTTAATGAACTCTATCAAATGAAGAATTGATTGGGAGAACCGAAGTTCAATTTCGTGGAACAATTTGTGATTAGAGAATATTTACCTCAGTTTGAATTACTTAATTAAGACATTTTTCTAGCAAAACAAAAAAAGTGAGGAAGAGTACTCTTTATAAACTCCAATGATCTTAATCGATTTGAGACTTGATTTTTCTTCTAATATAAACCACTCACGTCCATTAATTAGTATTGAACTATCATAGATATAATTGACTGATGATTCGAATCGATTGATTTTGATGCCGTATTTTAGATTTTTATATCGAACTTAATTAATGTTTACAAATTTTGGTTTTTCCAATAAAAACATTTTTCTTTTCTAAACATATTATAAATAATTTTCTTGCCCCGGCCTCATGTCTTCTTGAGTGTACGTATGTGTACATGATGAAAGCCACGTTTACTATTTTTATAGCATCCAACTACAAGTACAAGTACAAGGTAAGGTGAGTGAGTTTTTTCGGAAGTGATCTGAAACCGTTGCAAAGAGACAGAAGCAACAAATTCTGTTATTAAGTGAGTTCACCATGGAACACAATCATAAACTAACAACAATAATTGAAGGAAAAGAAGGACAACCTATAAGATGCAAAGGTGTGCTTCATGTTTCATGATTACAATATCTATATGTTTCTTAACTTCAGTAGTAATGCTTGGTCTTGTTCCCTTGTTTCATTGCAAAAACTGTAGCTGCTGTTGCAAGGAAACCTGGTGAGCCATTGGTTATAGAAGACATCATTGTTGCCCCACCAATGCCTCGTGAGGTTCGGATTCGGATTTTATGTACATCTCTCTGCCACAGTGATATCACTCTTTGGAAGATGCAGGTTTTTAACTCACAACTACTATTTTTTTGGTTCCTGTTTGTAATTTCTATAAGTGATGCCTTTTGAGTTTTGAATGAATTTTTAAGATACCCTTTTGTATGTTTTAAAGGAACCTCCTGGCATTTTTCCAAGAATTTTGGGTCATGAGGCAACTGGGTGAGTTTCTGCATTTTACTTATTTTTCTATGATTTTATTTACTGCATCACTTTAGAGAGTATAGTATAAGACTGATTTTGCTGTCTAAATTTTGAGCATGAGTACCTGCAATAAAATCAACCCTGTAGAATGGATTTTGGTTGCTTGAAGTCACAGGTTCACTCTTTCTCGCAATCAACACATCATTGACCGCTGGATTGAGATTTGAGATGAAGAAGATCCAGAAAGCAAGGAGATTTAGATTTTTTTTAAAACTCTGAAATATTGTGCTTGAAATTTAGACCTTTGGATCTCGATCAAACAGTAATCAACGTGTTGACTGCAGGCAATCCAAATACTTCTGTGAGCAATTATTTGGATAGAAAAATAATTGTGTGAGCACTATATAGTATATACCCCATTGCGGCATTGCAATATGGATCTCCATGTGATTTACGAATACACCAATTGTAGCACAACTGTAACCACAATATAGCTGCTGCTTATGTAATGTGGTCCAGAATATGAACAATGTTTTATAATGTAGATTCTATGTTATATATGTTTCTTCAACCAATTTTTATGTGATGTAGGGTTGTGGAAAGTGTAGGGAAGGATGTAACTGAAGTAACAAAAGGAGATATGGTTATTCCAATTTTCCTACCAGATTGTGGGGAGTGTATAGATTGCAAATCAACCAAGAGCAACCGTTGTACTAATTTCCCATTCAAAGTTTCTCCTTGGTTGCCTAGATACGGGAGCACTAGATTCACTGACCTAAACGGAGATATCATATATCATTTCATGTTTGTTTCAAGTTTCAGCGAGTATACTGTGGTTGACATTGCCAATATACTAAAGATTGATCCACAAATTCCTCCTGATAGGGCATGCCTTCTCAGTTGTGGTGTATCAACAGGTAGTTTCTTTATCAATGCAAAAATTAAATTTAGCATATAGATAAGAATAATAATGACGGTCCATTAGGGTCAAATTAATTGGTCATGAATAAAAGAAAGGTTGTTTGTAGCACAAGTTAACAACATTAATCCAATTCAACGTTTCGAAGTCTTATTTAAAAGTTAAAACTTGTATTTGTAGGGGTAGGTGCGGCTTGGAGAACAGCAGGTGTGGAGCCAGGGTCAACAGTTGCTATTTTTGGGCTGGGATCTGTTGGATTAGCAGTATGGACTCTAAAACTCAGATTTGCTTTCTTTGTCTTCCACACTTTCTGGTTATGTGTATGCTAAAATACTCATTGCAAATGATTGATTTCTTAGGTTGCAGAGGGAGCTAGACTTTGTGGAGCAACTAGGATTATTGGTGTGGATGTCAACCGCGAAAAATTTGAAATTGGTAATACATTGTTTACTCAATAAGACCATATCAACCACTAAGTCCAATATTTTGTTGTTAACCACCCTCATGTTACAAAGCCCTTCACTAGAAAGAGGTATTATGGTACTATAGGTCTGTTTAGATTCACTTGTTTGAGCTTATCTAGTGGCATAAGCACTTATGAGAACACTTGGAACAACTTTTGACATGTCCATATGTTGTTTTCAACTTATTTTCATAACTTCTTCATAGGAACTTATACGATAAACGCTTATAAATGTTTAATCTATAAGTTTTTTTATCAGAACAGATCCTAACTACTAGGGGAATTGTACCACTTCTGAGTCTATTATGCAAGAATTCTGAATTTGACTTCATGTTCTTTTTTCTTTCCTTTAATCAGGTAAGAAGTTTGGACTCACAGACTTTGTTCATGGTGAGGAATGTGGAAACAAATCCGTGAGCCAGGTCCACCCTCTTGAAACTTCAATCTTAACTTTGATTTATGATACTGTCTCTTTGCAAGAGATCAAATGAAAAGAAAATATAAGAAATTTGTAAATTTTGCAAGCATATTCACGACAAAATTTTATTTACTACGTTAAACTAAATCAAAATGTGGTTGCTGAGCAGGTTATCATAGAGATGACTGATGGAGGAGCAGATTATTGTTTTGAATGTGTTGGTATGACATCATTGGTGCATGAAGCATATGCTTCTTGTAGAAAGGTATATGTCACTCTCTCAGATGTTTCCAACACACATCCTCACACTATCATATAGAGACAGAAATTGATAAATGTAATCAATGTTATAACTAAATAATGATTTTGACTAATCACCCTTCCATATAAAGTTTGAAAGACCACTTATAGTTGTGATTTCTTAGTTTTTTTTGTTGTCTTGACCATCTTATTCTCATGGGAAGGACCTGATATTATTGAGTATGGTCAGAGGGTAAGTAAAACTTGACCGATAATAATTATTTCAGCTAAAGATCGAACTCAATCATATCTAATCTATTCGACTTTAACGCATACTAACCACTTGTCTTGACCACTTTGTTTGTGAAGTGTTAGTTTGTGCTTAGCTAACTAAATTGAAATTCCAAAAAACTGGTGATTTTGGCTTCAGGGTTGGGGAAAAACAATTGTTTTAGGGGTGGACAAGCCAGGAGCTAGGTTGAGCCTCAGTTCTAGTGAGGTCCTTCATGATGGGAAGAGCCTTATGGGATCTGTGTATGGAGGACTCAAACCCAAATCTCATGTACCAATTCTACTTAAACGTTACATGGACAAGGTATAATGTAAAGTTCATTTTGTTTTATTTTTAGGACATTTCCAGTGTGTTAAAGTTTTGGCCTATTGATTAACTGCAGGAACTGCAATTGGATGAATTTGTGACTCATGAGGTGGAGTTTAAGGACATCAATAAAGCTTTTGATTTATTGAGTAAAGGACAGTGTCTTCGATGTGTGATTTGGATGGACAAATGAATGCATTCTTATGTAATACCATATAGCCTTTTTTTTTTAGAAAGGAACCATAGAGCCTTTTTGTATATAGTGATTTGATTAAAACAGTACTAAAAATAAGTTCAGAGACCAAAAAAAATCCCTCTTGTCTAGTCAATCTACTACTACATTAGAAATATACTTGGATTGAGAAGATTATGATTGTATCTAGAGAAGTCTAATTATGCTCATATCTCTTAAATGGACGTAAATTTCACTCTTAAAAGTTAGCTCAAATTATGAAATGTCAAAACACGTGTATACACTCAACAGTTTAAGAATTTTAGCATTGTGCCACTCCAACATAATTTTAATAGTCCAACATAATTTTAATAGTATCATCTCGTAGCACCTAAAAATTCTTATATTAATATTTAAATGTTTATACAAATAATTTATGAGTCATTTATTAAAAAGTTAATATTGCATTTCATGGTTTATCTAAGCTTGTTAACTCTTTTTATGGAGATAAAAGTCAAAAGGTGTTTAAAAAAATTTTAAAAAAAAATCAAGATAAATCACTAGGTTGACACCAAAAGAAACCGTGTAGTGTACCAACATGTGTTAAAAGAATTGATAATAAGACTCTCCCTCTACAAAAAGAAAATCTAGTTTGATTCTTTCGGTCATCCATCAAACTCGATATATAAAAAAAAAAATTGCCTATTAGGGACTCGAGGATTAGTAGTCTCATAGTGGAATCAAAGGTCTAGAACGTGGATATACCTTGGACTTATATTAGATCAAATACCTTCTTTTTTTTCTATAGATGAAGTGGCAAACACCATCACAAATGCACACAATCTACGAGGTCTCGAGTTCAAACCCGAATGAAGATGTACCGTTTAACAACATCATCAGTTAAGTTAGGTCTTATGTACACATAAATACTCTAATTACTACTAAGAATGCACATATATTATAGGCACCGACATTATTTTAATTTTACGTTGAAAGGAAAATGATTTGGAAACGAATAAAACGTTGCAAATATTCAAATGCTTTCTTGTTTTTATTTCTGCCATTTGTAGGTATAGATATTTTAGTGGCTTCAACCACTATTTATAACATGCAGTCAATGCCATGGAGAGGAAGGTGAATGATTAAATAAAGGATGGATGCATGTCCCATCCCATAAATGAGTGAAAGAATTCATATGTCCTCCCAGTTAAGTTTTTGAACTGTACCACTTTCTCAGTTTAAAGCCAAAGAGAGAAACACAACTTTTGCTGTTGAATTAATGGCAGCAACAGCAAGTGAAGGAGAAGGGAAACCTATAAGATGTAAAGGTATACATCATTCATCCATGCTTTATAGATATGTATACATATATGTTTCTTCAATTTTGATCACTTTGTTTTGATCACTGCAACACTATATGCAGCGGCAGTTGCAAGAAGACCTGGTGAGCCACTGGTGATTGAAGAGATCATGGTGGCACCACCAATGCCACGTGAAGTTCGGATCCGTATTATATGTTCCTCTATCTGCCACATCGATCTCGCTTTTTCCAACATGCAGGTTTCTTTCTTTATTCTTCACTGCCTCTCCAAAGCACACCACCATGTTTTTTTATTCGTTCATTAATCAATCATTTGTTTGTTAGTGATACCTTTTTAATTGATTTTATAATTATAGACATGTTTTTAAAAATGTTTTGAAGGACCATCCTGGCTTTTTTCCAAGAATTCTGGGCCATGAGGCAATTGGGTGAGTTTCTACTTTCTGTCCTTAATTATTAGTTTGTGATTTTTTTCCTACTAGTATCTTATGCATTTTGATGATTTAATAAAAGTAACTTGAACATTGATTTATGATTTAGAAAAATTTGTGACTATGTATGTTATTTATGTCATATATATTGGTTGCAAGTGATGGATTTGCTACATTGTGCGTCGATCAATCTTTTCTGCATAATCAAACAGTAAAGACTATGAGAGCTGATGTATTTCAATCAATTTTTATGTGAAATAGGGTTGTGGAAAGTGTAGGGAAGGATGTAACTGAAGTTACAAAAGGAGATGTGGTTATTCCAATTTTTCTACCAGATTGTGGGGAGTGTATAGATTGCAAATCAACCAAGAGCAACCTTTGTACTAATTTCCCGTTCAAAGTTTCTCCTTGGATGCCTAGACATGAGAACACCAGATTCACAGACCTGAAAGGAGAGATCATATATCATTTCATGTATGTTTCAAGTTTCAGCGAGTACACTGTGGTTGACATCGCTAATGTAACAAAGATTGATCCTGAAATCCCTCCCAATAGAGCGTGCCTTCTCAGTTGTGGTATAGGAGCCGGTAATTTCCTCAGGAGTGCGAACACTAACTAAAAAAATATAGAAATATAAGTTCTAAAATATGATCAAACTAATTAATTGATCAGGAAGAAAAGAAGGGTTGCTTGTATTGCAAGTTAACAACATTCATCTAATTCAATGTTTTGAAATCTTATTTTAAACTTTCATTTGTAGGGGTAGGTGCTGCTTGGAGAACAGCAGGTGTGGAGCCAGGGTCTACAGTAGCTATTTTTGGACTAGGATCTATTGGATTAGCAGTATGGACTTTTTCAAACATGGCTCTTTTATTTGACTTTATGGTTATTTAAATTGTCTATCAAAACTGTCCATGAGGTGTTAGCTTAGCATCAAGAGTTTTACATTATAACCTCAAGCGACAAAGTTCAAATGCCCTTGAGGACGGTTGTAATAGGACCATTAGTACCACTTTAATTAATTAATATTTTAATTAGAAAAATGTGTCTACTAAATTACTCATTGTTGCACAATTGGTTTGTTTCCTAGGTTGCTGAGGGAGCCAGACTTTGTGGAGCAACTAAGATTATAGGCGTAGACGTCAATCCAGAAAAATTTGAAGTTGGTAATGAACTGTGTTTTTACTAAGGTCAATCAAATAACATATAGTTAGCCACCCTCCTGTGTCACAGATGGATACTAGAAACTGCTTGCAGATTACTAGAATTGGGAAATTATGGTTTTATGAATGCAATAACACATCAATTCCAGTTCACACATTCTGTATGATTTCCTTTATTTGTTACCAATATGCAAAAACTCAGAATCTGATTTCATGTGTTTGTTCTTATTTAATCAGGAAAGAAGTTTGGACTCACAGACTTTGTCCATGCTGGAGAATGTGGGAGCAAGCCTGTGAGCCAGGTCTAACCTCTTGAAAGATTCAATCTTTATTTCAATTTATATGCTCTGAGTCTTTAATTTGCCCTCTTGTTTCTAAGGGAGGTAGATATAATATTTCCTTTTTGCATGAGATTGAAGATTATTAAAAAAATTAATTTTTTTAAGCATGTTCATGAATGAATGTCTTTACTTAATTTCTGCCGAACTAAATCTGAATGTGGCTGCTGAGCAGGTCATCACAGAGATGACTGATGGGGGAGCAGATTATTGCTTTGAGTGTGTCGGTATGGCATCATTGGTGCAAGACGCGTATGCTTCTTGCAGAAAGGTATATGTCACCCTCTTATATTTATTTAGGCAGACAGTAATATTGTGACTGAATCTATAACTAAATTGAATCTCAGTTTTTGGCACTTCACCTTATCAAAAGCTTGAAAGGCCACTAACAGTAGTGATGTCTTGGTTTGTGCTAATTAATTCAAAATTCCAAATACTATATGAGAATATCATAGTGGAAAGCCTATGCTTTGCCTTCAGGGTTGGGGAAAAACAATTGTCTTAGGACTGGACAAACCTGGATCCAGATTAAGCCTCAGCTGCAGTGAGGTACTTCATGATGGGAAGACACTTCAGGGAAATTTATTTGGAGGACTCAAACCTAAGTCTCATGTTTCCATTCTACTCAAACGATACATGGACAAGGTACTGTATGCAATTTCTTTCAATTTATTTTTGGATTATATTTTTTGTACCCTCTACTATGATAATATACGCCAAGTGCTAGCAAAACACTCTGACATTTTTTTTTATCACACAATTATTGGATGAAGCGGATCAAAAAGTGTGTTAGCACTTGTCCTAGCATTCTTGTGATACATAATAGTATTAATTGTGTGAAAGCAGTAATGATAATGACAAAATGATGAAGTTTCAAATCATATGGGGTTGAGCTTTGTGCCGTTTATTAACAGGAACTGCAGCTGGATGAATTTGTCACTCATGAGGTAGAGTTTAAGGACATCAACAAAGCTTTTGATTTATTGAGAAATGGACAATGTCTTAGATGCATGATTTGGATGGATAAATGAGTAAATTCTTATGTATCCTAGTCCTCGAATCATAGTATGCAACACTCTAATATTGAACTGTGATGTTTTCTTTTGTATTTTATTAAAACATCCAATAATATAAAGATATTTATTATTCTATTGCACTGCAAATGCACTTGAAGCACCGGTAAAGTAATTGATAGGGGAGACTATGGTTTTCTTTGATGCTCCAAAGTGTTTTAGTCTGTACACTCCAGAAATAGCATCTGTTGGTATTTCCCATTCTATAGTAGCGAAACCGTGAAAGGAAGTATTGTCTACTTTCCACTTGAAAAACAAGCTTAAATCATCATCATCGTGAACAGAAATCCATCTTTCCCCTTGAAGCCTTTCCACTACAGCATATGTGCCTTCTGTTAGAAGATCATATCTTGGATTTGCACTCCAGAATGTAGAACTTGGTTTATCTCCCTTTGTAAAATAACCGCTTCCTGGAAATATTATATCTTCTTTAATGTCGCCAAGTTTAATTCCGTCAGGAGTTGTGTCTCCAAAGGGATCAAGTAAGAAGCTTTTTTGTACAGATAAAAGATCTGGTGGGGAAGTACCATTTCCATTGATTTTATCACCTTTAGCCATTGCTTGTGCTAGTTTGTTGAATTCTTGGATGTACGCTGATAATGTGTGAGGACCGTATAGTGTAGAGGCAGCCTGCACATTTTATACTTTTTAGCAATAAAAAGGATAAGTCATCTTCAAAACCAATTGCTTATGTCAAATATGGATTTCCAATAGGTTTATACTTTATAGTAACTTGGTATCCACTTCTGTTTGGCCTTACCTCATACCGTTGCTGATGATATTCTTCAAAAGTTGCAATGTATTGTGAGTAAGTATTTGTCAGTCCTGCAATAACGACATGCGTTTCATTATTGAATTCTCCATTGCTATTGGATATTAATGTCTCCTTCACTGCCTCCCTTAGCCTTCTACCCGCCATTGTTGTGAACTCTGAAATTCAAAAGGATTAGAACATATTTTTTTTCTCTTACATTATTTATTTAACAATTGTACAAATCATGCTGAATCCATATTTAGTATAGAAATAGTATGACAGTGGCAAGAATACAAACCTCCTGGTACAGAAAGAATTATCAGTTTTCCCAATCTCAGAATTTGAATTGGAATAATTGCTGGCTATATAAATCCAGTAAAGAAAAAAATATTTTGATTAGTACATTGTTTGCAAGTTGTGCCATCTCTGTTATAGAAATAACTGATCATTACTTAACTGTAGACTTACCGCCCAAGGATAAGGATCAAACATTTCTCCACTGCTTAACAAAACTGGCTTAGGGTTTTGGCAGTCCACTTGATATTGACTTGGTTCTTTTAGAAAATCTCTCACATTCTTCCAAAATGGACTAATCTGCACAGATGCATCTTAGTTAACATTTCATATGAAAAAAACAAGTTGATGAGCTTTTTTGTTTATCTTCTTCCAATGCTTTCTTTGTTGATAATTTATTTCAACAATTAGTATTAATTCATTGCAACTAAAAAAGCATAAATGCATGTGTTGTGTGCAAAGAGTGACTATAGGGACACTTACTTCTGGATCACCTTGTTGAAACCCAAAAACACCTGGTCCATCTGTAGTGCCTGCTGCAAAACCAGGACCAAGAGCTGCAGGGCATGTTTTAACCACCTTCTTGTTGTCCAATTCAACTTCAATGTTTGTAAAGTTCAGATAGACATGTCGATAATCGATCTTCCCTGTAAGTTCCTCTGAAGCAGACCCAAACAGTTCCACAGCACTTCTGAATTGCCTTTCTCCTATAATCTTTGTACTTGATATTTCATTTGGGTACCTGCTCCATATGACAGCGAATTAGAAAATAAGCATGTGTTGTAACTAATTGGTTAGAGAGGCTCATTACCCTGGTCCCCTTCCTACACAAAGAAGGTCATTGCCATTGCATGAAGAATGGTTGAAATCACAAGGTTTTCCACTGTCGATGCAAAATGCTCCTAATACATTTGGCGACACATCTCCAACATTTGATTGGCAAAATGCTCCGACAAATAAGGATCCATCATTTTTCCTCACCTTAGATGCTTGACTTGTTTTTTGGTTGCAATCCTTTCCACCTGTGGCTTTAAGCAATTGCGCTATCTGCACTAGTTCTCCTATATCTGTTCATATAATATAATATACAACTCTATATCAATCTCTCCATGACACTAGTTGAAACAAATAAGTAATGAATAGATTTTTATCATGCCTAGTTCTGTGGAATTGGTGTTTGGTGATGATTTATTTTGAGAAGTAAACCAATCTTCAAAGAGCCTAGCGGCAACACCCTTGTTGTCACCACTGATAAGCTTGTTGTTATTGCTCATGGAGGTTCCGTGTGTCGCAAACCAGCTGAATGATCCTTTACTTTTGCCACTTTCACTGTCCACAAACTTCAAAAGGGTCATCTGTGTGTCAACATTGGAGGGATACCTTGATCTCTCCTCTGCAGGGTTTAGCAGATATGCACTTGGACTCCTGTTTATACTTGCTTCCTTCACATCTCCTAAAGGAACAAACAATTACATGAAAGCAAAGAAGAATTTCTCAATTAGTGATTTATTATACAAGTACTATAATTGTTGACACAACAAAGTAAGTATTCAACATACATTAAAATAATAAAAAAAAAGATAACAAAGTCCTTGTACAAGTAAATATTGCAGTAAGATAAGAGGTTGATTCATTTATAAAGACAAACTGAGAAAATTTTCACCTGTGTTTATAAAAATGGAACCAGGCTTGAGATTATTGTGAGCTTGAATAATGCTTTGTTCTACTGCATTAGCAATGGCATCAAAGGATTGTTTCACAAAACCAAGAGAAGTTACAGAGTAAACCACATATTGCAGATAACCGCCAGGGCCAGCATGTGTATGAATCCCACTGATTGCTACATTTTCTTCAGTATAAAAGTTTCCAAGCCTTCAAAAAATCAATCATGACCAAAAGAGTCATGCTATTTTTTCACTTGTATAAGCATACATTTTTATATGTACTTCGTGTTAATTAGATTACTTGGGACTTAAGTTATACACAATGAAGCATTAATGAGGAATTTTGACCACCCCCAAATTTTTAAAAATCATACGTGTTTTCAGAAGTGTACTTTTGGACAGCATATTTTGTCACAGTGTACATTCAGACGACAAAGATTCTACATTTTGAATCAGTTCCAGTGAAGTGTTTTAATTTAGAGGAAAAGTGACAGTTGAATCATGCAATTAATTGATGTGCATAACTTTGCGTATAAAGTGAAGTCTGAAAACTCTATTGGATATATGTTATTGAGAGAAACTTTATCAGCACAATTTATGTACCTTGATTTAAGTCTCTCAAGAAGCTTAATAGTTAGAAGCTGAGAAGCCATTCCAGCATCTAGATTGACAAAAACAAACCTAGGACCTTGAAGGTTCTCAGCAACAATGAAAGTTCTAGCTCTTAGCCTAAAATGAATACCAGCTGTGTTCTGGTCAATGTTGGCATAACCCATCATGTTCACATCAGCAGCAGGACCAGTCATGTCATAACTTCCAACTCCAATTAAGTACTCACCATGTGTACTAAGCATCCAACTCCAAAAACATAACAATCCCAAAACAGTAATAATTGGCCTTTGTGCCATTTTTCTGATGATTCCCTTAAGTTTGTGTCAATCTTCTTATATATATGCATTACTACTATTTACTATAGTAGCTGAGAATATCTTGGATTTGCATACAACTTGAGCTAACTTAGTTTGTTCTATCCTAAGCTTTTCATGCTGGCATTAATTAATTACTACTATTGCTTAGTTAAAGACGGATTTGGAAGTCATATCCAAAGTATTTTTGTCTCTTACTGTGGGATTTAAGTGAACTCAGTCGCCAAATGTAAACTTCACTTCAGGGACATGGAAAAATGGTTATGTGGTTCTGCTTCTTTTTTGCCTATGCATTGCATTCTAAAATGTTCATTTTAGTAAAATAAAACTAATATATATATACATCTTTTTGACAAATACATGTGATAGACATGTGTGATTAGAAAAATAGTTTTATTGATGAGAATGATATTTTGACATCAGATGCAATGTCTTTTATTTTTGTGTATTTTTTAAATGTGTGTAAGTTGTAGAAGATAAAGAGTAAGATCAAGATAGAGATAAGCATATACGGTGTCACATATGGTATTTGTATTTTGATGTTCAAATAACACGACTTTTTATTAATCATTAGTAATAACAATGGTATAACTCATGGAAAAATTAGTAAAATAATCTCTAATATTCATTTATTTTTATTCATAACTGTCAATAATTCTTAATATTCATTTGTTCTAGGCCTTTATGCCATAGAGCCAGATCTACTCTAGAGTAATCTAGAAGCTCCACGCATAGTCACACAATCAATCAGGTTATGATTCGCATATCGCGGCAAGTTTTCTCGCGTTTTGTTACAACTGCGACAGACTTTCCCGCCAAATCAGATCAACAACTAGACTATATAAGGGAACCTCTCCCTAATATCACGATACACATTCAGTATACACCTCTCACCCCATATCAATCATTTAATGGCTTGAACTTTATAGTGTTTGTTGGTACACCGTCCATCAAAGAACTCGGGTGGGACTCATGTCACCGTCCTGTGTCGCGCTCTAGACAATTCGGCCAGCTCTCAAAGAGAATCACAATCTAACATCCATCTATAAAGAAACACCGCGGGTGTACACTTTCAAAGAGGAACAGCCTAGAATATTATACTAAAACAGGCAATGTTCATTTTCTTTCTCAACATCTAATTACATTTATTTGTTATGGAAACGTGGTGGTTATAATTGGAGTCATGTTTTACTATTGAGTATTCACAGATACCATGTCACGGGAACTCATCTTTCATCAAATGCGTATGTGAGAAATCCCAATCCCTTTAGCTTTAAGAAAATATGTACACAAGTCTGCCAATTATAAGATTTACTGTCACTTATATCATCTGTGTCAGACTTCTTCATTCACAATTGAGTGCTAAATACAAAAATATCATTTGAGCAATTTAAAAGTTGGTTGTGTTACTTGTGTAGGTTATGGAATAATTTTTCTAAATGGTTGTGTAAATAGTTATAAAATAACAAAGGTTTTGACGTTTTCTGTGGGTTATGTAAATAGTTGTAAAATAACACAGATTTAAGTGTAAGAGTACAAAATAGAGGGGATAATTTTTTGAAAAAATCAAACAACGTTTTGTAATATAATTTAGTGTAACGCATCCAAAAGCTGAGCCTGGGCATGACAATGATCCACAAAATCAAAGCATAAAATAACTTGTTCAAGCTGCAAGGCGAATGAATATCAAGAGTTACACTGCCTGCTTGAGGCAAAATATCTTCCCTGTCAACATTGGTAATTCAAGGAAAAACTTTGCATTAAAATAACTAGAAATATTACTATCTAGGCGTTTTCATTGCTGTGACCCTGATGTCGATGTTCCAGCTTCAGCTGGTGCAGACCCAGCTTGTCCAGACCCTGTCTGTGAAGAACCTGGTTGCATAGGATGTTGATAGGGATGGTTTGCAGCAGGTGGTTGGGGTGGAGGCATCGCAGCATTGTATTGTGGTGGGTACTGTTGATAAGGGGGAACTGGTGGCATGTAACCATATGGAGGATAGTACTGATGATGATGATGATGATACTGGCCTTGTGGAGGTGGCATCATAGGACGGCCATAATGTTGCATTTGCTGCTTCTCGGAACTAGGTTTGTTCTCCCCTGATCCAGAAGGCCCACCAGGAGGACCGTCTTGAGATGGAAGAAGAGCACCCATTCTTTGGGGATCCATTGAAGGGTAATAGTTCCTTTCCTGCTGAGGAGGAGGAGGATTGTTATAGTAAAGCATTCCTTGGGTTTGATCCTGGTTCTGCTGCTGTGATATAACTGCTCGAGGCAACAATCCACTATGAGCCACAGAAGCCTGCTGCCTTGCTTGATCAGAGCCGTCGGACTCAGGTCTTGCTGACTGAGGCCTTCCCCACATCAGTTTTAGCCTAAGGCCCTTGATGACCAGTTTGTTTGAGAGTTCTTCAGCTGCCTTTTCTGCACCTTCTCTGGTTGTATAGGTTACAAAAGCACAGGCCCGTTGGAGAACCATTTTGACTGATTCAATTTCTCCATGGGCATAGAAGTTATCACGCAGATCCTGTTCAGTGACCCTAGCATCAAGTCCACCAACATAAAGTGTTTTAATGCTCTCATCCTCGGGAACCTCCAGAGAGCTCATCTCCCCTGCCTTACCAAGTAGCTTCATAGCCACCGGATCATTCACCCTGCAATTCAAAAGCATGATCAGCAAAAATTTCTAAATAAAAATGAAGTTAAAAGCATGGAGCAATATTAAAAATGTCACAAACTACACAAATGAAAGTGTCGCCAATATCAGTAGTTACAAGGAATTTTTTAATAACTAAGAGTCTATTCTCATTAGTTAGGGTTCACTAACGCCACCAACTGGGTAGTTACATAAATAAAACTAACAAGTATTTGCAGTTGCTAGGAAATTTCGGATCAAATGAAGAACAAGAAGTAGAGCATATGTTAATATATGATGGAAAAATAAAAATTATTTCAGGAAGCTAAACTAGCCCACCGACATCAGCACCGGGGAGAATTGAACATGAGACTTTGAGAGAAGCACACTCCAAATGTCCCAAGCCAACACCACCACCAGGCCAACCCAAAGTGGGTTGGAAAAATAAAATCATTGTATCCATGATGGAATAAAAACATAGGAATCAGAAGCTCATCATCAAAGTATGTTTGATACATGTTCTTTGGCTAATGGTCGTCTCCTACATTTTTGGCAATATTAGAGGAATAAAGGCACCATATTATAAAGGCGTACTCATTCATCCATGTCAAAAAACTATCTCAAACTACACATTAGCATGTAGGATGCAAGTAACAAATTACAAAATAATTGTTACAGAAAGGCAAAGTTACAGGTTAAGAACCTTAGAAGTTAAATTATGCGTTTCCATTTAAGCAAAATCCAAATACGTACCCATAATAACGATCTTTGATATTTTGTTGAGAAAGTTCACCAGTTACAGGCATCTCATGTCTGTAAGGGCACTCAGCACCTCTAGTACACTCACCCCTAGTGAAGAAACTGCAAATATGTGCCCGGTTTCTTTTGTAATAAGGTGTTGTCCTTTGAAGCTTCAAGATAGTGTCATTTGGGCGTGCTTTACCAAAAGAGGATTCATAATCAATACCAGCTCTAGCCTGAAACATAGCATAGCATAGCATAGCATACTTAAATAATTAGTAAAAAGTAAAATAAAATAATGAGGAGCAAAGAATAAAACATACCTTGCGGTCATGCTCTTCAGCAAAAAACTCCCTATTGACATCACTCTTTGGAATAGAGTCATTAGAGCTGATGCTGAGAGCAGTGTCACGGACTTGAACGGGAAGACCGTATTCAAGGTCCAACAAGCAAACTTGACAAACGTTCTTCAGCTTAGAACATGTTTGGCAGATCTCTGATTTTTTATATCTTGCATCACGACCTGGCCTCCATCTAAAAACGGTAAACGGCCTTGTACAAATCTTGCACTCTTTGTCATACTCGGCCTTTGTCTACATCCATACATAATTTCAATAATTAATTTTCAATTACTCAACAAAATCAAAAAAGGAAAAGGAAAAGGAAAGAGATGATGTACCATTCGAACATAAGGACTATCCCCGAGACAGGATTCACAAATGATAGGAAAATCCGACCGTTCCCAACCATCGGCATCATGATCCCTTAGCAATCGATGAGCCATTCAATATGTTTGTTTAGGTTTAGGGGTTTGAGTCACGATATTGCAAACAAGAAGAAGAAGAAGAGAAAAGCGTGAAATTAACTAATTGGTTCTCCCAATCCAAATTAAATTGGGAGAGATGGTTGGATCGGGTCACCGGGTAAATAGCCCAATTTATTTATTTTGTTTTAATTTTTTAACTTTTTTTTATGTAAAACATGTTGAGGGAGTTCAAGTCCGTTTGGTTCGAGAGTTTTGGAGGGGAGGGGTGGGGCAGGGCGGGGAGGGGAGGGGAGATTTTTAATTTGAAGTGTTTGATTCAATTTTTAGAAGGGGAGGGGAGCAAATCTTTTTAAAATTTGATTGCATTGCCATAATTATCCTTAAATTAATTTCAAATCTCAATATTAACCTTGTAACAACTTTTATTATTATTTATT
>Ga0228710_1000753_pt1 | contig 44406 bp, 21 predicted proteins | sample MedpolnodulmetaG_FD_177995 | JGI IMG/M metagenome (GOLD analysis project Ga0228710, IMG submission 177995) | Root nodule microbial communities from Medicago polymorpha collected in Santa Monica, California, United States - pink nodules | ecosystem: Host-associated > Plants > Roots > Nodule... | reverse complement strand
TATGTATGTATGTATATGCTATAATATGAGTAATCTGAGATATAATATACTAACGTGATATACATAAGACAATCAAATCACGATAGCTATATGGCTGATTGCACCAAAAGGAGTTTCATTTTCTTTTCTTTTCTTTTAACTATTTTAAAAAAATGCCAAATGATCATTTATTATAGCTAAGGGGAACCAGAGATAGCAAAACAAATGGTACCAGTATATAACATACCAAACTGGCTCAAACACACATCAACTAAACAATTATCGAAGTGAGTACACTTAAAAGGAAAGCGGTGCAGTTTAATACCAACAAGAATACCCTCCATTAGTCTTAAACCACAAAGTAGATATAGGGCTTATACAACTCATGATAAATAAAATTATAGCACTGTAGACAAAACATCAGTTTGATTCAATTTAACCACATACCAAATTCATCAGTTTCACAAACAACATAAAACATAATCGAATACTGAAATAACATTAAAGAATTTATATATTCACTCATCCATTAATTTAGAGTGCATATTGATATTTAATTTAATAATCTATTATATTCATCCACTACTAGAAAAAGCAAAATTAGCGAGGGAAATTAGTGACGGAAAAAATGAAATTCCTCACAAATTCCTTGGTCACAAAATTTAGTGACGGAATTAGAGAGGGATTTCACGTTTTCCCTCACTAAATATCCCTCACTAATTTTTACTTTTTTAGTAGTGATCTATAACATGGTCAAGACAAGAGCCCTTACCTTTACCGTTTTCCTTCCTATGAAGACTTTTGGTTCCACAAACATGAGAGTTATATGAGGGACAAGACAAAAAAATCAGTTTTGGAGGAAGAGAATGGCTTATGATGAAGTGTGATGAGTCCTTGAATGATAAAAACGTGTGAAGAGAAAGACATAATTTGGTTAGCCTCTTTGGGTTAGGGAACTAGGGTTTTAAGAAGTGAAATGGGTACCGGTCATTGTGCTTGGGTCGTGAGTTAATTTTTCTTTTGTTTTATTTTACCACTCATCTAAACTTATTTTCCCAAGATTTAGTAAATTTTACTATCTTAGCCCCTCCTTCTAAAATGCCCCCCTCAAACTATTTTTCCTTAAAATATACACATTAAAATACTATCATATTAGATAATAATTAAATAATAAAATAAACAATTAGAATATTAACACTTTGATAAGTACTAAATCATAATAAATATGCATAAAATTATCACACCAAGGCAAGTACACACAAAATGAGAATTAATCATATTATTACTAATATATACAGATGATTACTTATAAATTATCTAATAGAAATATATCACGATATCCAGAAGAAATTCAAAGTATAAATATACACATTTATCGTTTCTCTAATGTATACAAAATATCATGATATTCACTGCCGCACGAATATACGTTAAATTAGTCAAAATAATATCTATTCATTTCTAAGGTGAACACACACACACACAGACACATATAGGAAAATATAGTTAATAAAAATCAGGGATGTTACATCATGATATTCACTGCCGCACAAATATACGTAAAATTAGTCAAAATAATATCTATTCATTTCTAAGGTGAACACCCACACACATAGACACATATAGGAAAATATAGTTAATAAAAATCAGGATGTTACAATTCTTAGGGTTGAAATATACAATGGGTCTCTTGATTTGGAGGTTTTTAGCCAAAACTATTGTTTTCATGTTTCTGAACTGTCATAACTCGCCGGGCGAGCCAAATCTCGTCAGAGTGGGAAATTTGGAACATAAAGCATTGTTTTCAAGATAGGAGCTCGCCATTGCGAGCTTGGTCTCGCTAGGGCGAGTTTGATAGCACAGATACGTGTTGTGGACTCGTTCCGGACAAGCAGTGGTCGTTTTCTGTTCAGTTTTTCATTGGTTTCTTATAAATGTAAATCCCTCCGACTAATGTTCCCTTGTCAATGTTTCAAACCATTTTAATAAAAGGAATAAAGAGCAAGTATTACATTAGATTTGGTGAAACATGGCACATGCAAGAATATTTACGTACAAGTTATGTTGGGTAATATTCTAACCTCTAAGTATTGGGGGAAAAACCATAGAGCCTCGACATAGGTAGTCGAGAACAAGCACGTTAGTATGAAATCTAAGCATGTTGGGCCATGTGTGAACAAGAATGAACTAGTAATGATTCACCGTTATACAAGTAGGTTACGAACTTGTGGTAATCATTCAAGTAAATTTAAGTATAAGCCCTTATGTATATGCAAGACTAATAAGTATAAACATGGCGTGTCTTTCCGTTATCCACGCCAAGGGGGTACGAGAGGTTTACGTTAGGGGGATGGGATACGCTCCGCAAGGTAGGCCCGCACAACATTAAGAGGAGTTCGGTGTTAATCTACGATAGGAATTTCACCGGTTATGTCATGGGATTATATTCCGGGGTTACTCCACTCGGGATTAATTCGTAAAAAGAACCAAAATAATATTTTATGTTACACGCTAACTCTCTAACATGATATGAATAATTTAAGCAACAAGTATATGATATGATTATTCTACGATATGTATAGGTATATGCTAATGCAATAAGTTTATGATAACTCATTGTCGACGATATTAGTTTTCCTCGATCCTCCAGTCAGAATATCTCATGTACATGATATGTTAAAGCCATGATAGTGATTCCGTTATAGTGGTCTTAGTTCTCTTGACCGCCATGGTATGCAGAGCATTTAGCAAAACTAGTAGGTTATGGCATATAGAAACTTATGGCGATCTTAGTTATGTACGATTGTCTAGGTAAGCATGTTTCACATATATATAATCAACCGAATGGTTGTGTTGTAGACACGTGGTGACCATAGGTTTCCCTGAGGTTGCCCATAGCCTAGGATAAGGTAGAACTCACTGAGACATTATGTCTCATCCCAATCCTTATTTTTTTTCAGATCATCAGGTTGATTTAGTAAGATGTAGCCGACAAGTGGCTGAATGGATAAATTAGCAAGTGCTCGTTCGTACCGGTTGCAGGAGTTTCCTATGGTTTCAAGTGTGTATATGCCATGTATCAGATATGTAGTGTTGTATTATTAGATGTACGAACGTGAATTGTTGTATATATTATTCATTCGAAGATTTTATGTTGTAAATTTTAATGAATCCAGTACTAAGATAATGCACATGCTAAACTTTCTAGATACGTTTAGTATGGGCGTTACATTTGGTATCAGAGCAGGTCGATTCAGATCGTGCCATGGTTCATTAGATTTCAACTAAAGTAGTGGGGCCATTGGGTTCCGGATGATTGTTCTAAATGTTGTTGCTAGCTGAGCTTGATCAACTCAATCTAGCACGCGACAGTTAGAATGAATGTCTGATAGCTGAATAGGACCTAGGAGGAACGAAATTAATGATATTAGTGCAGAAGAAGAGAAAGAAGTAGATGAATGCTTAAAGGATCTTGATACCTTGAAGGAAATTTCTCCTCATACAGAAAAAGTTAAATAGTTGAAAGATGAATCAAAAGCCGAGGAGACAAAGCTTGAGATGAAAGTCTTACCATCTCACTTGAAGTATGTGTTTCTTGAATGTCATTAAAAGCAACTATCTATCAAGCAAAGAAGAGAAGAAGTTGATTCAAATTCTCAATGAAAACAAGGACGCAATAGGGTGGACATTATCCGACTTGAAAAGGATAAGTTCGTCGTATTGTATACATAAAATCATGATGGAAGACAACTTCAAGCCAGTGGCACAACCTCAACGCCGCTTAAATCCAACAATGAAAGAAGTGGTAAGAAAAGAAGTAGTGAAGTTACTTGAAGTCGGGATAATTTATCCCATTTTGGATAGCGCTTGGTTGAGTCCGGTTCAAGTTTTTCCTAAGAAAGGTGGCATGACGGTGATAAGAAACGACAAGAATGAATTAATTCCAACAAGTTTTTCCTAACCCTACCATTTTCCTTGAGAAAAACGAATTTTGGAAAATTTCACATTCTTGAACATTTTCAAATAAATTTCAATTCGATTCATCAAAATCAATCTTAATCCAATCCATTTGATGTTCCAGTAGGTTTAGAAGTGAAAACAACAATCAAACACATCAAAGAAACATTTAGGAAAGTCCAGAACGACCCTCAATTTCCCAAAACACCCAAAACCATGGGTGTTGCACTGAGAAACTCGCCATGGGAAGCTTCAGCTCGCCTAGCGAGTTGCACCAGACAGGTCCACCCAGATTTTGAGTTTCCTTTCGGAAACCCATCCAATTTTTCACGCAAAACCCCAATTTTGATCCCCTTTGAGCCAAATTCATCCCCCAAACTTTGTTATTCAAAAGGCAATCAAAACACTTACAAACATGGAATCTTAACCTCATTTCATATCAAAATCATCATCAAATTCATTTTTCACCAAAAACTCATACTTTCTCATTAACTTCACAAACAACAACAACAATTCAAATCCAACAACATACAAATATATATAATCATTTATCAAGTGAATTTAGACATGTTTCAACAATAATCACTCACCAATTCATGGTTTACACTTAATTGAGCAAACATCACCAAAACAACTTATCACAAACATCAACTATGAACTTGAACACATAAACACATCAATTCCATAAAATTTAACATACCCATAACTACACAAAAATTAGGAGCACGAAATTCAACATAAAAAATCACAAAAGTCATAATTCACACAAAAGCACTTATGACCCAAAAGTAAAAAGATGAGATTATAGCTTATTTGATGAAAAGAATTTATCCCCCGTACCTCAAATCTTCACAATCACTATCTATGGCTTCACTCTCCCCTTTAGCCTCCAATCTCTAGCTTCCCTCTTCCTCTTCTTCTCTTTATTCTTCCCACTTTCTCTCTCTTTAGCCTCCCTTTGGTTATGAGATGAAAATGTTCTAACCCTAATTTCTCTTCATGAGTTAAATGTATATACTACTCTCCAATGGGCTAGGTTTCTAATATTCACAATGGGCCTCAAACTTTTACTAACAAATTCTCAAAAGTTACTAATCATTAATCCGCTAAACACCGAATAATTATTGTCTCTAAATAATTACCCCAACTCACTAGTAACTTAGTAAAACTAACTACTCTCACTAAAACATAAAAAATAATCTTATGAATAAAATGACTAATTTACTTTTACTCGCCAAATAACCAAATTACCCCTTAGTCTAAAAATAACGAAAACACTCTTCTAGGCCAAAAATCAACTAATTCCAAATCAAATACACACAAAAACAAATAAGCACATCTAATAAATTAATAAAAAAATAATTCTAGCTAAAAGCAAGTTGTTACATTATGTGCTCGGTATGAGCAAGAAGGGGGCACTTGTGTGTTGAGAGGGGTGATGGGTCAGTTTGGTGGCACACTATAAGAAGTATTAGAGAGGGTGTGGATCAGGTGGATGGTGGGTGGTTGAGATATAATATTAGTCAGAAGCTAGGTAATGGGGATTTTACTCTGTTTTGGGTAGATTCTTGGTTGGATAGTATGGCCCTGAAAGGTAGTTATAGAAGATTATATGAGTTTGTAGACAATAAATTGGTGATTGTAAAGAATAGGTTTTCTATTGGGAGGGGAATGAATGGTAAGGCGTGGAAGTTAGGAGGCTATTTTCCGGGGAGGATGAGTTGCTAATAGAGTGTGTGGGACGACTAAATTTAGTGGTTTTGCAGGTTGGTTCACCTGATCAATGGATTTGGCATTTGCACGTTGTTATTCAGTTAGCAGCGCTTACAACAATTTGACAGATGTGGACATCATTCAACACCAAAATCCTCATCAATTTGTATGGTTAAAGGTTGTTCCTCCAAAGGTCTCTATTTTTTCTTGGAGGCTTCTGCGCAATATAGTCTTGACAAGGGATAATTTATTGCAAAGGAGAGTCATTTCCGCTAGTGAGCAAGGGTGCACGACGAATTGTTGTGTGAATGAGGATATGGACCATCTTTTTGTTAAATGTGATTTTTATGGCAGGCTATGGTATTTTATTTCTAGCTGGCTTGGTTTCTGTACTACTTATAATGGCAAGGTTCTGGAGCACATTTATCAGTTTGGTAGTTTAGGAGGTTTTTCGTATAAGGTTCAAAGCTTCCTAAATGTTATTTGGCTTCCTAAAGGTTCAAATCCTATCTTCTGTTAATTAACTCCAGTTGCCTAGCTTGTTTTGTTTGCTCTTCTTTTCTTTCAGATATTGTGTAGTACTTTGTGTCTTTGTCAAGCTTTTTTCGGTACAACTTGTGTTGAGATTGCTTGATTTAGTTTTTTAATATATCCTCGATTTCTTTTGGCCTTTTCAAAGAAATGAAACAAATTTTTTTTTTTTATGGATTTTATTTTATTTTGTTGATTTTATATGAATGTGACCTAATAATTTTGATCTGAATATGTGCACATGAAAGACTTTCTCGAATTTGTCTTCCTCCCCTCCCTTGTAACAAACCAAACAATTTATTTAGATATCTAAATCAATTTAGTTTAATCACTATCTTTAAAAATAAAATCACTATATACAAAATTATTATACGAGCTAGTTTGTAACTTTGTGAGAGTTTTATTCCGTTAGTATAAAGAAAATTATAGGCATATTCTAGTTATTGTTTTAGGGGAATAGCCATACTTACTTGGATGAAATAATAAAATAAAAAATAAAAAAGATTAAAATGGCGTGTTCTGGTGTGGAACATGATTCGACATAAAAGTTGTTATCAGATCAAATAAACTAACTTAAGGAACTAACTCTACACTTATTAGCGAAGAAGTTGAACATATATTTTCCTCATAAATCTTTCAAACCAACTTATCACATATAGTTTGTTTACTATACATTATCTTAAAGGGTCATGCTAACTTATGTCTTATAACACATGTTAAAAATCCCATTAATAACAAGTATTTATTATGAAAAATTAATTTTTAATTTCTTGAGAAATAAATAGACGCAATTTCCAATGCATAATTTCTATTTTATGTATCTAATGCACAAGTTAACATTTCCTTATCTTAAACTTTTTTTTTTTAAAGAACTATATATTATCTTAAACTTAAATTACACTATGCTTGAATGATAATTGTTCTTGTTACGCCAATATCTGTCCAATTAGAAATACTGGTTGGATGATGAATTGTAATTTGTAGTTGAAAGTTTACTATATAGTTTAGCTAATCATTCTCTCGTTTATATACAACCACTTATTTAATCAACAACAGGTTAGAGGGCTAGATTCCAGCAACAATCCATTAATGAAGCTAAAAAAACAAGCAGCAGAATTTGCTCCCTCCAACACCAGCAACAATTCATATAATTTAGATACTACATTAATCCAATTATATCGATGCCAATTAAGCTGTAACCAATAACACACATCATTAATTAATCAACACCTTATAAAGTTTCAAATATTTTTACAACATGTAATATTTTTACATAGACACACGACACATGTTTATTAATAAACACCTATATGCTCGAGTTTCTATGTGGGGACCAAATATTAGATCGATGTCCATAGGTATAGAGTAGACACGTCTATGGATTGGAGTTCCATTATTGAGTATCTCTATGGCAAATAATGCATTACAGAACCATATGCTTTGTAGCATGCTAGCTACTAACTTCATTATTAAAGCAAACTATAGTACTTGACTAATAATTATACTAGAACACCAGTTGTTGTTTGGTTTAAAAGAATATTTTATCATGGGAAATGGGAGGCTTTTGTGAAAATCCAAATCAGATGCATTCCTGATATTAAATTGTATTTGCTGTCGTGGTTATAATTATGCTGCAAACTTTTATATTGCGATAAAATGCAAAAAAAATTATGGTCGATGTGATTGAAATTGCTTGTTAGTATATATTATGTGGGAGGCTTTTGTGAAAATCCAAATCAGATGCATTCATGATATTAAATTGCATTTGCTGTCGTGGTTATAATTATGCTGCAAACTTTTATATTGCGATAAAATGCAAAAAAAATTATGGTCGATGTGATCGAAATTGCTTGTTAGTATATATTATGTCAGTAAAAGTTCCACATTGAATAAAATTAAAGTAAATGTTAAACATCATATAAGAGAAGAGATTTATATACAAAATGTCTTAAGGTTTATGACGAAAATGTTATGTTTGAATCATTTGTATGATTGATCGTAATTCCAATGTAATTATTAACATATTTCCCTCAACAATGCTGAATTGGCCCAATACTTGTGCTATATCCAATTTACTACTTGTAAGTTTGGATTGACGTCGTATTTGGACAAACTCGCGTTGAAAACCACGGCAACGCAGAAGCTTGATATACTAGCTTTAGAATTTTCAGGGCAACCGTGCATTGGGACGTAGTATTGGATTGACAAACGCTTATCAAAACACAGGCTACATTAATTTCTTACAAACTACACTTCTTTAGAATTATCCTTCCAAGTGGAATCATGGTTTGGTCTCCTACTACTATCCAAATGAACCATACCCCAAAGGTTGATGGGTTACAAACTATACCTCTTTTTAATGAAAGACCTTTTTCTTCATTATATTGAGGGGTTACAATGTGTATTTTAATCAACAATCACACACTAAAGGTCCACTTATTTTCATTTTGCCAGTTCTAATTTCAGGTGTACGTGCTTTATAACAAAAAGGACACAACCGAAAGCCTTACAAAAATCATGAATGATTGATACATACATGAGTGAAAATTGTCCAATTTAGGCATGATAAAAAGTGAAGAGAGGGTTCAGTCCATGTATTATAGGGTGTGCCTACTTTCTACCAATAATTGGGTCCTTCTAAGAGTTTGGCTTAGTTTATTTCAGTTTAAGACACCAATGATGAACCCTGAATCTAATGGTAACCTACCTTTACACGTATGAAATTGAAGGGTCAGGGTTCCAAAGGCTTTGAAAAAAAGAAGCATGTTATATAATTTGGTGCCCCCATTAAGAATCCTTGTGACTTCTTTTAGTGGATTCCAACTCCTCTTTCAACCATTTATAAGATTCACCAATTAGTGGATTTCCCTTTCACAGACCTAACCATTTGAAAAAAATACTAACCATTAACTTAGAAGTTATAGATCTCTTGTATAGTATTAAAAAATTTACTATTTCTAGATACCACTTTGATGATATTTTTAATTTTTTTTTTATCGAGTTTGGGTTTGTCAAATCAAATCAGGGTGCCCAATGGTTTAGGACAATATCACTTTGTAAGCACTTAATTAAAGACTCTTTGTATAGGTTCAATATCCTAATTAAAAGAGATGTGGCTTTTAATTTTTTAATTGTTAATTGTAGGGATGTTAGGAATAAGGAATCAAGATCAACCTAAGTGCTTCTTTTAATTAATTAGTTACTTTATTGTACCAAATCTCAATTGATCTTTATTAGGATCTGCCTTAAATCTAAAATTATTTTTATAATATTAATTTATGTATTAGATTTAGGCTCTACATGTTAGTCCTATTAAACCATATATTAAAATTAATCCTTGTGCCCATTGCTTTTCCCATCTTTGTCCGACAAAAGGGTGAATATAGATGCCCCTGTATGCAGGTTGGGAGGTAAAGGACCAAGGATATTTATGTACTTTGAAATTGGAACTATAATAATTGTAGTGTATATGATCTCTGTTTTTACTACCCTATGTTTGGTAATTGTGTGACCATCTTATTTAAGGATCAATCTTGACCATAGTCCTTAAGGCATAAGGGTTGTTGGCTTTAATGGAAATGATTTCATGGACTTTATGATTCAATAGTGACAGTGTGACAGTTACATTATAGTGTAGGGACATCATTTTTTTTCATATAAAAAATAAATTAGGTGGCTTAAGTCCCAAAAATTTATAAGGATTTGAGAAAGTATAGCAACAAATTCCTCCGATCGACCGCATAATTTGAATCATGGTCTTATGGGATCTAAATTGAGTCTTTACTAATATGTCGACTTACATAAAACATACACAAACAACTGTATAGTCTTGTGAGTTTGAATCTAGGTGAATGTGTTTAACCTAATAATATTGATGTAGTCAATTGTGCTAGACCTTACGGACGGCACTAACATCATATCTTAATTTGGACTGTTTAGGGTTTTCAATTTCATAGGTTGTTATATTAGTAATGTAATTTTGTTAAAAACAAATAGTAATGTAATTAAAATGCATAATCCGCGTAAGGAAAATGTGACCAACTAACAAGAGATGAATAATTGATTAGAAGGAGCAATCAAAGGTTTCCGGCCACTTGTAGAATATGTATGCCCCCACCTAAAGTTTGAATTTATACCTTTGGAACAATTATTCCATATGTTAATTGAGAAAGACGTAAGGCAAAGCATGATCATTGATTGTTAAAAAACTTTCTATATAAACACAACGTGCATTTGTCTCAAATGAATTTTGTGGCTGTTACAACACATGATGATGGTGACAAACTTATGACTTATTTGTCATTTTTCTCACAAGAAATCCACCCAACCATGATAGTCATAACAAACTATAAGAACAAAATGTGAATGAACAAATAGATGGATACTCAATTCACGATTCCGTTTAGAATCTATTGATTGAAATGTGAGTCAAGAAGTCTCATATTTAATGTCTTATGATTCTGAGTAAAGAACTGAAGATATATGATTTTCAAACCACTTGGGTAGTTGTTCTTATAGTCCAATATAACGATTCTTAGATTTGTTATGCTCGCCTCCATATTTAACCTGACTGTTAGAGCCAAATGTGAGCCAAATGTAAGTAAAGAAGTTTCCATAGAGTCAAATAACGGTACAAGTGTTTATGAGTGGAAAAATGTATACTTAAAGACAAAGATTTTAGATGAATTTATGATTGTCTCAAACTTTGAGGAAAACATTGTTAGCGTCAACTGTAAGTTAAGAAGTTTTATATTGAATAAAAATGTGAATATCAAACAATATATAGTTACGTGAAACGAGCATGTAATCAATGTCTTAAATTTTTGGATGAAAAACCCACAATATCTTAATCCCTTGATGTTTTAGGCTCCCCTCACTTTCCAAATTGTTTGAACAATTGTTTTACATGGAGATTCGATAATCTTTGATCATGTTACGGATTATAAAATTAAGACTAAATTTCCACGTAAACTAATGTTTGAATCTCAACGGAGAAAAAAAAAAGTATTCACATTTTGTGCTTATAAATAAAATTACCTCAATCACACAAATTCTATATGGAAAAAATATATACTAAAATGATCATAAAATATAGTATCAAAATTATTGGGCCAATCATAGACAACCATTCCATATTGAAGGAGTAATGTTGGAGACCCACCTTGAATGATATGGCCGAAATCATTTATTCTCGTATTTGTAAAACAAATAGTTTCACTCATGAAAAAATCATGCAGAAAAATTTAGTGTTTCCAACTCAATTAGGCCACTCAAATAATTTGTATGAGTGTGCTAGGAAATGGTATGTCCTCTTAAAAAGACAAAGTTGCCAATTATTAAAGCACCCTACCATATTTCTTTTTGGGATAATTCCAAATGTGAACACACGCGTGCACTTCTAAACCAGTGAGTTCCATTTTAACCAACATGACATGAGAAAGAGTATCTTGACAACTGTCAATATATACAGCTGTTCCTACTTCTTCTATGAAATATTTATCTGGCCCTAATTGTGGATATTAGGGTAAAGACACCAAGTTCAAGATTTCATATAGTTTTGATTTTGTATTCTTTATTAAATATTGAAAGAGAAATTATAAATAATATTGTATTTTGCTAATTAACTTTATTAAATATTGATGTATTCAACATTGTTCAAAATTAAGATATTGACTTGAGAGTTATGATTATATAGTACTTCTTCCGGTTCTATTTATAAGAAAAAAATTTGACTTTTCAGATTTACTGAATAATTGATGTATTCAGTCTAAAATATAGATCATGTACATCAAATATTCAATGAATGTAAATAGGCAATTGTTTCTTATAAATAAGATTGAAGGTATTATAAATTATAGGGTATATAATTGGATATTTTTGTTGTTGTTGATATTAATGAAAATTGAAAGTGATATTTATTTTGAGATAAAATTTCTTTTTGCAAATGTGTGTGACATTTATATTTTGATTTTTTTTTTTTTGGAGCTTAAGGAAAGCGAGAAATAATGTGATCTTTCATGGGCATGATATTAACTACAAACAACCCGGCAACTTGAGCAATGTGCGACTAGAAACAAACTACAACCAACTTCAACACCCATCCTCACGCTTAGTGTGGGTCTGGGTCCGATTTCCACGTTGCAATAATTAACCCGACTCTGATATCACGTAAAATGGACGTGAATCTCATCCCATAAGTTAGCTCAAAGAAACCTAAACAATGTAAGATTAGAAACAAATTACAAACAACTTCAACAAACTTGCTTAAAAGTACAAACAAAATGTTAACCCAAAATTAAAAGAATTTAAACTTGAAGGGATTTACTCAACTAGAGATTCTAGTCAAATGAAAGCATTACTCCCCAAGAATACAATTAAGAGGGGGTAACACAATACATATAAGACTAACCACTTGCTCTACCTAAAAATCACCTGCAGGCTACAGGCTTTATATGTTCCAAACCACATGTAGAAGGTTTTTGTGTATCTTCAGATTTCTTAATGTCTTAACCTTTACTTAATTTTGTCAAAACACCTACTCTTAATTGGATGGTAGACCAATTAAGCTGGATTTTTTATATGAAAGAACCGATCGAGAACACTGATATCCACAAGTTTTTTCTCCATTTATAAAATTTATATATGTCATATGGAGTTGGTCACTTACACCAATAAACGTGCTTAAATAATTTATACCAAAATCGAGGTCAAATTTATTACTAAAATTAACAAAAATAGTTAGTTTACAAGAACAAGAAAAAGAATTTATAGTTTACATCCAAATTGATCAACTAGCATTCCTTCATTGTGGGGCGTGGTCTAGGTAATAGTATCAGTGCAATGCTTAAATAATGCAATGCTAACCTTTTTTTCACAAATCAATGCTAACATGCTAACTTAAACACATGAAAGAGGAAATTCGCTTATATAATACTCCTCTTTTCACTCCTAATTTTCATCAAGGGCATTATTAGTTTTTGGTGTTAACTCTATGATTATTTGGAGGAAGAAACTCTGGTGATCTAAAGTTCACGAGATAAATAAAATGTGATAAAAAATTGTTCTACCTAAGAATAGAATTTGAGTTTTTCATAACAATTCATCATTTGATAAATCTCATCAATAGCGGATCTTAAGTTATTTTCTTTGGGATGCAAAATTTTTATGGAATAATAGTATACTGTAATTTCAAGAAATTGTCAAAAAAAAATTTAGTCAAGAAATTGTCAAAAGTATTAATTGGCCTAGTGGTTTATTTTGCTTGAATGGTAAAAGTGTCGAACACGTGACTTATGGTACATTGACAAAGCGCCTTTTCACTGCAAGAACCGAAAGTCAATAGTTATGTTTCATCTAATATGTTAATATAGAATACCCAGGGTGTTATGGAAGTTCATTAACTTCTTATAATTTAGATTAGAGTGATTCTTGTTTAATTAATTTTATCAATAATGAATTCTCATGTCTATTTATTTTTATGGAAGGTCGTGCATTCTTGTTTCTAGACTCATTATGTACTCATATTGCACTCATGATTGTATAGATCACCTTTTCAAAGTTGAAGTTTTTTGACAGAGCTTTTCAAGTTGAAATTGGCAATTTTTCATTTTGAGTATTACATTTGCCACACGTACATTAAGTACAATAGAGAGTAAGAAAGTTATAATGTCTCATATTACAAATGAGGTATAAAACATCTGTCTTTCACTATCCGCATGCGCATGCAAACGTGTGAAAGATCATGAATAGAATTATACATTGAAACAAGAAAAGGAAAAAAAGAAAAAGAGAATCTATTTGGACTTTCTCGTCCCTAAAAATTAAAATTATGGAACAATAAAATGTACTATTTTCCTATTTTCAAACAAGGGATGCCATTTGAACTACCCCTTGACCAAATTCTTGGGTCGGTGTCAAATCCCTAAACTCATTTATAGATTCCTAGCTCTACAACTTGTGAGAACGAGAACTTGTTCTTTTCCAATCCACCAAATGCCGCAAAAATTGTCCAACCTATATACAAAATTTAAATGAAAATTACATCTTTGATTTTATATAATTTTATATGAAGATATAAATAATGATTAATGCTTGAATTTCTTACCTCAGATGGATCTTGCAAAGTGTAAGAAGCATTAGTTTCTTTTGAAATTTTAGAAACAAGAATGCCACACCCTTGGCCCCTATTGCGTAAAACCTATATTATTCATATCCAAATTGACAAGTTAGCATAGCATAATAATAAGAATAAAAATACAAATAATAATAAAAATCTTAATATATGTGGAATATCATAGAACAAAAATTTAAAAAAATTAACAAGGTGACAGCATTTTACCTTAAAAGCATCTTCATCGGTTCGATCGTCACCAATATAGATTGGAAATACTTCTTTAGAATTTGCAAAACCTAGAAATTAAAAAATAAAATTAATTAGGACTTAGGACATCATCTCATGAAATATTTGTATCAATTAATGAATGGAATTAATTCTCAAAGAAAGACTATATACTGTTGCATGAAAAACTTACCAAGTGACTCTAGCAAAAATTCAAGAGCCCTTCCTTTGTCCCATTTAATAGTTGGTCGAATTTCCAACACTTTTCTCCCTTGTGTTAGCTTTAGTTTTGGGTAATCATTCATCACTAAGCTTACTTGTTCAGCCAATGGTGCCCAACTCTAAATAAAACAAAATGAACCCATGTTTTAGAAACTTTGATATGATAATAAAAAGTTAATTAAATAATAAAGTATATACCCATCATCATTAACGTGTTTTATGCGTGTTCACTACGTGTGTTTACTTCCTAAGTATAGAAATACTTTAAATTAAATTTTGTAGAAATTTTGTGTTGACCATTGTTACCTTTTCGTCAACGTTGCGAAAATGCACAGACAAACAAAATTTGTTATTTTCCACCATAGCCCCTGGAACACACTTTGTTTTCTCCACCAAGATCTTATAAACCTGACCAAAATATTAAAAAAATAAATAAATAAATTAGGCACAGTTAAAATCCCATACCTAATGGGAATGGTGTAACTAAATTTTTTTGGTGGTAATAATTAATTAAAAGCTACGAACCTCATTGATCATGGGCAAGAATTCACTAGCAGGCTGTAAAAGTACCCCATCATTATTACCCTGAAATAATAATAGATGAAATTAGTTAGAAAAACAACAAAATATAATAATCTCCGTCGCAATAATTTGGATAGAGAAATTATTTCTCACTTTTTTAGTGCTTCTCCTATTTGTTGGACCCTTAATATCCATCCCATGGCTTCCAGCATAGTATAATTCAGCCAACCTTACAAAGCTAAATAGCTACAACACAAAATTATAAAGAAAATCCATATTAATTATATACAAATAAAAAAAAAATACTAAAAATGATGAAATTATTTTATTAAAAAAATGTACCTTGTCTAAGCATCTTCCACTAACAATGGCAGTGGGAAAATGTCTTGCTATGTTCTTCAATGTCACTCTCATCTAAATCAATTAAAATAAAATAAAATTAATTATATTTTATTAATTTTTTAATATAAAACCAGAATCAAACGTTAGTGAAAAAAAGATAAACCTTTTTGCTCATGTAGGCTTTATCTGGATCTGCTACAATTGGGGAGAGAGTTCCATCATAGTCAAGAAAAACTACAATTTGTTTCCCATTTGTATTGTACATTATTTGATTGAACATGTGCAACGCAGAAGGATGGAAAAGCTGCAAATTCAAGTTTAGAAAAGACAATATAGTCAAATCACTATAACCAACCGCAAGTCTTCGTCAGTCACATTTGTCTGCACTATAATACAGACAAATGCGACCGACACAATTTAGAATCATAACTCGTCAAACAAACTTTTTTTTGTGTGTGTAAGTAATAAGGCTTACAGTCCAATGAGTTTGGTCACGATTTTCTGATTCGTGTCTGGTTCGAGTAGGAGACGAAGCTCTCATGGAATCGATCCACGCGTTAACTTTAGTTGCTCCTTTGTGATCATTATCATCTTCCAAAGGCTTGATGAGATTGTTTTTGTGCTGGCCTAAAAGCCCACCAAACAAAGCCATTAATTCAGGCACTGATCTTCTTGGTGAAACATTAGAGTTTGAAATCGACATTGCTAACTCAATCAACCTCTCATTCACAATCACACGTGACTTTCCCAACATATTCTGGTTAGTCATTGTTATGAGAAATTGAGAATAAGAAAAAAGAGAGGGAAAGACAGAGAAGAGAAGAACAGAGAGATGGGTGTGTTATGTTTTGGTGGCTTATTTCTCTATGCTTAACGTGGGTTTTATAGGGGAAGAAAGTTTTTGAAGAAAAGGAAAAGGCAAAATAAAACAAAAGAAAAAAGAATAGGAAAAAAAAATAAAGAAAATAAAAAAGAATCAGAGTTGCTTTTCACTCGTTGGTTGGTTTTATTAACGATTTAGTTTTCGGTATCTCTAGTCAATTTATAACTTCCGTTACACGGCATAAACCGACGAAAATACCACTTCTTTTTCTATTTATTTTGTCTTTGTACTTTACACGAACTAAAATTGGAGGAGGGGCCACATAATAAATCTCACAAGAAGCTTCTTTCTAGATTTCTAATTTTTTTTCATGTATTGAAATAGTTTTGGAATTTACAATTAGGAAGAATTTTTACACTCAAGGATTGTTTTCTTTTTAGAGTTCCATATTGAATGATGAGTTATCGTCTGGGTCAGCTTGTTTTGTAAGGTTGAGTAAGACACAACAAAGAATCTAAATTGGTATATGAGTCTATAAAAGATTGATTGATTCTTCCAAGGACGTATCCGAGGAATATCGGGTTCGATTCTCAGGGGAAACAACGCTTGACCAGTGTGCATGTCTCTACGTACGAGACGGATTAGTCGTCCACTATTGGTGGATCAGAAACCGGTGTGAAAGCCAAAAAAAGATTTATTGATTCATCTACTATTAGATTATCATTATAAAACTATTTTGGCCACACTCTTGTTCTCCGATCCTCAATGTAAATGTCTAGTTACTTTAATGGAATATTCTCTTTTCAACGCTATTTTTTAATTCATAAAACTTGAAATCGAGATTTTGTTTGAAGAATTGTAGTTTAGTTTAGTTCTACTCGAATCAACGTAACACCAATATTGAAGAATTTTGTAGTTTAATTCAGTTTACACTATAATGGATTCATCAATATTGGTATTACGCTGATCCGAGTAGAACTAAACTGAACTACAATTTTTCAATTAGAAAGATTCTTCAATTTCTACTCGGATCAGCGTAACACTAATATTGAAGAATCCATTATGATATTTTTTAATTTGTAAAGAATGGAAATGAGGATTTGATACTTTTAGTTTGTTGAATTATTCCTTGAGTTTGTTCAATTAGTCTTAACCACTAACCTATTAGAAGGAGAAAATTAAAGCTATATGAACAGGATTTATTCAGATTCCTCAAAATATTAGACCAAATCAGCATTTACCATTTTATAGTTATTTACATGTGATATTCGTGTAAATTTATTTTATTGAATTGTCAGACGAATCTACTCCATATACATTTCTTTTCTACAAAAATAGATTAAATTCTAGATAAAAGTAATCATACTTCAATCCAATTATCTTAGCCAGATTCTACCTAGCTATCTAAAAAAATTAGATGGAGAACAAGAATATGAAGTTTCTAAATTACTAAATTGGAAATAAGGGTTTTCCTTGTGGTTTTAGTTAATCGAAGGAACAACCGTAACAGAAGCACAAAATCTTGTTAAACTAGCTTCTGGAATAAGGAAAGACCACGTATGTTAACCAACTATAATAATTTATATTGTCGTGAACTTCATATGTGCGAGAATTGCCAGCCACATATATAATTTATATTTCCTATGAACATGTATATGTTGGCATATCTTATTTAATATAGTTTGGTATATATAATTTAGACTTTTGGGTATCCTTGTTTTTGAGCTAGTATTTTATAGTAAAATTCAAACTCATTTAATATGATATTAGAGTCCGACATGATGACAACGAGGAAATCGGACCCATAACACATCATAGTAGATAATAGAGTTGTTTTCTCAGGACTTACTTTGTCGTGTTCCGAGTTGTTCGATGTATATATACTTTTGGGCACATTCATCTTACGACTTAACTTTTAAAGTGAGGTCGAAAACTATTAAACAATATTGAGGTTATTGAAACAAATTTAAGATATGAGATGGGAGTCGATGTCGAGTATTATTACATTGAGGTTTTTAAAACAAATTCAAGATATGAGATGGGAGTCGATGTCGAGTATTCTTACATTTGATGAAAAAAATAAACGTAAACAATATATATGTAAGAAGAATCATATATCTAATATCTTAATCTAATGTTAATGTTTTTAGTTCAATATGGTCGATGATTCACTCAGCATTTTCGTTTTCGACTCTCCAAAAGTCTCAACAATGAGTTGTAACAACAAACTCAGCTGCATCAAGTGCACTTATTTTATTGACAAACATGTTAGCCAGTTTTTGGCTATGTTAGTTTTAATAATTTGAACTCCTGACCCATAAAATAACTTTTCTAGTGTCCTTTAGCTCACGACCAAGTTATATGCTTATAACCCATCACTTGCATTTGATCACTGCTTCTCACATTTTCATTAATTGTATTGCGATATCTCGCGGTATTATTTAGTGTGTGTGAGTTTTACCGTTAGATGTGTTATAGTGACTGCTGCCGCAACTTCAATTAAAAATATTTACAATTTTTTTTGAGAGAGAACTATGAACCTGGCTATAATGTGAACATAAATCAACATCCAATTGCACAGTTAATTGATTGATGGACTGACAACGTTAGAAGCTCAGATTATAGTAGTTTGATTTTTAATATTTTACTTTTGTTTTTTAGTATATAGTTTGTTATATAAAATACTGAAAAGACATAAAAAAGAAACTTCTTTTAGAATTTTCTATTATTTAAAGGAACCTACCACAATCATCATGCTTCACATACATTTATTTATTGTCTCTTTTACTTTTCCATTCTCTTCCAAAGCTTTTCTAAACTTTTACCAAGATTTAAAAAATTCCAAATTGTTTAGAACCTGGATTTGTTTTAAGGTAGTTGAATTCATAATTACAAAAGTATTATTTTTCGTACGTTTTAGATATTGCCATAATTTGTAACATAGGTACTAAGAAACAGAATCTTAATAACCACGAGCTACATACATTGACCAATTCATCTATAGCCCCTTGTATATTAGATTCATTGAAACAAAAACAAGCAGCATAACTTGTATACATAAAGCTTCAAAACCAGGGGCAGAAATTATTATTACTTTTGCCTCTTTTATTTGTTTTCTTTCACTCATTCTATGTCGTCTTCCATCGAGTATACATATATTTATGCTAATATTGCTAATTGATATCTACCATTCTTCTAGTTTAATGCACTCCACTTTTCATTTTTGTATGTAAATCCAAAATTTAGTTGTTATTTGCTTCACAAGACCAAAAAAACTTTCTATTACGTGCCAGAGATGTATTTTCCCTCCAGATTTAATTTTAAACAAATAAATTATCAGCCTACTAGATTTGTTAGGATATATCATTGTAATTTAAAAGCTAGTTATTTGAGGTTACTTGTTTTACAAGTAAATGACGACAGAACATCTTACGTTATTTTTAACATGTTTTTCAGTCAATTTCAGTAGGTTTTACATCCAAAATAGAGGAGTATTAGAGCAACTGTTTATGATTTCAGAACATTTGTAATGTTTGAGAAGCCAAAAGTACTCACTTGAACAAGTATACTTCCCTTGTTGTGTCGGTTGCCAAGTCCACTCATCATTTAAGCGAGTATCCAAAATCATAAGAGGCGTAATTTGTTCAATAGCTTGAACGATATCAGATGACATCATCGTTGCCAGGATTTGTAAGTCCCAACCACCATCCTTACACACATCATGTAACTTTAGTTTTGTATCACTTATGTTCACAAGTGTGCTAGTTTACATAGAGGGCCTAGTTTGGTTCAATCCTCGTATCAAAATGAAGTTTCATCAGCTTCTATATGCTACTTATACTCATGAGCAAAAGAAGCAACAACTCCCTCTCCAAGTAATAGATGCAGTCGATTTCTTGTCTGCAATCCAAATAGATTTTTAGTCCAAATATTTGTGACTTAGAACCTGAACTTATAGTTCCTCCTTATGATGCAACATACTCTACACAAGTTTTCTAAGAAGAGATACATTTATGATCCTAGCCTCACAAATATCAACGCCCGCCAAGCGTTTCAAGATAGTAACAATATGTCAATTAGCATGGTTCCAAGTCCTTGATACCCCGTCTCCGCCCCAGAGAAAGCTTCTAGCAGTGTTTGGAAATCTGAACTCATTTCACTATGAACTTTTTTACAAAATTAACTAGTATAAATAGGGGATTTACCACTTTATTTTTCACTACATCTTTGTCCTAATCACACCAAAAATCTGTCAAAATGTGATTTTGGTCCATCTCAACTCATTCTAACATTAATATATACATCAAACATCACATATATATTATTTTTTTTGAGGGAAACCAACATAACATATATATCACCTAATTGTTGTGTCGCCCACATTTTTGCGCGGGTTAATTATGGTTTTGATGCTGGAGCTTGGAGGTTTTATTTCTAATCATAGTGAATAACATAATAAAGATTGTAGTTTAATTGCGTTTCATAAAATATTTTCACACAATTAAGTATTAAAAAACTTTTGTAAAAAACAAAGATAAGTCTTGAAAACATTTTGAAAAAACCAGAAGACAATTTTTTGTAAAGTAATATAGAGATATTGAGAAAGATATAATTACCATGTTATATTTATACTAGTTCACTGCTAACTAGAAGCTACCTCTAGTCCCTTCACCACTGAAAGGTTTCTATTTTAATAACTAATTACACAAAAACGTATAATATAGTCAAACTCATTATACTATAGTATTCTCAAAATAAATTAGCATGTTCAAGCCTTTGAGAAACTTACGCAACCATTGGGTTAAATTATAAGGCTGATAAACTATGTAACTCAAAATAGAAATGTAATAACTTTCCACATAAAGAATAAAACTTTGAAGCTTGACAGTAATACTAGAAAGCTCCTCTATCGCTCACGTTGTCCTTCAAGCTGGTAAGCACAAAATTCTTGATGTTAAAGAACAATGGATGGGATGGTTGAAATCCATGACTTATTTTTTATCATCTATTCTTCTTTCAAGAATTTGAGTTGCCTCATAGTTTTTCGACTTGCACGTGCAGTCCTCTCGATTTTAAGATCGTGAAGAACTGTTCAACACTTTTCTTGTTGCGCATAAATAAAAATTTATATTTTTATAACACCGCATACAATCAATCAATTAGAATAGAGGTACTAAAAATGAAAAAATAAAATCAAAATATATATACAAAAACAAAAATTTAAAATTTAAAATTAAAACTAATTAACAAAACAACGTCGCAGTTTCTTGGTGTAACAATCAACAATTTTTGACAACGGTGTCAAAAACATGATGACAAATTACTAGTAAGGGTAGTAGTGTGTTGATAATTAATAGTATTTATAAAGAGTTCATTTTCACATAGATCCTCTAGTTTCAACTCGGGAAATGAATGTGGGAAGAGGGAGGGAGGGAGAGAGAGAAGGTCATGTTAGATTTCCTTCCCTAAATTATCTGAGGAACTAATTAAATATATATCACTTGGACCAATACTCATAGAAACTCAATGAAAACTTTAATAAAATGACATATTTTTTCTTTTGTTCAGTTTCTTCTTTGTTTTTTCTTTCAAAAATGTATTTATGTACTACTTGAACTCTTAGAGAATGATAAAAAAAATTAGTATTTTGTATTTCTTACAAAATAAGATTGTCTTTTGTTCGCATTTAAATTTGGTCTACGTAGTTGGGAACATTGTTGGATGAAAAGAAAATTGTAATGTTGGATGAAATTTAAAACATTGTTGAAAATATGTTGTATTTTAACTTTTTAATTTGATTTTAATGTTGAAAAAAAAAATTATTTTCTAAAAAAACCGCACCAACCGATCCAATTCAAACCGCATTGGTTTGATTTGGTTTCGTTCGAATTTTATTTTTAAAGTCAATCGAACCAAACCAAACCACATACTTATTTATCTTGCGGTTCGGATGACTTTTAACCTCAAAACCGAACTAAACCGCACTGCGAACACCTCTGTTGAATAGTGGATTAAATTAGTTTGCACATTTCATATAATGGTATCAGCATTAATCAGGACCTAACCTTCCTAACTACAATTATGTTAGTGAAAAGCATAGTATTTCGTAAATAATATGTATATAGAATAAGCCAACCGACCGAAAGTTGTTTTAGCATTAGCTATATTTATTTTTGGAACTTTTCTTTGACAGAATATTTATTTGTGGACTTAAACATGGATATTCAACTATTCATGTTTCTGTTTGTCAAAAAAAAATAAATTAAACCATTCATGTCTCTGTTGCTTAATCAGGTTCTAGCTTAAAAAAAGACAAAAATTCGTTCTACCCTCTTAATTAATTTTATCATACATGCATGTTGAACGACTTCCCATATAAATGGAATTTAACGATTATGCAATAAATGCTAAAAAAATAAAAATTAAATATAGATTCATTCAAACCTCAATGTCAATATGTCATATGTATGTCGACATATAATTGGACATATATGTATATATAAAGAAAATTAACATAGAATGTTCATTGTTTTAAACTCAAGTGTTACTTAGTCAATCTCATTTTTCCTATAAAAATTTTAATTCATAGTTTAACGTGTTTAATATGGTGATTAAAGTCTAATAATTCATGTATTACTCATTTTGAGTCAAAACTGATGGCCATGAGGATGGTTCCACCGAAGTAATGCATCCACGTGAACAGAAGCAAAATTAATTTGAAACATTGGTGTTGTTCTTGAATTTTTGTTTTAAGGGTGACTATAACTTTATTTTTATTTTTATAAGAAGTACAAAAGGTATAGTCAAAAGAAGTTAGGCAGGTTAAAAAAGCACTGCAGATCCCAAGTAAAAGATAATCATTTGTCATGGAAGTAGCCTTTGGTAATTAAGATATTGCTTTATATAAAAAATTTAGGGACACTGAACCTGGTTCAATATTGAAGCATTATTCTCATTCCAGAATCTTGATTCTTGATGCATTTAAGAACCGGTATTGTATGGTTTCCAATTATGCAAGCTCATGGAGGGCATATTCTCTTGGAAATCAACCGCAAGTGATTTATGTCCCACATCGACTAAAAATAAAGGAAACGTTAGATATATAAGAGAGGCGACACGTGTACCTAATATCTTGAGGTTTTGGATGGAGATGTGGTATCTAAACCTCTTAGTAGTCTTGGATGTTTAGCTCATTGCCTCTACTAGAGCTTCCCAATGATATATATATATAAGAGAGGCGACACGTGTGGTTTTGGATGGAGATGTGGTGTCTAAACCTCTTAGTCCTGGATGTTTAGCTCATTGCCGCTACTAGAGCTTCCCAACATATTCAATAGGAGTTGTTTAAAGATTTTTTAATAGCCTCTTTAATCGTGGGTATTTCACATATGGATCATGCTTCCTCAAAGAAAAGAAAAAAAACAAATGGATCATACTAACCAGTGTCTCAGATGTCAGGCATCGGTTGAGGTGTTCTTAACACTTATAGTTTGACTATACAAGGTTCCAAGAATATTTTTTTCATTTTCCATCACATATTTATTAGAAAGCTAAATAAACACTTTCACTTATAGAGTGAAAAATTTGGATTAGAGAAAAGGTCTATGAAATGATTCTCTATCTCTTCACATTTTTGGGACTTCACTTAATAAATTATAAACTAGCATTGTTGCAATATAGTAATATACATTTTTCGATTATATTTATTTATTATTTTTTTTAGATATTAGATTTTAAAAAGTGGGTGTTTGTTAGACAATAATACTAAAAACTTTATAAAATGACTACTGTACAATTTATTTTATTTTTTGAGGGAGGAGTAATATATGAGACTAATTTAAAATTTTTTTTTTGACAAAAGACTAATTTAAATTTTAAACACCCAAATAGGAATACTCTTAAAAGTAAAATATCTAATTTATTCTGCCGAATGTGATTTTAAATTTCACAAACTTGGTTAGATTTGTATATCTAAGGAATCTTAAAAGAGAATTTCATAATATCAAAATATTAATTTTATGTATCTAAAAAACATGCAAAAATAAGATAGAATATGAAATATTGAAGAGACATGATATTTATAAAAACTACAATGACGTAAATATTAGTAAAAATCGTAATTTAAGAACAATTGAGAACATCTTACTTCCTCTCCTTCTCCAACAAGTCAATCCTAGTTTTCTCTCTCTAGGTTTTCTCTCTAATTTTGGGTCAATTCTTGACCTGAAATCACCCCTCTTCATCTTTTTATCTTTATTTCAATATAAATAAGTGATTTTTACGTAGATCTAGATTTTTTCTTTGTGATTTCATCATCTAATTGTGGTGGTTTGTTGTTCGCCGTCTTGTGCGGCATTGTTTGATTTCCCGTCTTCTTGCGGTGTTCATTTGATTCATATTGAAAGATCGATTATTCAATCAAAGATACGTTGCAGATCCGGAGGCCATGAATATTCCGGTCACTTTAATTTTATCATATATTTTTGTAGGCATTATGTCGTTATATGCTATTAATTTGGATGTTGTGAGTTTGTTCGCAGATTCATCCTTTACATCTTTAGCGGTGTTGAATGATGTAATCTCAATTTGAAAGAATGAATATCATTTTGCTTTTGTCCAAAAAAGAACAATTGAAAACAACAATTATTTATTGCAAGATAGGCTCCAAACTAGAGTAAAATTATGGTGGAGGGACATTATAAGAGATGTTCATCAACAATGTTTGGTGCATTGATCTCTCAAAAAAAAAAATGTTTGGTGCATTGAATCATCTAGTTATTATTTGCTTCTTCATCAAAGACTATGGAAGTGTGGAATATGTTTTTTCTTATGGTCTGTTTGTGATATGGGGAATGGCCTGTTTTTTTTTTCCCTTGAAAATTAAAGAAACTATAAAACATTTTGAAAGATGAATGAAATGTGATTGAATTGTTATATGATCATGTATCATGATATTCATTCAGTTTTTTAAAATATCAATAAAATTAATTTTGTAAAAAAATATTTCACTCCCCAAAAGACTGTTGGTAAAAAAATACTTTAAACTATTATTTTATTTTTTTTGGTACAATACTTTAAACTATTATTAATTTTGTAAATTTCTGAATCCACCAACAACATGAATCCATTTATTTAAACACTTCAAGTACATTTATTAAAACCCTAGTACTAGAGATACTCTTAGGAAAATAGTATAACATAACATGTTAACATAGATAATATGAACAGGATCATAAATTTAGGTGAACCAAACTACCTTAACTACTTAGGATATTGGTGAGAGTGAGACGGTGGACTTTTAAGGTCGTTTTTGGAATCAAATATTTGTCCGTTTTATGAACGAATCAAAAAAGTCCAAAAATCTGACTAGACTAAGCTATAGTTTTCTCTGATTCTACCAAAAAAGAAATTAATAATTGTAATAAGAGCTGTGAGAATGACAAAGGAATTTTCTTTTATCAACTAGTTTACTTTTTTTCCTAGTATGTGACTGGGTTCTTATGTGTAAATTTCCCACTTGTTCCCTTGAGAGTTCTTCAAAATTTTCTTTTCTTGTCAGCATATAAACGTTATTCCAACAAAAAAAATAAAGAAGAATCAGTGGGAAAATGATGGGATTGATGGGTTTTTGTGGGGACCGGAAAGGGAAATAGAGTATTAAGAGGGGCACGTGTGTCCATCGTGGCTTTCCGGCAGTTTGGTCACTTTTTTCTTTCTTTCTCTTTTTATTTAATAAAAGTTGGGCCACTTTTATATTTCAACAATTAATTCTTTTCCTCCTTTAAAAATACATTTTTATTAAACAAAATCTATTTCATTTTTTTTATAATAAAATCTTATTCGTATTGTTGCTTAGGTTACATCTATATTGACACCCTACAAGGGTTGAGACCCCAAAGGCTTAAATGGGTTAGGTTCACGCCTTATTGGTTAGATAAAGTTTCTCATAACTTTCGAGACATGATAGTTATGTAAGATGGTATATAGTCAGTTTTAGTCATCAATGACCCCTCATTATACAACGGGTATTATTGGAAGGCCCAATTTGGCGCCTTTAAGAAAGGACTCATATACAGTTCACCTCAAAATGTGGTACCATAGCGTTCAAGGGGAAGTAGGAACTGTGTCAGCTGCCGACCTGGAAGAAGGTCGTTCTTGTCTCCTAACATTAATATAAGACCTCCCCGAAGGATGCAAGAAGATAAGGAAAAGGAGGAAACATTCTAATGTCGGTTAAGTAAACTTGACGGATTTGGACGTCCGTTTAGAGGCAATGTTATTCGACAACTAAGACCATAAGAATGAACCCTTACCTTTGGAAGCCATAAACAAGATAGAAAGGTTATTCCCGATGTGGAATTCACTGAGGTACAGATGCGAGACGACATAGCGAAAGTTATCAAAATTGGGGGCGACCTATAAGTTGATGTGAAGCAGCAATTGAAAAAATGCCTTGAGGAAAGCGTAAACTTGTACGGGTGGACCACCGATAAGATACCGGGGATAGACCCTTTAACAGTATTCCATAAGCTGACGATAAACAAGCAAACCCCCTAAGTGGCACAAAAAAAAGAAGGATGAAGTCTCTAGAGAAGGTATATGTAACCAGGAAAGCATTTACAAATCTCTTCAAGGTCGAATTTGTAACCAAAGCCAAGTACATAACTTGGTTATCAAACATTGTGGTTGTGAAAAAATTTGACAACAATTTGTGAATGTGCATCGACTATTCAGATCTCAACAAGGCATGCCCTAAGGATGTCTATCTTCTTCCCAACATATTTAAGTTGGTAGACACCTCCTATAGGTTTAAGCAACTCTCCTTTATGGATGTGTATTTCGCGTATAATCATATACTCATGGATCCCCTTGAATAAGACAAGACAACTTTCATGACCTACAAAGTGATGCCCTTCGGCCTGAAAAACATGGGTGAAACATACCAAAGAATGATGAACAAAGTGTTCAAATATCAAATTGGAAAGATGACAAATGTTTACATGGAATACATAATTATAAAATCGATTGAAAATTCAAACCATGTGACCCATCTCTAGGAGGTGTTCAAAGAGGTCTGAAGGCATGAGATGCGCCTAAACCCGGAAAAATGAATGTTCGGGTCCAAATCCAAATAGTATTGGGTTTCAACTTATGAGAACAGGGATATTAAAGTCAACCTGGATAAGTGTCAAGAGATGATAGACATGGAACCTCCAAGGTCGAAGCATGTGGTACAACACCTCAACAGGATGATTAGGGCCCTTTCAAGATTAATCTATCAGTCAACGCAACACTATCCACTTTTACAAGTTGTTGGGGGGAAAGAGGCCAAGTTTGAGTGGTATGAACAATGGAAAGAAGCGCTCACCAAATTGAAGCAAGTATTGTCTCCACCCTCAATAGTGACATGACCCATCTAAGACAAGATTATGTTCCTCTATCATTTGGTATCGACAGAAACGGTTGGTGAAGTCCATGCAAGAGAAATGGAGGACGGGTAAAGGTTGGTATACATCAGTAAGATTTTGCAAGGGGTCAGACTTAGGTTATCAGCAGATCGAAAAGTCAGCCTTAGTTTTGATAGTGACATCAAGAAATTCTAACAATACTTTGTGGCTCATTTGATAACCGTCCATAATGACAATCCACTCTCGGTGGGCTAGTTTAACTTCTTCAAAAAAAATTATGAGTATATTATAGAAGAGTATTAGTATATTATATTAGTGTTATGGTGATGCCATTGATGAGATAATTATGGTGTTATGGCTTATTGATGAAATAAAATGTTGTGTTGTGGTGTCGTTATTCGTGAGATAAAACATTGTTTTATGGTGTTGTAGTTGGTGACATAAAATATTATATTATGGTGTTGTTGTTGGTGAGATAAACTGTTGTGTATTCGGACAAAATCACACCAATGTATAACAAAGATGTGTGGAGCAAAGGAAGTGGTAATCAATGGATAAAATGTCTCCAAACAACACAACAAAAATAGAACTAAATCTAAGTGTAGAGCAACACCACAAGCATAATCAAAGCAATAAAGATAAGCAATGAAAGAAAGGAACAAACACACCAAGATGGTAACCTAGTTCGGTCCAATATGACCTACTCTGGGGGAGAGAGCAGCCCTCCAATCCACTAAGATGAAAGTGTTACAAATGAGTTACAAGAGATTAGCTTAAAAGCTCACAAAAGAACAAGACCTAATTTCTACCCATTTTCATATCACCTACACTCTCAATGAATCCTAAGAGAAAACACAAAAGGAAGCTTTTGATCCTTCCAATGGTGAAATCTCACTACCCAAGGTGTTTACAATGTTTCCCAACCCAAGAGAACCTCACTACAAAGACACTCAACCCTAAAGTTACCTCCTTTGTAATCCAAGTTTCTCTCACTTCAAGCTCTCCTTCAAAATCTGCAAAGAAACACTTATATAGTACATAGTAACAAACGAAATCGCGCCGCGCCAGTGAACATCGTGTCACGATAGAAGCGTACGACACAAGATACAATGGCCTAATCCATAAATCGCGTCACGCCAGTACTAAATCGTGCCACGATTTTCCTCCAGCAGAAACCATCCATTCTGCCAAGAAAATCATGACGCACCACTCAAAAATCGTGCCACGATTATGAGTTTCCAGCATCACAAATATGAAGGAAAATTACAACAAATCTCCACCTTGACTTCTTATTGGTGATGATGTCAATTTAACCATCAACCACCATGCTACTCTCTCCAAAAGGGAATTACTCTTCAACAAACTTGATCAAGTCTAAGCAATGCTTGAACCTTGATCTCGGTAATGACTTGGTAAACACATCCGCAGGATTCTCTTCCGATGCCACTTTTTCCACCACAATCTCTTTTGATTCAATCATGTCTCTAACAAAGTGAAAACGAATGTCAATGTGCTTTGTCCTCGCATGATACACTTGATGATTTCCTAAGTGAATGACACTTTGGCTATCACAATGTATCTTCACACATTCTTGAGTAATTCTTAACTCGCCAATCATACCTTTTAACCATATGGCCTCTTTCACTCCTTCAACAACGACAATGTACTCCGCTTATGCTGTAGATAATGCCACCACGGATTGTTGATTTGCCTTCCAACTAATAGTCGTGCCATAAAGAGTAAACACAAAACCCAATAAGGATTTTCTTGTGTCCACATTGCCCGCATAGTCCGCATCTACATACCCTACCAAAGCGTCTTCCTCTTGAGCTGCTCTTGTGTACTTCAAACCGCCCTTCAAAGACCCATTCAAATACCTCAACACCCACTTCAAAGCTTGCCAATGCACAATACCCAGATTTGCCATAAACCGACTCACAATGCTAACCGCATAGGCTAAGTCTGGCCTACTACAAACCATCCCATACATGATGCTTCCATCCCTACTTACATAGGGAGTACTTTCCATCTCTTGCTTCTCATCCTCGGATTGAGAACATTGTTTTATGGACAACTTTGTGTGGTGACCCAAGGGGGTGCTCATGGTTTTAGAGTTTGACATTCTAAAAGCTCCACCACCTTCTTCAAATAACTAAGTTGAGATAAGAAAAGTTCACCTTTGTCACGATTCCTCAAGATATCAATATCAAGGACTCTTTTTGCCAGACCAAGATCTTTCATCTCAAATTCACCATTTAACTTTTCTTTGAGCTTCACAATCTCATCCTTGCTAGAGCTTGCCATCAAAATATCATCCACATATAAAAGAAGGTAGAGAATGACTTTCTCACCCCTCTTCAACATGTACACACAAGAATCATACCCGCTTCTCACAAAACCGGTCTTCAAAAGAAATTCATCAAACCGACGATACCATTGCCTAGGGCTTTACTTCAACCCATACAAAGATTTCTTCAAAAGACATACCTTAGACTTGTCCTCCACAAAACCTTCCGGTTGCTCCATGTAGATTGTCTCTTCAAGGTCACTGTGTAAGAAAGCGGTCTTTACATCCATTTGTTCCAATTCAAGATTGAATTGATTCACAATAGCCATAAGTATCCTTATGGAACAATGTTTCACCATCGGTGAGAAGATCTCATTGTAGTCGATCCCCTCCACTTGAGTGAAACCCTTGGCCACAAGTCTTGCTTTATACCTAGGACCCTCAACTCCCGGAATACCTTCCTTTTTCTTGAAGATCCACTTGCATCCAACTACCATTTGGTGTTTAGGTAGCTTCACAAGTTTCCAAGTTTGGTTCTTTTCCAATGAATCCATCTCTTCATTCACCGCCTTCAACCAATACTCGCTTTCTTTGCTCTCAAATGCCTCCTTGAAGTTTCAAGGCTCCTATTCTTGCACATCTTCAGCCGCATTTAGAGCAAAACACACCAAGTCCGCATAATCATATCTTCTAGGCGCCGTAATGGTCCTCCTTTCTCTATCTCTAGCAAGAAGATAATCAGAATCCACTACCGGTTGAGTTCCACTTGTATCCGATGTCGAAGCGTCATCTTCTACATCATCTTTCTCTTCATTTGGAAGCTCCACCTCAAACTGAGTTTCCTCCACCATTGTTTTTGGTACTAAAGTCTCTAGGTCTTTACACTTCATCCCCATACGAGTCTCATCAAAGGTAACATCCCTACTAATCAAGACTTTTGATCATCCAGTAGATTCCAATTTCCACAACTTGTAACCCTTCACACCTTCTGGAAAACCAATGAAGACACATATCAAAGCTCTAGGCTCAAGCTTGTCTTGTTTGATATGCGCATATGCCAAAGCTCCAAAAACCTTCAAAGATGAGTAATCTGCCGGTTTCCCACTCCATACTTCCATAGGTGTCTTGAAGTCTATTCCCGTTGATGGACATCTATTGATCAAATAAGCAGTAATTGTCAGTGCTTCACCCCAGAAACTCTTAGGTAACCCAGCTCCTAGAAGCATACACCTCACACGCTCCAAAAGGGTCCTATTCATGCGTTCAACAAGACCATTTTGTTGCGGTGTTCTTGGTACGGTTCTATGCCACTTGATTCCTTTCAACCTGCAAAACTCATTAAATTGCTCTGAAACAAACTCCAGGCCATTGTCAGTTCTTAACACTTTTAGTTTAGTTCCCATTTGATTTTCTATGAGAGTGTGCCATTCCTTAAACTTCCCAAAGGTGTCACTTTTGTTTTTCAAAACAAAGACCCACACTCTCCTAGAATAATCATCAATGGTGGAAAGAAAACAGGAACCTCCCCCATGAGTAAGAGTCTTGGAAGGACCCCAAAGGTCCGAATGCACATACTCAAAAAGACCTACTAGAATGATGCATACCACTACTAAACTTTACTCTATGTGGCTTGCCTAGTATGCAATGCTCACAAAATTCTAGCTTGTCCAATTTATCTTTTCCTAGCAAACCTTGTTTAGCTAGTTCAACTAAACCTCTTTCACTAATATGCCCCAATCTCAAATGCCACAATTAAGAAATATTATGAGGTACAACACTGGCTACCGATGCATTACCAATTACTATGGAGCCATATAAAATGTATAAACCATTCATTTTAGACCCTTTAACCGTAATCAATGCACCATGCGAAATTTTACAAACCCCATACTCAATTCTAGTGCAATAACCTAGACTATCAAACATGCTTAGGGAAATTAAATTTTGCTTAAATTCGGGAACAAACCTCACATCCTTTAAAAGGAATTCACGACCATCAAACATCTTTAGACGAACGGTGCCCATGCCTTGGACTTTGCACGCTTTGTTATTTCTGAGTCGAACAACTCCTCATTCTTTTAGAGCCGAAGTCTCAAAATATTCCTTCCTAGGACACATGTGATAAGAGCATCCCGAGTCCAAAACCCAACTTTTCAGCGGTTCCCAACTTGTGACCACTAGTGCACCCGTACTCTCATAACCATCTTCATCGGACGCCACCGCAACTTGAACGGAAGGACTACCATTGCCCCCTTTATCCGGACAATCCTTCTTAAAGTGACCTTGCTTATGACAAGAAAGCATTTATACTTTGATTTGTCAAAGCCCATGGACCTAGACTTGGACCTCGACTTCCCCTTGCCTTTTCCTCTATGCTCACTCCTTCCCCTTGCAACATTGAAGCCTTCACCACCTTTATCAACCTTCAAGTCCTTGAACTTGGTCAATTCCTTGGTTCTCAAAGCCGATTGGACCTCCTCCAAAGTTGTGGTATCCTTACCATAAAGGATGGTATCCTTGAAATGCTCAAAAGACTTTGGTAATGAACAAAGTAACAAGAAAGTTTTATCCTCATCTTCCATGTTAACTTCAATGTTAGCCAAATCATCAAGAATTTTGTTAAATTCCGCCAATTGCTCCGAGATTGATTTAGACTCCACCATCATGAATGAATAGAGTTGATGTTTCAAGAGTTGCCTATGAGCCAACGATTTCGTCATGTACAATGACTCCAACATAGCCCACATCAACGCCGCGGTAGCTTCCCTCGCGACATCCCTTAAGACCTTATCTCTGAGACATAAAACAATGGCACTCTTGGCCTTGTCTATCATCTCACGCTTCTCCGCTTGTGTCAAACTGACCGGCATCGCCGCTTCACCCTTCAATGCTTCTACACACTTTTGTTGTGTCAAAACCGCTTGCATCTTAACCTTCCACAACCCGAAATCATTACTTCCGGTGAACTTCTCGATGTCCCACTTTGAACCCATGATACCAACTATGCCAATAACGCCTTTGCCCCACGGTGGGCGCCAATTGTTGTGTATTCTGACAAAATCACACCAATGAATAACAAAGATGAGTGGAGCAAAGGAAGTGGTAATCAATAGATAAAGTGTCTCCAAGCAACAACAACAAAAAAAGACCTAAATCTAAGTGTAGAGCAACACCACAAGCATAATCAAAGCAATAAAGATAAGCAATAAAAGAAAGGAACAAACACACCAAGATGGTAATTCAGTTTGGTCCAATATGACCAGCTCTGGGGGAGAGATCAGCCCTCCAATCTACTAAGATGAAAATGTTACAAATGAGTTACAAGAGATTAGCTTAAAAGCTCACAAAAGAACAAGACCTAATTTCTACCCATTTTCATATCACCCACACTCTCAATGAATCCTAAGAGAAAACACAAAAGGAAGCTTTTGATCCTTCCAATGGTGAAATCTCACTACCCAAGGTGTTTACAATGTTTCCCAACCCAAGAGAACCTCGCTACAAAGACACTCAACCATAAAGTTACCTCCTTTGTAATCCAAGTTTCTCTCACTTCAAGCTCTCCTTCAAAATCTGCAAAGAAACACTTATATAGTACACAGTAACAGACGAAATCGCGTCGCCCTAGTGAACATCGTGTCACGATAGAAGCGTACGACACAAGGTACAACGGTCTTATCCAGAAATCGCGTCACGCCAGTACTAAATCGTGCCACGATTTTCCTCCAACAGAAACCATCCATTCTGCCAAGAAAATCATGACGCGCCACTCAAAAATTGTGCCACGATTATGAGTTTCCAGCATCACAAATATGATGGAAAATTACAACATAAACAGTTGTTCAAACTATGTACCATTGGTGATTGATTACTGCATATGTCGTGTTTTTGAGTTGCCATCATGCATCATGTAGATTGAGGTTAGAAATATTGGTGATGATTGGTGAGTGTATGGTTCACTAACATAACTCTAACATAAAAAATTGGAGAGTAGATTGGTATGACATGCATTTATGGTGAGGAGACAACGTGTGTGTGTGTGTTACATATATACTATATTTATGATTGGTGAGAATTTCTCTCAAAAAATAAATGATTGGTGAGAATTGTGAGAGAATGTGCAATTGTTAATGTTTGATTTTTTACTAATCTTATTGCCATATATGCCAATAATATTTGTTAAATGTATTTCCCACCCCGATTTTGGTGCTGTGTGTTTGTGGTGTATGTACTACTTAGGTTGAGGAGCTTTAGCTGCTGGGTGTTGGAAGGTGGCGTTTGAAGTCTTTTTAAGTCATTATTTACTTCCTGAACTATTTAGTCAATTAGTTGCTCTGATTCTGTAACATTAAGGATGGGGTGTTTTGTCGTAATTAATGTTTTGGAACTTTTTAAAACGATAATTTTGTTATGACCATTAAATATTTTTATTTAAAATTAATAAAATATTCCGCTGTTTTTAATATATGATTATATTGGCATAAAAGATGATTAGTCGAGTATGTGTAGCACCTATTTTGAAGAATTAACCTTTTATATTTTATAATTAAAAGTTGGGGGTCTTACAGTTTTATAAAGGACCGTTCCTAGGCCTTGACCAAGAATAGCTAAAATATATTTACATTGTCAAAACAAGTACAAACGGGAGCTACACCCACACATCATGGCCTAATTAAAGAAATACATTGAGAGGAGTACATTTTAAGTTACATTATGACTTGAGTAAATAAATAAATTCACATGAGTAAATTTCAAATTATAGACATTGATCATCCAAAATCTATCTACGGAAGTCTCTCGTCGCTCAATCACCTTCTTCATGAACTCATATATGGTATCTTCATGGCACTTTTCCGAATGACTAGGGAACTACCACACCATCTAATCCCTAAATCATCCTAAAAGAAAAAGACAGTGAAAAACCACATGTCCTCTCACAAGATCAATTCCAATTAAGTGTTGACCATTCTCCATTGGAGCTCAAAGGTCGGAACCCTTTCCTTCATTCTCGTTTCCTCTCATTGAAGTCATCCATTCCAAGATCGTGACTCTTACCAGCAAACCCACAAACCCTACGAGAGTCCCATAAGGGGATGTCAATAGTGCCACCCAGATGGCTTTCCATGTAGGGATAGTGGGACTGAGGCTTTACCTTGGAATGGAGTCCCATCATCTCAAAAGACGACCCTAACCCCATAAAAATACCTTGGGAAGGTTCTGGTCAGCACAACGCCAGGGACTAGAGATCAGATAAACCACCCTACGTGACTTAGTTTAGACAAGGAGGATAGTCTTAAAAACCTTCACCTTCCACCCTCTAGCGATATATTGTTGTGGAATTAAGTCTATAATGTCACACCAAAGTAAAACAATATACTTCTTTCTCAAACGATTCATGTGGAAACCATTATCCTCATTCTCAAATGCAACAAGAATAATCTGCCCAAAATTCACCATTCAAGAAGTTCTATTTTAGACTCCAGTTCCTCCACCACAACTGCCAACGGAGAATCCGAGCAGAAGGTAGAAAGGCTTCAACTACCGTTGATCTTTGTATGACACCTCCTCCTTTCATCGGTTGATATTGGAATCCTCAAAGTTCAATGTGGCAAGTCCCTGTTCGTTATCTTGGAACTCTTTTTTCCTCCATCAAAAAGACTTAATGGCGCCAAGATTAACCATTGATGAGTATATAGCTTAGGTACATCGAGCCAATTTTTATATCTTTGCATCTAGAAAACCAATTGTTTCCTCCTTCGGTCTTGGACATAGAAGAGATGAGACACCACTGTCTTAAAACTTATCTAGTTACAACAAATTGCATTCCCTGCAGGCACAACTCAACTTTAACGATCTCGCAAAAGTCCATCTTAAATCATTGAGCTGAACCCAATTAATTTTAGAAGAGTAACTAAAAAAAGGATTCGACCACAAGATTCTCTGCACACAAAATGGTTAGTTGTCATATTGTTATTATGGGAATTTTCACGAATAGCTAGAGACCGTCGCTTTCCCATTGTAAGACTAAATATGGTAGTTTTGGTGGAGGCTGTAGAAACACTAAGGTCCAGTGGATGAGGAACATCCTTGAGTTGTTGTTGTGAAACTATAATACCTGCACCTTTTAACAAATTTCTAAGGTTGAATCTATCTCTCACAGGTGGTTCAGGTGGTGGGTGCACAACCGACAACGAATTAGATATTGTGCTAATAAACTATTTCATATAGGTCACCATGGGATAAAGATTGAAAGGAGTCCACCGAAAAGAAAGGGGAGGCCGCTTAACATCACAGTATAAGAGAGTTTGTGGAATCAGTTTGATAGACAAATGTATGTTGGATGTCGTGATTCGATCTGAATGATGCTAGGACATGGGTGTCTGAGCTCCAACAAAAGCCACAACCTACAATTATATGTTGTGACAATAGGGATGGACTAAAGTTAATGGGATGTTAAGTGGTTGTGCCGTGGAATGAAGAGGTGGACGAGATATGATCGTTTAGCCTCCCTTGGAGTGAAAGCAAATTGCAACAGACAAAAGAAACGACACAACCATGTAGACGGAGAAGACAAGACGTTGAATATATAGTCTCCAACAGTGGCGGAGCCAAAAAATATATTTGGGGTGGGCCGGCAAAATTAACTCAAATATATAAACATAAAATTTATGTTGTAATAAACGCTAAGCAGTACAATAAACGCTAAGCAGTACACACACAAAAAAACGCTAAGCATAATGTTGTTCAATCAAGAAGTTATTTTATTCCTCTTAGTTACAACCAAACATGTTTAGATGTTTAGATGTATAAGCTATTCTTGGAACTTTAACATGTTTAGATGTATAAGCTATTCCTAGTTCATCTCTTTCACTCCCACAAACTTTCCTCTTAAAAATGATCAATCTTTCTACTCTTCATCTTTACTTTTCTATTCTTCAAAAAATCAAATAATTTCATAAGTCAATAACAATCTAAATTAAAGAAATTAAGCATTATTAAAAGTTTATAAAAGGAAGAAAAAAAAGAAACTAACAAGTATAAAGAAAAGCCTTCGTAGTTAAACATAAGTTGAAAAAATAAACCTTCTTAATTAAATATAAACTGAACTACAGTAAAAAAAAAAAATCTTCGTAGCAAATAAGAACAATTCAATAAACACAAACAAAGTGGCATGACATATGCATAAGTTGAAATATCCATCTTATATAGTCTTTCAATCCTATAATCCTATTCAATTAAGCCAATTCAATAAATAAGATTGCAGTTTTAAATTCAATTACCAACAATCAACAAACAATAACAACAAACAAGAGAATAAGAGAGTGAGAAGAGAATGAGAAGTTTAGTCATCCAAACGTGAAGGGTAGGGTGGGCCAATCTGGAAAAAAACAAATCAAGCTAAGGATATTTTCGTAATTTTCCTCTAGAAAAAATTTTGAACTTTTTTTGGGGGTGGGCCGTGGCCCACCTTGGCCCATACGGTCCTCCGCCACTGGTCTCCAATCAACGTAGAATCGCATGAACAAGAGACAATGGTAGAGAAAACACTGCAAAGGAAAAACAAAGCACCGATAATGAGATAAAAGTGACACAATCCGCCGCCGCCGGTAACCCTGGCAAGGGAAACCCTTGCATAGCGGCAAGGAATGAGTTCTCCGACAGGGAATTATCAACGCTTCTTGGCCCATCACATCATGTCTAATTATTCCCAATATATTTGAGGTTTTATTCTTAAAAAAAAAGTCTTGATATTAAATTAACTTGCTATATTAGGCAAAAGCGAGTGGCTCAGAGTTGGACCTCTTTTCGAAATATATATTATGAGTGACTATTAATCTATATGCACTAACATCTTAAAGAAATTCATTAAACGTTCAATCATATGTATCCTACTGCGTTGATGTATAACAATACAATATAATTGATTCATTATTTGTATATATATTAATATTTAAGTTGTAAGATACATAGAATAAAGAGATATACTTGAGATTGCATTATTCAAATTGGTGAGATAGTCCTTTAAGTTGTTTACATTGTATTTAATATTGTAATCGCATTATATTTGGGCTAAGGTATCTCTTGTACTCTTTTTAAAATAAATTGTTTGCTTATAAATAAAAACTAAATTGTAATATATTAACCGCTCAAGATAATCATCAATACTGTTTAATTTGCTTATGAAAAAATTGTATACAAATTTAACCATACACTATCAAAGTGTATGTAAAATTTTCTTATGTAGCAAGTATCTGAGGAATAAACTCAAATACTCTACGTATTAGATGATCAAATCGAATGTAAAAAATATTTGATGATTAAAAAAGAAATCAAGGACCAAAAGAAAAAATATATAATATATTTACGAGGAATAAAAACTAAAAAACCTGGAATTATAAAACAATATATTTGGGGAAAAAATATATTTAAAACTAATATATACTCATATACATACACGAAATTTGAGGTTTCTTAGATTCGAATGATGTTTAATTTGATTCAACCTTTTCCAAGCTCCCTTTTTGCCTGCCAATATAACATGTGCGAAGTTTGGCATCCATATATAGTCTCATTCGATTTTTGGGCTAAATTGCCATAGTGCATGAACCTCTTTGGGTCAAAGAAAGAATCTGATACTTCAAAATATCACAAAGAATACGTAGTATCTTTCAAAATAATGAGATGGGATGAGATGTATATATTGAATAAATTCCCAATTAACCCTAAAGTTCTATCATAGTCATTTTTTTTAGAGAGGAAAGTTCTATCATATAGTCATGATACTTTCTTCAAGCATAAAGTTAAATTTTCCCCTTTCTTTTATTACTTGTGATTAAGCGCATGTCTTTTCAAATTAAATTTATGTTTAAATGAAGAGTCAATTGCTCATATATATTATTAAAAAAAGGGAAAAATTACATAAAAACTGGGGGACATAATACCTGACCCAGTCAACAATCCTAACGGACAAAACAAAAAAAGATACACAAAGTGGATCCAACCCTAAACAATTCTAACAATTAAGCACAAGTCTAACGTTAGGCGAATGACTCGATCGTCAACACGAAATCGGATCACGTACCATCAATTCCCTGCAACAATGACATCAAGCATTGACGACTCTTTCGAGTCCACACCGTCCCATGTCAAACAAAGGATGACTGGGATACGAAACCACAAAAAACACATGCTTGAAATTCAGTTAAACTCAAACCTTTGCGTAATGGTGTTTATCCCTATCGCCAACACGATAACGAACTCACAACCAACTACTCACCGTGTCCAAACAACAGCAATCTAACACGGCCATTTCTGACCAAACTATTTGTCTCTTCCGACGTGTGACCCATCTTCTCTTGCACGAGGGACGCAATCCCGAAGCTTTGAAACCCTGCAGATCTCAACAAATCTGTAATGGAATAGAGAAAACAGAACCGTCGGAAATTAGCCTCAGGAAAAGGAGGCGACCACCATCGGAAACCAGAGCCAAGGTCGCCTAAACCAAACCCAAAGACTGGATTTAAGCCTCGAATGTACGAACCCAGCAACCACAACTCACTCGTGTGCGGTGTCGCTGTAAATAACCAAAATCGAAACCAAACCCCTCACAAGTTTTGAAAAACAGATGGCGAAGATCCATTCACGACAATTTCACGACATTATGTGGCATGTTTTGATTAGCCATTTAACACCAATCTCCCGTTTTTTCTGGCCACGTCAAAGTTTAAGGCTATTGCAATTAAAAATTAACACACTCGTGACGTTTCCGCGATAAAAAAATTCGCTTTGCACTACTAAAAAAACAAAAATTAGTGAGGGATATTTAGTGAGGGAAAACGTGAAAACCCTCTCTAATTCCGTCACTAAATTTTGCGACCAAGGAATTTGTGAGGAATTTCATTTTTTCCGTCACTAATTTCCCTCGCTAATTTTGCTTTTTCTAGTATTGTAGAGCAGTGCTCATTCAAAATACATACAAAGACCCCCTTTATTTTTAGCAAGAAACTACCTCCACTTCAAGAGACTTGGAAAAAAGTTAACTAAATTCATTGCCTCTCAAATCTTCCGAACCGTTGCATGTCAAAGAAGACTTAAAATACTTAATTGAAAACCAAAGTAACTAACATTTTGATCTTGAGAAATTAAGAAAATTCTTGCTCGTATGGCAATAATTAACAAGGGTCAACTTTCCAATTGTGGACGAAATATTTTGGGTTTATATCATATTTTGAAGTTTAAAGGTCTTCAAGTTCAACCAATTTTTAAGGTTTCTAAGTTGGTGGTGCAGTTTGTGTGTAACTAAACAAACTGAAAAAACCGTCAGCTACCATATTGAGAAACTTTCGGTTAATCACATAGTGCAAAGCAGAAGGTCCCCATTATGGAAGGAAAAACTAGTAGATGCAGAGAAATGGCCCACACCTTGTTACTTTTCTAAGATGTGACTTGCCATCAACTTGATGCCTGTTCAATGATTCAACATATAACCACAAATAATGGTTGTGCTTAGGCCACTATTGTCCACTACTCAATTTCCTAGAATCCAAATAACCACCATCTCTGCAGTACCTACCTTTTCCTTAATTTGCAGTTCAGGATATCCACTTCTATCCCTTACTAGTTCTTTCGGGGTATAAAGGTAAAACAACTCAAACCCTCGCTTTAGATCTCCGAATTTTGGATTTTGAATAAATGTCTTACAACAAATGAATTATACAACTTTGTTATGAAGCAGAGATGATAGACGTGAAACTTTATGATGCTTACAACATGGGTTCAACAATTTCTCATACGACTTTACAATGCGCATTATTTTTTCGCCAGAAGTGCTGCATTTGCATCACTTTCACTTCTATAATGCAATTTTATGCAATATTTATTTTTCTTTTAAGCCTCAAAATATGTTTGGCGGAAACCGGTTCTTTCAAACATGTAACTTTTAAATTTAATTTAATTTTCAAGCAATCTAAAACTTAGAGTATGTTTAGACTAATATATTAATAGTGAATATAATAAGGAAATTAATTATTGGGACACCCTGATTCTGTTGAATTCTAAACGTGTGTTTGATTATAGGGTAACAAAAATATATTTTGACTGAATTGGTTTCTTTTATGAATTCCATGTTTGACTAGTTTGGTTTAGGGTTATTTTTTGTGTTTGTATATATGCCCGTCAATTTCAATAAATTTGAAAATTATCTTTATGTTAACGTCAAAATAAAATTATAGTATGTACCAAAAAAAAAATTATGGTATTTATGTTACCCACCGAAGCAAAAATCTTTACTTTTATCTAAAATTAATTTTAGAGTTGGAATTAAGATTAAAACAGGAAGCATTGCTAACAAATTGAGAAATGTTAAAAACACCGTTTTTTTAATCCTCTCTTTAACATTCACTATTTTATTAGATAAAACACACGTGAGTCTTACGATCTTATATGAGATCCATTTTTAAAATGTGAAACTCGGATAAATTTCAACCAATAAGATTATAAGTGATAGAGATGGTGTTAGAAAGATAATGTTCATAGCACTTATCTAAAAATTTGTGTTCAAATTACATTTAACTAACTCATACATGGTAGTTTCGTTGGGTTGGTACAACCCAATGGTTTGGATGGGAAATCATTTTATATGGAATCTTCGAATTGAACCCGAGTCATTGTATTCCGTTGGTACAACTCCATCATTACCCGCTTTTTCAACGGGCTAAATGGGGCGGCCCAACTATAAGAGATGGACTCAAAACCTCAACTCAGCCCGCATGAAAGGAAAGTTTACCCTATACCCCTACATCCATACCTTCACCCTACAAAGCATAAAAAATTCCCATTTTATCCCTTTCTGTCTTTTGATTTCACCCCCACAAAATGTACAAGTTTTCCGGTGAGTGTAACCAAAGTTGTAAACCATAACTCTTCGGAATGATTTCCTGATTTTTTACTTTGGCTAAATTGAAGATTACTCTAATTTGAACTACCGCAACCCATAACCAAAAGGACTTGCAATCTGGAATACTATTGGAAGGGTTTTCGAAATTTAACAATGTCAGATTTATCATGTACCCCCTCTTTTCGTGCTCTTCTTTCAAACTAATTGGATATATTCATATCAAAATAGGGATAGACTATTTGTGGCTCCGGTGAAAATTTTAACAATACTACATTCTTCAATGTTAAAAGTCACTTATATAATGGATCTAATTTTTAGAAGATTGAGATGTGTTAGAATGTATTTCTACTTTTTTATTTTATAGATTGATTGTTTCTAGTTGTAGCACCAGGACTTGAATTTTACCCCTTTACTTTTAATTACAATGATTACTAATTAAATAAATCACTGTATAATTTGCAATATCTCGAACAAACAAAAAATCAATGTATCCTTTGGTAAAGAAACTGACTACATTGGAAGCTCTCTCACTTATTATTGTTATGAAAATTCAAATCCATAGAACAGAAGAAGAGTGATGAATGAAAAGAAAGGTAGAAAATGCACTTTAGCCATGGTTTAAATTTCCCGAAACCTTTCCATTTGTATTCCGGTTTGTTAATTCTTGATTCTAGGTTGCAATTGTTCAAATCAAAGGACTCTTCAATTTTAAAGTTCGGAAATATTTCCCCAAGAATTCCGGTTTGCAATTTTTGGTGAATGTTTTCCATAAGAAGGTGGGAGTGAACGTTTGTTGTGAGATTTCCAGAAAAATGGTGGGTTGAACAAGTGAAAGAGTGTTTGTGTTTTATTTTATATAAAGGGTAAAATTGGAACTTTGTATTAAATGTTGGGGTGAAAGTATAAATGTAGGGGTGTGGGGTATAATCTCCCACATGAAATGGCGGGTTAAACAGGCTGGCCCGACAGATCATATATATCTGTTTTGTCACCCCTAGTCTTGATGTATAGCTGAACATAAGCTAAAATGTACCTTTATATAAAGTCATTGTTGTGGCATATTGTACTTGCGTCAAACCCACCGTCCATTAATTTAAACATGCACTCGAACGATTTAATAATACTGCCTCCGTCTTGAATTATATGACATTTTGACTATTTTACACATGTTAAAAAATGCAATTAATTTTGTATAGGAAATAAATATTATGAGTTGTTTTAAAAAATTGTCTTTAATAAATTGTATGTGAAAAAATTAATTAAAGAATTGAAAGAAGAAAGAGTAATAAATAGTTAAGGATATAATAAAAAAAGTAACATTAGTGTTTCATTGGTATTGTAAAGCTACGTATAATTTAAAACAATTTATTTTTCCAAAAAGACATAATTTAGGACGGAGCAGCATATATTGTCATGTAACCGACTAGTTAATTTTCACCTGCAGAACACCTGCTCCCTTTTTCCTTAAAAAAATCACTTGCTCTCTTTTGTTTTCATTTCCATTCTCCCCAATATGATGGCTCAGTCTAGGGTGGGAGACCTTGATAGGTCTCCTACCGTGAGTGAGTGAACAAAACAATATTTTTTTTGTTACAAAAAATGAAACAAATTTTAACCATTGTAAAGTTATATGATTCTTAGTATACACCAACAACACCCAATACTTTTTATTTTACCGTCAATTTTTCTATTCTCTTTCCTCTTCATCCCATCCATCTTTCTCCATGGCAGATCTCCACCATCTCCTTGCCATTGCAGTCAATTACACATGGTTTTTCCTCTATGTTTCCTTTTTCTATTCCTTTTAATCATTGAATTTAAATTTAGAGTGAACCATCAAATTCGTCCCTGAATTTTCACACGTCGGCCAACTCCGTCCCTCAATTATGCGAAATATCAACTTAGTCCCTGAATTTTTCAGACGTCCATCAAAAAGGTCCCTCCGTCCAAGTGCTTTGTTAGCCATGCTGAGCTGTCGCCCTGCATGCTGTGTTGTCTTGTACGCGTGGCAAGAAGGAAGCCACGTGTTCAGGGACTAGTTTGATTGAATTGGAAAAAGTTGAGTTTTCACTTTTCAGTTTATTTTTTCTGCTTTTCCCATTTTGCCCCTGCATTACCCACACCTCCTTCTTCACATTTCAGAACATCAAAAATGTCCTTGGCCCTTCTTCTTCCCGCTAAAACTTCCTCCATTTTCACCCCTCCAAAATCATCATCATCATCTCCGGCTATTCTGACGTTTTTGAAGTTTGTGTGTTTGGCTGTGATTAAAGGTAACACCTTTCCTGTTGTTTATCAAGTTTTTGTGTTCGTATTCACCCTGTTTTTGTCCGTTTTTTTGTGTTTTCGTTTTAAGTTTTGATCATGTTGTTTATTTTGTTTCTGTGA
>Ga0228710_1000752_pt1 | contig 44452 bp, 24 predicted proteins | sample MedpolnodulmetaG_FD_177995 | JGI IMG/M metagenome (GOLD analysis project Ga0228710, IMG submission 177995) | Root nodule microbial communities from Medicago polymorpha collected in Santa Monica, California, United States - pink nodules | ecosystem: Host-associated > Plants > Roots > Nodule... | reverse complement strand
GCTTGTTCATGTTACATTGCAGGTTACTAAGGAGGACAAATGGCTCTGGACTTTGGAGAACTCAAATGCTTTCAGTGTTCGTAGTCTGTATAACTTTCTTACCCTTCAACCGCCTGCGGATCTATCAAACGATGCTTCTTCTATTTGGCATAAGGATGTCCCTCTTAAGGTGGTGTTGTTCGCTTGGCGACTGTTTCGGGATAGATTGCCAAAGGACAATTTACTCCGGCGAGGTGTGATTCACTTTGACTCCAGGTTGTGTGTGGCTGGCTGCGGCACAGTCGAGACGTCTTATCACTTATTTCTTTATTGTAATTTTTTTGGTTCTGTTTGGCACTCAATTTATAGTTGGATTGGCTTCTCAGTGGTCAACCCTTTTTATGTGTCCGCTCATTTTCATCAGTTCGGTTTCTGTGGTGGTCTTGGGAGGAGGCGGTGCTCCATTTTGCAGGTTATCTGGTTTGCAACGGTGTGGAAAATTTGGAAGGAAAGAAACAATCGATTGTTCAAAGGCAAAGATTGCCCCGTTTTTCTGGTGGTTGATAGGATTAAGTCCATCTCCTATATGTGGTTGAAGGCGAAGTATGTTACTCTTCCCCTCAATTTACATGGCTGGTAGCTTAGCCCGTTCACCATGTTGTGCATAGGTTAATCGTTTCTTTCTGTCTGTCTTTCTTTCTTTTCCCTTGTAAATATTGTTCAGACTTTGTGTTTCTTCCTTGGTACACCTTGTACTAGGAAGTCCGCTTTCCGTTGGTAATATATATCATTTTAGCTTCTTAAAAAAAAAAAGGTAAGCAAAGAACAGATTAGTTGTACATTATGATTAAATATATTAATTTTTTGACAGGATTGTTTTACATATTTAATTTGAGGGAAACTTAAAAGTTAAAAGAACTTGGAAATTTTATAATTATTTAGCGGACACGACTGGATATGAATGAAATTTCCAACTGCATGGCCAAATTAAGAACAATTGGATGAGGCACAGCTGCATGATTGATTGGTATCCTCTCACTATCCATCCGTAAGGAGGTTTATCGCTTTCACGTTATTCTCATCTCAAAATAATTTAAAAAAATTATGGGGTTTGGATTATACTACTAGCTATGCCTATTATTTATTATCTTTACAAAACTCTTTCTTTATATAAAAAACAGATATAAAGAAAACTTTAAAAAATAAAACTACATTGCTTTGAGTCAAGATAAAATGAAGTTTTGTCCCTGTGAGTTTAGCTTAGTTGATATAGACAAGATATAAAATATGCAAGGTCTAGGGTTTAAACTCCGACCACAAAAAAAGAAGATAAAACGAAGTTTTTATCGTTTTTAAAAAATTGGATGTATAATCTTTCAAAAAAGGTTATGTATAATCTTTTAAAAAAAAAAGTTTACGTATAATGACCATTGAGCCAAAACAAACCAACTTGATCATCATTAGATTGGATTTGTTCAAGTTTCACATAACAACTATGAGTCTTTTTTACCCAATCTAATTCAACTACGTTTGATTATATATTAACTATTGATTGGGTTGAACACTGGTCAGATAATGCAGTGCAACACGATTCTTTTTACTATTTACAATTAAATTCTACTCTACTTATTAATTGTTCTATTAATTACAATTTATAAGGTGTTTTAATGAATGATAAAAATAAAATTTAGATAACATATGATGCATTTTTAATATTTTATAAATTAAACACATTTTTCTAATAAATGTATTTTTTCTATTCATAATTTTCCCGTGCATAGCACGGGTAGAAGTACTAGTGAAAACTATAGGATGGTATCATATTTCAAATTCATTTTTAAAACCGAACAAAATCGAATATATATTATTAATATGGTATATAACAATAATCAATTGTTTTTTGTTTTTAATTTTTATAATAATTCTAATTTTTTTGTTTACCATGATATTGATGCAATGTTTGTACCACTTCTTAACAGTGAGCATATAAAATGGGTGCTTCCGTCCCAACCGATTTTTTTTTCCATCTGTGTAAACTAGAAATCGAACTAAACCAAATGAGTAAGAAGCTCAAATCGCTTACCACTTAAATTAATCTGTTGTTGGTATAATAATCCATTTTGGGTCATTATAGCAATATACTTATTAGTTAATCAAACCTTTTCACTATTTCATATGTTTTAAATATAATTGATCATTGTCATTTTATAATGTTAAATTTTAATATATTACACGTAATATTTCACATTAAACCTTAAATGGAATCAAACATGTAACAACACATTTTATTTGTGAACAAAAACCCAAATGAAGAAAAACACAATCACACAAGCAAGAGGCAAAATTTATGAACAATTGTGACTAGGACCAAGAAACCACGGACGTGTTAAGATCTCCACATTTTTCCTTAATTTTTTTTTTTTTTAATGAAGAGAGTATAATGATTTATGATAGAATATTATGTCATAATTTGATATATATGATTGATACTATTTAGTGGAATAAAGATAGTTTGTTATTATAAAGAAAATTTTGATCCATAAATATCAACTACAATTTATAAAGTAATTACCGTAATGATTTACAATTTATTATATTTCCTAAAAAGTTCAAGTGTTCAACAAATAAATCAATTATTTATGAGTAAATTACACTGCCTTTTCCTCAAAGATACTTGAATTACACTCCCCTCCCCTCTTATGTTACAATATACACTCCTCTCCCTTGTAAAGTAAAGTTTATACTCCCCTCCCTTATAAGATGCTTGAATTACAACTCTCTCCCTTAATAATTAAATATGATCTACACTTTAATCTATTTAACATAAATAAATATTTTTATGATATATTTTAATTTTGAACCATCATTTAAGAAAAAATAATTCATTTTTTTTATAATTTAAATGTCAATGATAATTAAATTTAAATATTTTGCTATTAATTTTATAATTTAGAGTATAAAATTAACTTTTAAATAACCCTATTTTATTGTCTTTAGAATTTTTTTTTTTACATATTTTAATTTTATTTTGGGTTGTTTCATATTTTATAATAGGGTTTAAAACTACATGTTAATGAAATTTTGAATAAAAAATAGCGAAAAATATGTATTCAATTTTTTATTATATTAAAATAGACCCGTAATACAATTTTTTTCCGAAGTGTGTTAGATTATTAATATTTTTGCTAGATTATTAAAAATAAAAAAAAATATTGAGGGAGTAAAGTGTAGATTTTAACATAAGAGGGGAGGGTAATGTAATTCAAGCTTCTCTTAGGGGAGGGGTGTGAAAAGTTTTCTAATATGTTTTGAATGAGAGAGAAGGGGATTGTATATTTTAACATAAGAGGGGATGAGAGTGTAATTCAAGCATCTTAGAGGGGAAATGAGTGTAATTTACTCATTATTTATTGAATTTACCTTAAGAAATATGATAAATACACTTAAAAGAGAGATATTTCTTCCCGATTCACAATACCACCAACAAAAACAAGCTGTTAAATTTAGACATTTTTATACGTCCAAACCTAGACGATGATTAAAGAGAAGATGAAGAATGCTAGCAACACACTTTCTAACACATATTTTTCAACACACTCTCTCTGATTTGATTGGTTAAAATTCACATGGGTCTTACCAAATTATGTAGGTCCCATATAAATTTGGTGGGTCCATGTAAATTTTAACGAATCAAAAAATGTGTGTTGAGAAATATGTGTTAAAAGGTGTGTTGCTGACATTTCTCAAGAAGATATATAAAGAAATTTTGGTCACATAACCAGCTCACCGCTATGAACTCACGTGTGCACCAGCAAATATGTGAAAATTTTAAAAGCTTCTATAGTCCTTTCAAAACAGGAAACTATATATATTATTGTAATCAATTAATCAATTAATTAATTATTCCTCTGCAACTTCCTAATTCTTCCATTATCAAATCGTGCATGAACCATAATGCTACAAAAAAACTCTTAACTGCTACCATTGACTTGTTTGTAGCAAACTAACTTTCATTTTTCATCATCAATGGAGAGACAAAGAAGTTTCTCTTTCAAACCCACTAGACTTTTACTCTTCACATTCACACTCTTTTCTTCCATCTTCTTCCTTTCATCTTTCACTATCTGGCTCACCAAATCCACCACTACACCTTCACCAAACACTGTCTCTGTAAATCTTCAACCTTTAACTGTTCGTTCATTGACCACCCACAACTTCACTCTACAAAAAATTCCATCTTTAATAGATAACCGTCTTTCTAAAAGCCAAAAGAATGTTTCAGGATCCAAATCTGAAGCTATAGAAAACAACCATGTTGAAGCTTCAAGTGTTAATTTTACTTCAATGCATGATAATAGAACAAGGGTTGAAGTGAGTGGTTTAGTGAGTAAGAGTAAAGTTTTGATTTTTAAGAAGGTTGAGGTGAAGCAGATAGTGAAAGAGTGTGATTTAACAAAAGGGTTTTGGGTTTTTGATGAAAGTTATCCTATTTATGCTAGAGATTCTTGTCCTTTTATAGATGAAGGTTTTGATTGTGAGGGGAATGGAAGATTGGATAGAAACTTTACTAAGTGGAGATGGCAACCCAAAGATTGCGACCTTCCAAGGTAGTCTCTCTCAAATTCAATATTTTTTCTTGGAATACTACTTTTATTTATTTTTTGTCATCTTGCAAGTTTAGTTATGCTTAGGCCCTGTTTGGATTAACAACTTATTTGCAGTTTAGCATGATAAGCGCAAATAAAGTCAAATTGTTTTTGTATAAGTTATAGGCTGTTTTCATAAGCTATTTTGGAGAGCTTATGAAAATAAGTTGAAAACAACTTATTTATAATGTTTTAAGTTGTTTTCGTAAGTTCTCCCAAACAATCTCACAAAACTTATGTAGGTAGATAAGCTCAAATAAGTCAATCCAAACAAGGATGTATTTCGTTGTTCAATTTGGTCCATGAAATTATTGACAAAAGACATACAATTATTTTGGTGAACAGTTATTTTGATTCTTGAACATATAAAAATTGCAAAAACTTACATGTATTGTGTTGGTCAATTTGGTCCATAAAATTATTGAAAAGATATACTTAGGGATGTTTTTGTAATTTTGATACATCCAAAAACTACAGTGACGGCAACTCACACATTTAGAGATCAAAATCATCGTTTACTCTTAGGAGTTGCAAAATTAAAGTTAGGAACAACTGTAAAGTTAATTTTTTTTTCTTTGGATACTATTTTTCTATCATATAGGTTCAATGCAACAAAAATGTTGGAGTTTATAAGAGGAAAAAGGCTAGTTTTTGTGGGTGATTCCATTAATAGGAACCAATGGGAATCATTGTTGTGCATGTTATTGAGTGCTGTTAAAGATCCAAAGAGAGTGTATGAGGCACGTGGAAGGAAAATTACCAAAGAGAGAGGGAACTATAGTTTCAGGTTTCTGGTAATTATTCAGAACTTTACTTGGTTTGTCTAATGTATAATTGTATATGACTGGTTCCAAAATATTTGATATTTGTTCTTTCTGCAACGTTGTAGGATTATCAATGTACAGTTGAATACTATGTGAGTCATTTCTTAGTTCATGAAAGCAAAGCAAGAGTAGGGCAGAAACGAAGACCAACTTTGCGAATTGATGCGATTGATCATGGTTCGTCAAGATGGAGAGGAGCTGATATTTTGGTTTTCAACACAGCACATTGGTGGTCACATCACAAAACCAAAGCTGGGTTAGCACTTCTCTCTATCTTTTCGAAATTGTAGTCCGTGAAATTTTTGTCGATTTGTGCATCCTTAAATGCTCTAGTATTTTAAACTTTCATAATTTTTTCAGCAAGTGTAGAGTTATGTTCAAGAAAGGCTTAATTAAACCTAATCTGATTTCTTATAGATGAAATAAAATGTGTTGAACTTTATTTTAAGAGGACCTCAAGTCTTAACCTCAAACGTAGTCCAGAAGTTGCTTTATGTTAGCAAATATTTCAAATTAGACCCTAAAGTTGAATACTTAAAATGAAACGGGTCCTTGAAAAACTACTTATGAATGTAAAATTACTTCTCATATCTGTTAGTTAAAAATCAAATAGCTACCTATAGAATAACATGTGTCTAAAGTGACCGGCAACTTTCAATTTCAAGTACATTTTTGTCAATTTATCAAATTTAGGGACTAACCTAACAACACCTTACAATATCAAGGACTAGAATGAAGTTTTACTCAAATAGAGGGCCTTATATATCTTGCGGAAAAAGAAAGGTATTATTCTATATATTGGGGTTGGGGTCATCATAAGCAGAGAAAGTTTTCATAAAAAAAAAAAAACCCAGAGAAAGTTGGCATGTGCTGCACATGCTAATTTTGAAAAATGAGTTGGCATAGCCTAAGTACCAAGCTTTTGTTTATCATTTATAATCTTGGTTTCTTTTAGTACTCTTCTCAACTAGCATGTGGTTGACCACTGGGTTTAGCGCAAGTGGTTGTTGCGTAGTGTGTGTCAGTGTCCCAGGATACGAAGTTTGATTCCTACTAAAAAAAAAACTAACATGTGATCGTATAACAGGATTTATTACTATCAAGAAGGAACTTTAGTTCATCCCCGGCTAAATGTTTCTACAGCTTTTTCTAAAGCTATGATGACTTGGGCTTCATGGGTGGACAAACACATAAATTCTAAGAAAACCCAAGTTTTCTTTCGAAGTTCAGCACCATCTCATTTCAGGTTTGTTTCTGATATCCACTATGCAATAGTTTTAGGCTCCAAAATTCAACGGTTTTGTCATTGGAATAAGAAACATTAGACAACTTTTGTGACAACAATCCAAGTGGTCAAAGCATTTCAAATAAATGGTTAATGAATTTTGACACCTGATATATCCATTAACCATCTACTGAACGTAATTAACCATTCACTTGAACCGCGTTAACCACTTAAATTGTCGTGAAAAAAGTTGTCTATATTTGGCAGTACAAAATCATTTCTAAAAATCCAAAATAGTTAGCGACTCTAATACATTCTGCAACAGGGGAGGTAATTGGAATTCAGGAGGACATTGTACAGAGGCTACTCATCCCCTTAATGAAACCTTAAATACCAGGTATCCTGAGAAGAATATAATCATAGAAGAGACAGTAAAGCAGATGAAAACTCCTGTGACATGGTTGAATATAACTAGTTTGTCAGAATTTAGGATAGATGGTCACCCATCCATTTACGGGAGGAAAACTATATCTTCTAGAATTCAAGATTGTAGTCATTGGTGTCTTCCAGGGGTTCCAGATATATGGAACGAGTTGTTATTTTTTCACTTACAAAACAGACGAGGGTGAACTTTTCAAATAGCACCCTATTAATTTTTTTATGCAACTGTGTATATGTAGCTTTTGAAATTTTCCACTAGTTCATGAAAATGAATGATTTTATGCTCTTTCTTTTTTAGCATAATGCAATTGCAGATAACCTTAATGTGAAGCAAGACTAGCCTAAAATTTTGGCTACCATAAAAATTTGGTGAAATGTAACCATGAAATTATGACATTCATGAAAATTGGCAAGATTAACACCAAGAACATAAAAAGGATACATATACCACAAACATCATCAGTAAAATCCAGTATTGCTTCTAAAAAATCTCTCTAGCTTGAATAGAATAACCTCCTGCTAATGTACCAAAAAACAACCTCTAGCCTATTTATTTTTTATAGTATTTCAATAATCTATATAAAAAAGTTGTTGTAGGATATTAAAATTGTTAACGGAGAGAAAATACGGTACAGATACACACTTGATCTCCACTTTTATCCCATCAGCGAGAGCAATGTTTCTTGGCTTTTCCTTGATAAAATGTTGGATCATCATCTTCCTTGGAACCATCATCTAGAAGTTTATGAAGCCATGGTGGTCGACTGTCTTCATCATACCCGTAATCAAAGAAAAGCTCCTCCCCAGCTTCAATGCGTTCCTTTGCAAATATTCCTACTCGATGATCCCCATTAACAAACACAATCTACAATAGGCCACACATTTACAATTCAATAATGAAGTACACTATGTAGAGATCAAAAGATAAGTTTCATATATCATATATCTCTATAAAAAATGAGTTGCCGGACTCACCTTTCCATAGCAATTCGCTTTTGATGAGTGATTTGCAAACTTCAACTTGTTCCCTTTGCGAAAAGCATCAAGACAATACTGAAAAAAAAATCATAGTAAGGTTTAACTTAATAATGTTTTTAGGGGATATAAAGATACTTAATGCACGAAAAGGTTGATTAGAAATACTTAGTATACAATCTTACAAGTACAACTCAGATAGTAAAAGACTGTATAGGTTAATATGCAATCATTTTGCCGCATGATGTTAACATAGACCACCATTATAGGTGGTCATGATGAACCACAAATTATGTATAGTAATTAGATTCATCTTTATAATTAAGAAAGAAAAAAACTAATGGAAAAAGTTTGTCCATAGAAGATATGCTAGAACAGGCTCAATTTAAGAGAAATTATAATTGGTACGAGACACTTACCGTATCATTCAAGTTAAAAAGGTACGAAAAGTCTACACGATCATAAAATTTTCCACGCTTATCAGCTTCTATATGAGAGATTACTTCACCAGTGTACTCTCCTAAAAAATCATTTTTGTTTGCTGGGGCCTGAAGTGTATTAACAATTGTCAATCAGTGATAACAATACACTCACAATTTTTTCTTATAAAATAAATCAAGTGCAAACATCTCTGACCTTTAAGAAAGCTCCCCATCCAGCAACATCAGACCTTGCCCATAGAATCTGACAAATATACAAATCAATTAAGGAAACTGATATCAAGTATGTATTCATGAATTAAACATAGATAATGTAAAGAGAAAAAAAAATACCTTTTGTTGTTTCCTTAAAAGAAGCATCATGTTTTCACATTGATCCTCTCCACGATGAGACGACTCTCCCAAGTTACCATCTCCACAACTATAGACAAAATGCCTTAGTTAAAAGCATTATATTAGTTACAATTTAGTTTGAATCACCTCTGGCTGAAATGATTTAATAGAAAATATGGAGAGTTCAATTTGTTTAGGTACATCAACTATTGTAGCAAAAGATACATGACATACTTAATTCAATTTTACAAGGAAAACATTACTTACGACTTATTCAATCATATGAAGTGTTTATTTTGTTAAATAGAATGAGAGAAGTACAAATAGTACTAAATTCAAGTACAAGGAAAACTCTACCCGCCACAAAATAATAGAAGAACCCTATACTGTTAAACAATAGAGAGAGTTTGAAAATCCCTCATAACACAAACAAAGCCCCCTTTACCAGATAAAATAATACATATAAAATGAAATCAATTAAACATTAAAGACATTACCTAACCCAACAATTTCGACATACATCAGGGTCACAATCTCTTGAAGCTGCAAAACATGGACAGTGTCGACTTCTACACTGACTCTTAGTACACTGACATCCTCCAAATCGATTTTTACAGAGCTTTGAACACCTGAAGGTAGAAAATATAACTGATCACATTGAAAACATAATTGTTTTCCATCGAAAAGGAACATAATTAAATGAAAATTGACATACCCACAGTATTTTTCACAGCAAGAACTATTAAGAAGACATGGACATTGCTTTCCACACGCTCCCTCACATTCACAAGGTGTATAGTGCTTTTCCAGTTTGTTTTTCTCATCAGTATTTCTTCTTCTTTTCCATTTAGATGGAAGTCCACAAGATTTTGAAGAATATTTGAACTTCTTAGATTTGTTCTTTCTTGCCATCGACCTTGACTTTGATGGCATCTCATTGTCCTAGCAAAATAACTCATTCAAAAACAATTTGACGATCTTTGAATATGCATAAATGTTGTTTGAAAAAAAATTGAAAAATTATATTCAAGTGCCAAATTCATATGACTCTGCAGACTAGAGAGAAAGTCTCTTTGATGGTAGTTTGAGGATGGGGATCATACGTGGAGACCCATCCCCAAATAGTTTACTAAAATAACATTAAAAATATATAGATATATTCAAATGTTTTTACATGTTATATTTGTTTATCTATTCACACAACACGTGGATAAATATATTTTACATTAAGTTTAATAATGCTACAAGACTCATAATAATATCTTGCTTTTTCGTTCATTTGATGGTTAAATTTTTTGACTACCAATTTTAATCAAAATAATATAAATTTGATTTTTCTGTTAATGTTGACATGGTCCACACGAGAACAAGGACATAGAGAAAAAACTCTTAAAAATAAGTAATGACGAGCATTTTGAATGATATAGATGGAGAACGGAGAGTACTCCCCATCTCGCCCCATTGATGTCTCCAATTCCACCACATCATACACACATACATGAAAAAAAAATTAAACTTTCACCTCATACTAATCAAACACTCCTATGAAATATGATATGGACAATTCAAGACTTAGACTAAAAACAAAAACACAAAGGAGATGGGGATATGAAATGAATGATTGTACTCACAATGCACATTGCATTTGATTGCCCATTTTCGTCCATGGATCCATGTGGCATTGACACTTCAGCATACATGTATCTAGCAACTTCCGAACAAGTCTTCATCATAAAAAGTATGTTCTTAGCTATAAGACAACTGCAAAGCATAAATTGCATATAAGCCAAAACATTAGAAAAATGGACTTGGCTTAAATGTGAGGTGAAAAATGAGAAAGATTTATACCTATTTCTCCCAAACATTTCTATTCCCTTCAAGTATAATTCTTTTTCCAAAAGTTCCCAATCCGAATGAATAGACTCCTCCTCAGCTTGTCCTTCTATTGAGTCAGACAAGTGCTTGGATTTTGTTTCATCCATATCATTTTTTTCATCATTGTTAGCATCCAAATTTAAGCCCCTCATACAATTACTAATTGTGACATCATTATTATGAAGGTAACAATGATCACCACATGGTTCTTTGGGACCTTCAGGTTCCGACCAAACTGGTTGCTTTTCGAACTGAGAAGTAAACCATCAAATTAATATATTAATTAATAATGGAAGCATGCACATGTTAAGAAATGAATGAAGAAACATGGTTGCTTACTGGATATATTATCTTTTGAGAACAACCGTGCAAAGGACAATCAAAGATCTACAAAAAAAATTACAAAAATAAATCATATTATATACAACAATATGGTGGTGAAAAAAAAGGCAAAATATTGATTTTTTTTCTTCTTGTATTTACCATGCAACGACGACAGTAAAAGTGGTCAAAAGTATCTAAAGAGGCACTCAAGCTTTTGTTCAAGCTTATATCAGTCTGAGATTCACTTTCTCTACGATCTTCATCATTTTGGTCCTTTTCCTTGATATATTTATATCGCTCCTGCATATTTTGATTGAGAACATTTGTCCATGACATAAAATTAGCTGCTTTGTACGTAATTAATACAACAGATATCACAAAGAAACTTATTTTCGTAATACATATTAGAATTAACAATCATCAAAGCTATATTAATCTTGTAAATTACTCTACATTACCTGAATTTCTGAACTGGTACCTCCGATGACATCCTTAACAATACTCAACACTTCCTCGGTTAAACCATGTTCATCAAATACCGTCCTAATATATTAAATAGTCACAAGATAATATGTTTAGTTAAGGAGAAACTTAAATTATTTTAATGAAGTAGAAAAAATGATGCACAATTAGTATAAACTTTTCGGAGGTCCAGCAAAACATGTATTACATATCAATTAAGTTTGAAATTTAAGAATTTACATCACTAACAACAGATATTTCAGTCAATATTATCTCTAATTATTATTGTCACTGTATCTCTAATTCTACTGATAAATTAAATAGAACTTCTAAATGTAAGTATAATAACATGTACATTTTGATTTACCTAATAAATCGGTCTTCACCCTGAGAAAATTTACGTTCAACTTCCTTGTGCTCGTCTGACTCTTCATCACTATCACTGCATACTAATGTTTCACCTTCCTGATGATCGTAATATACATTTCTTTTTTTAGAAACTGCTTGATCTGCAGTCATTTTTTCATTTCTGTTTTGCAAGAAATGTTTTCAAGAAGTAGTAAATAGATGACACAAATTTAACATAGGTTGATCAATAACATTTGACATCAAATGCATATTAAACATACACTTTCACTTCCTAAAAAATTTCATGTAAGAGGATTCACAACATATCATTGAAATTAATAAGTCAAACACACCTGGCTAAATGTATCCAAGACGTATATGGAGGTAACCTGTTGATGCTTGGCATCCTGATAGTTCTCACAGGTTTGTTGATATGGTCTTCCTCTCCCAAAACTTGATGATCGGGTTGATGACCAGGACTATAGAACGTGCAAAAAGGACGATTCATTCTTGAAGAAAGAATATTTCCTCCACTTGGTAATGATTCATTTTTTGATATTACTAACATGGCCTTGGAAATTTGACTTTGAAGATTCTCCCTATTCTTCTGAAGCTTTTCCTGAGAAAAGATAATTAAGATTGACTACATGGCTTGCTAATAGAAATATGCAGGGAAAAACAAATTAAAATAAGAAATGAAAGTTCTGCTACAAAAAAATCAAGTTGTGCCACCAAAACAACAATTACGTAAAAGAGAATGCTTCATGTAAGGAAATAGAAGAGCCAGTCCGGTACCCTAATTGCAACTTTGTTCTCAACTTTTGACATTATCCAAGTCCGTAAAAAATTAAGAGGAACTGTACTAATAATAGTTCCTAAAAAACAACTTAATAAACTCAACATAGAGATTAAAATGTTCACAACATTTCCCCCTCAATTTATAGTGGAAAGTAAGAAGAATAATCATGTAGAAAACATAATTACACATAACTATATACAAAATTTCAAAGAATTAACAACCAAATTGAACTCACTTTAATCGATTCAGCTCGTTCATTTTGGATTTGCCTTTTCACCAAATGTATCTTGTTCGCCAAGGTTTGACGAGTAATTGTTGCTCCCCCTCCATGTTTTTCCTATCCATACAATAAGTATTATTAGTGTAACACAAAAAGAAATGAAAAGAATAAACTTGCACACATCCCCTTTCATGCAAGCAACAAATTAGAAATTAAAGTGATTTGAAACTAGGCATGGAAACAAAACTAGTACTCGCCCGAATGCATCCTGATTTGAAGGGTTTTCCCTACTTTGTTTGGGGTTAAGTATGAGTTTGAATTTTCTCCGATTTCAAAATACAGACACAGGGCGGGTAACAGAGATATTGGTACCGTACTCGATTCCGTCTCTAAAGTGGAAAATTATTGATATGCAACATGCAAGCCTCTAAATGTCATCCTTACTTCTGAGATATTTTTTTTTAACTTTTAATCATTGTGAATATTTCCCCTGGTTTGCATTTGACAAATACACATGATGTTGAGTGTTTTTCTACCCCAAATGGATTAGATTAATAGAAAAATGGGGAAAATTAATGTATGGTAGTAGGTTTCGAGAAAATTTTGGGTTCGAGGCAGGTTCGAGTTTGGGGTTGGAAAAACTTTTTTTAATTAATAAAATTATATCACTAAATAGATGGGGAAGGGACGCGGATACTTGAACCCATTATATATGGGGATGAGATTCAATTTCTCATCCTTATCATAGATTGGATAGATTAACATATAAGTATATGAGATCCAGGGACAGGGAAGCTGAAACCTGTCCCTGTCCCGCCCAATTTCTATGCCTATTTGAAACGATGAAACAAATAATTGTTTATTTACATAATTTTTCTATCCAATTAGGAACAAAATAATAATGCACGATTATCTAGGTTAAATTCTAAAAAATTGTTGCCATGTGTGAAGAATTGATGATAGAGATATCAAACACGAAGATGAGTCAGTGTCGATAATTATTTGAGAAAATAACATAATTGAAAGTAATCTTATATGTTGATGTCGATATACAGGCCAAACATTAGACACGTCTTTGATGAGAAGCGTCGGTGTCAGTGCTACAAAGGTTGTCATACAGATGCAAACAATGAAATGAAAAACCTAAAATAAATTGAGCAAAACCAGATAAAGTATGAGATTGATGGAGAGAGAAACAAACTTGAAGTCTAGACGCTGAGCTTGTAGCACCCGAGACCATTGATGAAACTGTTGATGCACAAAACCACTTTGACGAAAAGAAAGATGAATGGTGAGAGGGTGAAAGCTGAAAACGCTACGTTGTTTTAAATATATGCGTGGAAGAGTGTTGTTCGTTTCTTTTTACATTATTTGGGGGCGCGCCACCACTCTAAATGCAAAAATAAATAAAAGAAAAATAAAATCTTTAAAATGATATATTTTCTCCGTCTCTTAATATAGGAGCATCTAACAAAAATTCCGAATGTTAAAAAAATTTGTTGGAGTAATAAATTTGTTTGAGAAAATGTATAACTATTACTAAATTATCCTTGTGTATAGATACATTTTAATATTATTTTTCATATTCTAATTCAATCGATAATAATAGATGAATCTAAATTTTTTTAAACAATTTTAGCATCTAAAATATGGTCTTATATTTAGCATCAAACAATTTTTTTAAACGGTCTTATAATTACGAACAAACAGAGTTTTGATTGGTTGACACCAACGATGAAATTTAGCATATTTTAATTGTAGTAGTATTTGTAATATATTTTCTTGAAACCGAAAAATTATAAAAAGAAAAGGTAGTTTAGGCGCGATAATTCGGAAATTAGGCGCGCTAGTTTGTCTTCCAAATTATTTTGCTTTAATATCTTATCTTAATATCTTAAAGAAAGATTAAAGATAAAGACAATGTCTCCTGTATAACTTGAACAAAGTACCACTAAAACCCTTCAAAAACAAAGTACTACTATATTCAAAAAAACAAAAAGTACCACTAAAAGATAAGAACAAAAATTAATGCTGACCTTTTTTTTTTTTACAAAAATTAATGCTGACCTTGTTGTTTTTTTATTGAAGGAACTGACCTATGTTTTTGTTATTATTATTATTTTAAATAAATGGTTAATTTATATATATTATTTTGTTCCGAGCTGATTATTCCCCATAAATATGAATTTCTTAAACAATTGATAATTAATTTTTATCTCGTTTAAAAACTTCAAAATTTCATGGTGAAGGTTCTTATGATGTTCTAACCACGCCTACAAAATCAAATAACTAAATTTGACCTGTGCGTATACGCTTGCTCGGAACAAAATTGCAATCTCGTATGTTTTGGTTGAAAAATAAAAATAAATCAAAACTTCTTTGAAATGCTATGAAACTTTGCATATCTTTTTTATGTATTTATATAGATATCTCTGCAAATAATCAGCTCAAAATTAGATTTCTAGGTTAGGGTTTTTGTTGTTTTATTCAACTTCTAAGTTGCTTTATTGGACTTCAACTATATTACAGGGTCCAAAATAATGAGAATCTTAAATTAGAGGGTTAAAATATGTGTTTTGTCTTTTACATGGTCATTTTTCAGACTTCATGTATAATACATGGTCAATTTCAATAATTAGCCCTTATATTAATATGTATAAAAATATGTTCTTATCAAAAAAATGTATATTAAGTAATTATTTTATATTAAATTAATTTTAGTCATAATTTATTTATCATAAAATAATTACCTAAAATACCTATTTTTAATCAAATACATAGTTGAATTCTTTTTTGAAAATTCTTTGCTATTAGAACTTTCTTGGTCAAATATTTTAAATTTTTAAAAAAAATACTAACTTTTTCCACAAACAGTTGTAATAAAATATGGAAATACTATAAATTCATTAACAAATTATTAATAATAACATAAGAAAATAATTTGTAGATAAAATGTATAACTTATAGTAATAAAAATGGCGTGTGGATTTTGCTAATGATCATTGGAATTATGGTGAAAAAGGATCATTAACAAATGATGGTGAAAAAAAGATCATTTGTACTTTGTTTCACCATATCTAACAAATTATGGTGAAAAAATGTTTTTTGTCAAAAAATGGCGTGTGGATTTTGCTAATGATCAAAATCAATTAGATGTATAACTTTATAAATAACCATGATTAAGGTCAAACATTTACAATGATTTATACTTAATCAAATTTATTTTTTAGACGAACCTCCTCCTCGAAGTCTCAATGCAAGCATACATTTTTGACATCAAACTAGTGCAATTTCCATCTAGAGCGGTAAGAGATAGTAAGATATGAAACAATCTTTGCTATGTGTTGCTAGCATTTCTCGCAAAGAGTTAGAGCAAATGTCTCTTCATAATCGACGTCACATGTTAATTATATCATTTTGCCGCCAGTATGGCCTTATAACAGTCGAGGGTGCCAACTCAACAATCTTCCAAGTTCCATTTTTTCAAGTGGTTTCATTTTGTCATCCATAGTTTAAACCCAATTTTCTTTCTTCCAATGCTTCTTGAACAGATAATTAGATTATCACACAGTCAACATTGTTTATCAATTGAGGAAGACCTTATATAGACTAAATCAGTCCCCTTATATATCAGAAGATTCACAAAAGAGATGGTGTGCTTAGGCTATAAGAAAGTTCAGGGAGGTCACACCTTTCTCTTCAAACATTCACAAGGAAGATAATTGGTTTTATTTTTTGTTTATGTTAATGACATTATTGTTACACGAGTTGATTTGATTGAGAGGCAACTACTCAAGAAAATATTATCAATCAAGTCTGAGATGTAGGACCTTAGACAACTGAAGTATTTCTTGAGACTTGAGGTTGCTTACTCGCAATAAATTTTTACCTCTAAGAGAAAGTATTTATTTGATCTTTTGTAGGAAATAGGCAAACTTAGATGCAAACTTGCAAGTGTACCAATTGAGCAAAATCACATAATAAGCTATGAGAAGGACAATGCCAAGGTTCTAAATGTCCGATGTCATATATTATTGGGAAAATTGATTTACTTTACAACAGGCCATATTTGGCTTACACAATTAGTATAGTGAGCCAATTCATGCATGATTCGATGGTGAGACATTTGCACGATAGACCATGTTCTACAATATCTCAAAGCCACTACAAGAAGAGGACTATTGTTTCGAAAAAGGCAGAAACCTAACTATAGATGTGTATATTGATTATGATTATGCCAGTTCAATGAATGATAGAAGATCTACATCAAGCTATTATGTTTTCCTTTGTGGGAACCTTGTTGCTTGAAGAAGTAAGAAGCAAAGTGTAGGAGCTAGATCAAGCATTGAGATAAAATTTAGAACTTCAACACGAGAAATTTGGAGCTATTGTGGATGAAAATTTTACTAGAAGTTTTGTAGATAAAATGTGAAGGTCCTACAAAGCATTTTTCTAACAATAAATCTGCCATCAGTATTGCTCACAATCTTATTCGACATGATAGAAAAAAACAAATTGAGATAGATCGATGTTTAATTAAAGAGAATCTAGATAGTGGGTTAATAAATACAACTTAATTCCTTCTTGGTATCAACTTATAGATGTGTTAACAAAGAATTTATCAAAAAACCTATTTAATCAGCTTACTTGCAAGCTTGTAATCATACACGGACGGACCTTCTCAATGCATGGTGTGGCTATAAGCACAACAACATGACCCACTGTTTTGTTATGCGACTGAAATAGAGATCACTAATCAGTCGCTGGTTCGGTCGCGTTTAGAGCCCATTTAAATTTACTTACTGCTTATGAAAAGTAACTTATGCAAATAAATAAACTTTAATGTTAATTTATAAGTTCTTGCTAGCAAAAATTGTATCCTCATAAATTGTTTTTCACAAACTACTTTGCAAGAAGTTCCAAAAATATCCATGTAATAAAAAAAACACAGATTTCGATTCTTGTAGTTTGAAATCCTTCCTATTTTTGTCCACTAGCAGCCCAATCAGACATAAGATGTTGATGTGGCAGGGGATGTTGCTGCTATCACATGTCACGGCAAAGAAAATTGTCTCCAAAAGTTTTCCTCACAATAATTTTTTTAGGTAATATTAATTGAGGGACTGAAATAAATAAAAAAAAAGGGTTTTTTTTTTCCTTTATAGACATAAAGTTTATAAAAGTGATCTATAAGTTGAATTTTTTCATAATTATTTGGAGGCATATTTAAGATGTTAAAATAAGGCCTCCCAAATAAAATTAGAATTTTCCAATAAAGTATTGATTAATTATGAATTTTTAAAGTGTCAAATTTCAAAACAATGAAAACCTCGATCTATAAATTGAATTTTAAACTTTTTTTTTTTGCAGATACATATATTATAATACATAGAAATAATTTGAAAAGTTTCTCAGCATTCCGAAGATGCCTCGATTTAGTTTGATTTTTCAACCAAAACGTGCAAAATCACTAGTCATGGGCAATATGATCAATTATGTCACGTCTCTTGTGTGACTAGACCGTTGGAGGAAGAAAAAAAAAAGAATCTTAAATTACAATGACATAATCTTTGTCATTTTATTAGATGGATATTTTTTCAACTTTGCGTATGTTCAATATGCAATATGATCAATTAACCTTACAAATAACTGTTTTTTTAAGATAAAAGAGAGTATACATGTGAATTTTTTATTACTGCCCAACTTTTTACCAAAAAACACAAAACTGCCCTACTTTTTCGAAAAATTGCATAACTACCCTACTTTTTCAGATGCCTCTGGTACAACTTCACTCCAAGTTGCGGGGTATCCTCAAAAGTGACGAAAATTTTGTCCTTATTATACCCCACAACTTCAAGTTTCGGAGTAGTTTCTTTATTTTTTTCGAAATTTTTAACTACCACTCCATCTTGACTTGCGTCCTATTTTAGGTTTTTTTTTTTAAATTTTAAATACCCCACAACTTGGGGTTGAGTGGTATAATAAGGACAAAATTTCAGATGTATAGTTTTCCGTTCTTGCATGCATAATATAAAAAATAATAATAAAAATAACTTAATTTTAATAAACTAATAAAAATTATATAACAAATAAAAGTACCATAAAATCTACAATTATTATAAATGCCCTGCTGTCCCACACCCTCGTCTTCGATGATTTCTTCCACAATTTACTTGAGGGTCATGTTGGTCTTCGTCGTTGTTATCTGCAGTTGATTGTACCTGACTACCATAACCCAACGACAACGGCACATCGTGTTCCTTTGTTGGCCATCCCATATTCAGAAATTGTTCGTTGGAGTTCAACGAAGCCAGATAGAAGTGAGATAGTAGGTTTGTTGGTGTTGGTGGGTGGTTATAGTTTTGGTTGATGTACATTGGGTATTGTGGGTTGTTGTAGGGGGTAATTGATGTTGGACGGTCTAGCTTGGTTTGAGTCATTATAGGAGAAGTAGTTGTTGTTGGACGTGCCAACTTGGTTTGGGTCATTGTAACCAAAATTTGGAATTGAATTTTATTGGTAAGTTGACTGATAATGGGGCTCATATACATTTCTCAGGGAGATATATGGTGGTGGTTGGATGATATTTTGTTTGGGGGGGGGCGAGAAATTCATACATTACAGAACCATGAATGTTTTGTGTTGTATGTGGCTGGGATTGAGGATCTTGTAGTTGAGCAAAAATGTCTTGATCCCTAAAATCATCATGAATTGGTGCTTGGTTGTTGTGAATTTCAGGTTCATACTCCAGCTCTTCTTCTTCGATTGGATCTGAATCTGATGGTTTTGTGTCAATTGAAATCCTTAGACGTGGGTTGCATGTGGTTGTCAACCACTCAATATACGCAAGAGTTGGGGTGAGTGATCTTGGCCGCATGCGAGGTAAAGTATAACGTTGTCGATTGTCACAGTGTTCGCTCTCTTGTGGTATTTCTTGTGGCAAACCAAATTGGAGCTTGACCCTATCAGTTGGATGTCATTCAACCTTGTCAAAACACATAAGGTAAGTTGTTGTAGTCCAATCCCAATAGTCATCAGGCACATTGTGTGGAACTTTCTTGTATGGTCTCCATTTAAACTGGCACAAACAAAAGAGAAGATTTAGTGTATGGTTAACAATTTTGATATATATATATATATATATAGATAGATAAACGAATAATTCAAAAATCAAGGATATATTACATGATGTTCAAGTATGTCATCAAACTGTTTTCTGTAAGATATAGTGTCAATGTCTCTTTCAAGAGTCTTACAATCATACCTTAACTTCCAGTTATTGTGGACATCATCCAACGAGTAGTACGGCTCTACATGCACAATACGTTTCACCCTTCGAGTAGGATCATTTGACAAGTAGAAAAAGTAGTTGAAAACAACATTTAATTCTGATAGCGTATCAACCAGATCTAACATCCAACCGCTGAACGGTTGATTTATATGAGCAAATTTAGTGGTGGAACGTATTGTATTCGGCATTGTGAAAATGAGAAAATAAGGTTAAGAGAAGATGGATGTAAGAGTAGAAGATGAAATGGTGTGATAAATTGAAAGATGAAAGGAAGTATTTATAGTAGATGAAATAATATATTTTAATTAATTAAATTAAAAATAAAATTCAAAAATTTGCCTCAAAACACGTTTTCCCAAGTGGTCTGCCTTGATGAGACACCACAAGGTACCACTCAACCCCAAGTTGTGGGGTATTTAAATATTTTTTTAAAAAAAACCAAGAATATCACGCAAGTCAAGATGGAGGGGTATTTAAAAAATTCGAAAAAAATAAATAAAGAAACTACCCCGCAACTTGGAGTTGTGGGGTATAATAAGGACAAAAGTTTCGTCACTTTTGAGGGTACCCTGCAACTTGGGGTAGAGTGGTACCAGAAGAATCTGAAAAAGTAGGGTAGTTATGCAATTTTTCGAAAAAGTAGGGCAATTTTGTGTTTTTTGGCAAAAAGTAGGGCAGTGAAAAAAAAATTCTATACATGTACTATTATTTTACTTACAATTGTAAAAAAAACATTATGCTTGAAAAGATTCATTAAAACTTTGATGATATGTTATAATAAGTTTTTTAGGGGGAAATTTTATTTTGAGGGGAAAAAATATATTTAAACATTTTAATAATATAATTTCTTTTTTGTTACTATGATATATAGGTAAGAAGTTTCCACTGTCGTTTAGCAGTGATTAATCTCCGTCGGAGAACATGTTGGCTACAAAAACCCAATTTTTTTTATACATACAAGTTAAGAGTCGAACCCCTGACCACATGCTTAAGGGGCACAAGTTCCTTAAGACCAATCCATTGTTTGTAATATAATATCTCTTTTAATATGGTAACAAATGACATGGGGACTGTGGGAACAAACATGTATTTTGCAATAGTTGATATAAACCCTAAAACAATATTTGTTTTCGTGAAGATCCATGTCTCTTCCTAATAGAGACAACCGCCTTGGATAATATATCGGGAGCATCTCTAGAAGTGAAAAAGCAAATTATAAGTCGTTACATTATTGGAAAAAATTGGTTGGAAGGGGAGAACCCACCTTATCTGCTCCCGACATAGATTAGACATTTTTAAACAGTGGTGAAAACTTCTTACCAATATTAACAAAACAAAAAAACTCGTTATATTGTGAAGATTAGTCTCTTCGTTGGACCAAACTAACCTTGAAATCCCTGAATACAAGTATATATGATTCAGTTCGTTTGCAAATTTAGCCCAACTAATTAACTAAATCATGGCATTGAATCATGTTGTTTGAGCATGACAATGAGGCTGATGGATAAGTTTTTAGTATGCTTCATAAACAACCAACTTAGCTATCATGCTACAATAAGCCAAGACATTATTTAAATTCATCTATTAACCTAATGCATGTAGAGAACAGAGCAAATATAAACTAAGTTTCAAACAAAACAAAAAAAGATTCAAACAAACCAACAAATGAGGAATTAGAAGAAAACTTAGCATTATATTTCACAAAGAAATCAAGATTTAAGATCACCATCAAAGAAACCTCCAAGCTGAGATTGAATACATTGGAGTCCCCTTCCATCCCGATATCAAACACTTCCCATTCTTTTCCACATCGCAAAATTTCCCATGATCAAACTCTTTACCCACCAATTCAGCTTGGTAAACACATGCCTCACTAAACCTAGTTTCCACCATTCTATACCTTGCAAAGAATCTTCTCCAAACATCAATTTTCACATTTCTAACAGTCCTTTCTCTACCTTCTGACGCAACAATATTTCTTATCCCTGCAGATAATATTCCTTCTGTTATCATTCTACACTCATCCTCCTCACTCATACATGTTTCAGCCATATCGAAAAAAGCCGAGTAGAAGAACAACGCTTCAACGAATCGGTTCACAAAAGACTGCGAATTAAGACTTGCTTCAGTTTCAAGTACTATCATTATACATGGTTTGATATATCTCAAAACTCTCATCAAATTTTCCATAGAATCCTGCCTTGATATTAAAGTCCTTAGAAAATATGGAGAATAAACAGCAACAGCTTCATCCTTTTCAATTTCAAAATCATCTTCTTTGATTTCCAACATATCTTCTACTAAAACAGGTTTATATAAAAAGGGCAAGTTCAATGATTCAGCAAAACTAGATAAATTTTTGCCAGTTTCTTCAATTTTGTTCTTGCATGTATTAAGTCCAATAGCACTTACCTTAAAAATTTCAACCATGCAATCCTGTCTCTCAGCAAGTGCTTGCATCAAAGCTATGCACTGGACCCCACTTCTTATATCAAAATCAATTAGATGAATTTTAGTCTCAAACTTAACATGTTCAATTATAGCTTGTATTCCAGTAAATTGCATAACTTGATTAAAAGGAAGTTTTTGATGACACATAAGTGCTTTTTTTGAACCCATCTTATCAAGTAACTCACTTTCTTCATTTTTATCTGACCCTTTAATCACTCTTCCTGTTTCTTTCTCTATTCTCTCTTGAAGTGCTTGTGCAAAATGAAAGACAATTCTTTGAACACAATTTCCTGTGATAGAAGAATTCCATTGACAATATAAAAGTAATTTCTTTGCACGTTCATATTGTTGCAAACTTACTCTTTCAGCTGCTACATAAAGAAACTGTGCTAGTTCAATGTCTCTATTTTCTTCCTCAGATAAACCATTAAGGTCAAATCCATAAGGGTGTGTTTGGATGCAAAAATTATCACTCCAATGAGAAGAAGAATATTGAGTATACCTTGCTCCAGCTACTCTTATTATTCCTTCTGTTGACATCTTTTGACGTTGTTCCAAATTTGAAGAAGCTTTAGTATTGATTGTGTTTTTCCTGTTGAATCTGCTTCCATGATTTCTCAGAATCTCTAAGGATGATAAATATTGTGGCATCTTCTGAATATTGTTTTCTAAAGGTTTTGGAATTGGAACTTTGTGGTGATGATTCTTTTCTTGATTAGTTTCTAAGTTGATATCTTCTAATAATGATATGAAATTACCAACTTCGAATTCTTGTTGTTGTTGATCATGATTTTGGTTGTTGAACATGTTGGGTACATGTTCATTATCTTTTGGAAGAGGATTGTTAATTTCTTCCAACAATTGTATTCCAGAAAAACTATGTTGTTTGTCTTGGAACACAACTTCTTCTACAAAGTCATGAGTGGAAGAAAAATGGTCAATTTCCATGACGGATTACAAGAGAAATGAAGAAAGGTTTAAGTGATTTTAATGCAAGTAAGACAATGTGTTATCTAGAAAAATATGAAGGAGAGTGCAAGTATTTACTCAAGGTGGAAAACTTATAATAAAATATAAATGTTGATGCCATCATGAAATGAAATTAAATTAAATTTATAAGGAATACGTAATGCTGATGGATGGTGATTTTGTCATTGTTTTTTTCATTGCAGTCGTTAGCCAGCAATTATAAAAGGCTTAATATTTTACTTATGTAAACACGCTAGCAGACCAGATTAATATTTTAATTATGTATAAATTTGTCGTTATGGAAAGAATGATTAAAATCCAAACAAGCCATGAAGTGACACCTTGAGTATTAAAAAAAAAGTTCATATATAAAACCTAACATGATAAAAGAGATATAGATTCAACCACCCACCATTTATATTCATCCACCAAATCTAATAGTATAGTGTTGGACGTGAAGTGTGTATTGAAAAAAAACTCAAGTTTCATGTATTTACACTAGTGTATCATATGCTTATTTTTTAACAGAGATAGCCTAAAATCATAAATATAAAATTATGACAAATTATAAAATACATTAAACGTGTACCTTGATCATGGATAGTATAGTGTCGTCAAAGAACAAAGTAAGGTTGAAAGATTCTTCTCTCCCTTCTTGATGCCCATTAGAATGAAGTGCGTTGAAGCCGTTATTTGGCCTATGAGATAGTCTGTATATATAAGCATCAATAACGAGAGGGACCTCTCAACAGACTTACTTTGAGAAATGGTCCAACCCATCACGACCCGTTTCTAATTACAACCCATTAATAAATATCATTTTAATTAGTGCAATATTATAATTAGAATTAATAGTTGACATAATAATATTATTTTAATTATTGACTAAGGCTAATCCATAAAATCAAACAATTCTCCCACTTGGATAACCTTAATCAATTATTAAAGTATCAACTATTTATATAAGCACTTTTTTTGAAGGAAACTATTTATATAAGCACTTGTTATTATAACAGCATAAGAAACACAAGTTTTAACAATGCAGAAATTGAATCCGATAGGGAAAACAAAATCATACATGTTAAATACTTACATTTTACATAAGGATAAGGATAATGAATATGAATTAACATTATATAATTATGAATATGTAATCCAATATTGGCCCTAGCATTTAAAATGCTATAATAAACTCCGACTAACCCAAGATATCAGACTTAATCAAATCATTATGAGTTACAATATTATATAAGTTTGTGGTTAGTAGTTCTACTAATGAGTTTTCAATTTTATAAAAGTCATATATCCACAAAGGTATAAAAAATAGTAATTACTTACGGGGATAGCCTATAAAGAGTGTAATTACATTTAGTTAATATTGATAAATGTTCTACGACATTCAATTAATCCAAGTTTTAGGCTATGAAAATCCATAAATAAATAGGAAACTCAAGAATCTCCAAATTGGATTAACATATACACTTAGTATAAAGGAAAAAGATGTGGATTAATGTGGCCACTAGAACATTTATGATTTATAAGTACTCCATGAACACAATATCATACTCGATAGGAGTATTGATATGATTCATTGTACTTATTATTTATGACCTCATAAAATGTGGAATGTTGGTAAAATAAAAGCACAATATATATATATATATATATGCTAAGGGTTTTTTTTTTTGACAACTTGCATGCTAAGAGGTTATTGTGCATATTCCAACAAAATTGACTTAAGCATCCAATTATGATGCATATTAAAATTAAAAGAATTTTAATATATATCTCAAGATAATAAAATGAGACTAAAGTTCAAAATCTTTTAAACTATGCCATATTTTATAGTGTTCACAAGAACAATGGCGGAGCCACGTATATGTCTTTGTGGGCTTCTGCCCCCACTAAATTCTCCATAGCATCATATATATACGCTAATAGAAATAAACATTACATATATGTCTTCATGCATATTACATTCCATAGCATCATATATACACTAAATTTTCCAAGTATATGCCTTCATGCATATTACATTACATACATATACACTAATAGAAATATTACTTATTTATTCATGTATTATATTTCCTCAAAAGAAAGTTTTATCAATATTTTATACAGATGTTATGGAACCTATTAAACAAAAACGTCTGGCTCTGCATCTCTCAACATCATTTATGTTGGTTTCATTTTTCTTAATAATTAATATATGATAATAATGTAATTATATATTTATGAAAAAACTTAAGAGGTTTCGAATCAAAATGAGTTATCAATCTTTCTATTAAAATTACAAAACAAATTTTGTTTTTTATTAGTCATTTTGATTTTTAAATGTGTCTTTAGTTAGTTAATTTAATTTTTAAGTATATTTTTCACTAATCAATTTGGTCTATACAATGAATAACAAAACAAGTTGGAGAGGTGTTCACAGTTTTGATAAATTTCAAATATTTTAGTGAAAACACATCACACATTTAGTGATGTGTATGGACATCTAAATTATATAAGATGACCCTACTACAAATTAGAATAGGGTTTCTAAATTATTTAAGGTGACTTTACTACAAATTTATATATACATTGCCCCCACTATTCAAAAAATTTGGCTCCGCCATTGCACAAGAGTATATGACAATGACGAGAATTTGAAATTGTATGTATATAATATTGCGTACACATTTCTCTTGATCTCACATTTCACTTGATCCATTTGAGAGAGGAGAGTTTGGGGAAAAAAAGGAATAAGAAAGTGGAAAGAGTAGATGCATTTGAGAGGAGAATGTTTTGATTTTTTTTTTTCATAATATAAAATCTCTCTAATTTGGAGGAACTTTAAAATTGTATTGGTAAATGATTTTAAAAGATTTTAAAGGATTTAGATAAATTCTTCAAAACTCAATGTATGTTTTTATAATACTCTTAAAATTATTATTTTTTAATTAAAAGTCATTATTTATCATTCTATGCAAATTCACTCTTTTAAAAAAGATGAGGATTTCTCTCTCTTTTGCTCCTATCCCCTCCCACCAAAGTCCCTTTTATAAAACCATATACTTTTTTTTGGTTACATAAAATCATATACTTTGTGTATGTGTTGTAATTTTTTATTTATTTTTGACTGGGTGTATGTATTGTAAATCGTAAATACAAATATTTCCGTGTAAAACTTCTTTTTTTAGAGGATTTCCGTATACAACTTGTAAATATAGTATTGAATCCAATTTTATTAGTATAATTTTGAGAAGTTATAGATGCAATATGGTAATGCTAATATCTCTGGCCACAGAGGAGAAAGCAAAAATTAGAGAGTGGGGACAAAATAAATAAGGAGAAAAGAATAAAAATACAATTAGACCATTGGAGCTTTAATGTCCATTGTAGTCTTACTCCAAAGATTGATTTTTGAAGTTCTGCATAGAGTATACAAGATTTACCAAATAAAAAATAAAAAAATGATTTATACTTTATCATCATTCTCACTAGGTTCCACCATAGAAACCCCCATTTCCCTTCTACAAGGACAAATCATTGCCAAAATCCACATAAGACCCTTTACAACCTTTACCATCCCAATTGTTAATGTCAAATAATACAAACACCACCCAACATAATCATTAATTTCAACATCCATCAATTGATCTTTCTTTGCCTCACTCATAACCACCAAATTCTCAACATCATCCCTCAATTTCCACCACCATAAAATTCCTAAACACATAGCCACACCCAATTTCTCAACCCATCTTTCTTTTCTAATTACACCCCCAAAAACCGTGTCATCCACCACTGGCTTTACAACCATTCTACACCAAACTCTTGTTGTTTCATGCAATCCTAATAAAAAAACCACTCTGCTCAAGAAACTCCTTTCAACACCAAAACTAGACGATTCAGAATCATATAACCCCACCAAAATGCTTCCTTCAATTCCTAAACCAACACAAACTTGGAAAACACAAAGGAGAATCCATGCAATATAAAGACGAGGTCGAACAATGCTGCTTGAACATGATGATGTTGATGAATTACTCAAATTTATAATTTTGTTGGTTAAGGCATGGATCAATGAAGCTATGCTTATAATGAATACTAGAAAGTAGAGAATAAAAGGGTTTATATGAAGGGCAAGTTTTAAAATATAGGAAAAGTTTTGTGGTGATGAGTAATAATATTTTTGATGCCAAAAATTAATGCGTTGAAGATAGTATTGAATTTCTGAGAGTTTAACTAGGAGAAGAAATGAGAGGGGTAGGAAGAGGCTTAGAAGTGTGTGTGTGAAGAAGTAAAAAATTTCTCTTGGTGTTATTGAAGATGCAAACAAATGGAAGAGATTTTTGGTTTTGTGTTCCAAACCCATTTGTCTTGATATGGTTCTATTCTATGTGACAAATTAACATGTATGTATACATAGGCTTTATTAATAAGACACTAGAAGTTCAACGTTGAAGGTTTCTCTGTATATATGTGACTTAACAACTAGTTGCCGGAAAAAGGTATTTGAAGGTGGTTGCCACGTCCCTTAGTTAAGGTTTTGTTTTTAGGACGTGGTCTTTGAATCTTAAGCTACCAATATATGTGTGTGTGTCCACGAATCATATACTAATTGAATTTTATATATATATTGTATCAAGTTTGTTAATTCTCATTTTTATCTTTTGCGCGTTAGTTTGGTACAAATACAATGGAAGGTATATTTACATAGAGTTTCTTATTGCTGTTTTGGCTGCAAATTTGGCAGATCAGGGGAACAATTTATCCACATCCACAGTTCATCTTTTGGGTGTTTTGAATACTATAATATAATATATTTTTCATTATAGAATAACTAGAAGATGGATCGTTATTCCATAGTTAAATAAGTTGCTAGTATTTTTTTTTTGACTAAATTAGATCAGAGATCATTTAAGTTATTTAATTGTGATAAATTGATCCTTCAAGTTTTTTTCATATCACTTAGGTTCTTTAAGTTACCTAATTGTAATAAGTCATTCCTTTAAATATGTTTTGTAACACTTAGTCTTTAAGTTATTTAATGGAAACTTTTAGGCTCTAAATAACTTACATTTTAAGATAATTCTCCAAATTGTTAGAGTTATTTAACCTATCTTAAAGGACTTAAGTGGTACCAAAAAAACTTAACGAATCAGTCTATTACAATTAAATTACTTAAATGACTTGTATTGTAATTTAACCTATCTTTTACAGTTTTACTAATGGAGAAAACATAGGTAATTTTATGTAAATAGTTTTCTTTTATTTATTTTCAACAAATAAATAGTTTTCTTTTATTTTTAATACAAACTAGCTCATGAAACATTTATGAGTAAATCATCAATTCGTCATCCTTTTTTTTTTGAGAGACCAATTCGTCATCTTAAATTGTAGGGGTCAAAGATTTACATCTTTAAAATTTGTGCATAGTGGAAAAAATCGATTTTGAGTAACGTCAATCAACTTGGTTATTTAGTAAGGACTAGTTTAAAATTTCCTATAATATTTGTTAGTTTGATTTTGTTTTTGAACAATATTTATTAGTTTAATGTAATAGCATTTTTGCTATTTTATATGTCTCAAATATAATTGTTGTTTGTTAAAATATTTCGTAATATTAGTTTTTAGTATATTATATTTGATATATGTTAATGTTATTCAACTTATTGGACATGATATCAATATATAACTATGTGCTGATTGAAAACCAAATGAATCAATCCAATCCAATCCAAACGGAACTTCATAAAATTGAAACATACTTTTTGAAGAAGCAATTCAAATTGAATATCATGCTATTTTTAATCTTTGAATCAAATGATTAGTTTTTGTTTTAAAACCAATACAAACATCCACACCCATAATATGAACAATATAATAAACTTAAATAAAAATAATATGTTACATATTCTTTAAGTTAGTCCACAATTTCATACATTTCTAGTTTAAGAAGAGGAGGAGGCACTTCAATATAGATGAAAATAGGGTGGTGATTGATTTACAACTACAAGAAACTTAATGAAAATAGTAATTTGTTAACCTTACAAGGATATGAATATATACCATACGACTGAAACTCTTAACGATGGAGATTGAGTGTCAGCAGCAGTAGCTGTCTCATGTCTCTTGAAGTTTTAACTACCAGCATTTTGAATGGTGGGGAGTTGGTGTAAAACAAAGGTGGAGAGTCCTTTGTTGGGGTAGAATGGTAGATTATTTATTTTTCTTTCTATTTTTAGGTCGATTTTCTTTTTCTTTCTTCTCATCTTTTTTCCTTTGTTGTCAAAAGCATATAGATTGCTCAATCATTTTAAGAGGCTTAGAGCCCAAGAATATATTTCATCATGAAGAATTCCATTGCCAAATGGCTGGACCTAAAATAATTAAGAGACATGAGTAAATAAATAAATAGGTTATGGTAGAACAACAATTAGTAAAAGAAGAATAAAGAAACACATCGCAAAAATGAAACATGATCGTTTTTTTACATTATTTGGTTAAATGTGTTTATCTCTACAACTACAAAACAACTAAATTAGAGGTTACAATGTTACAAGTATACATAGTACTACAATTTAGATTACCACAAACAAGTAGTGCCAATAGCACAAGGTGTGACAAAGATACACAAAGTCAATCTGTCAAAGACAAAACAACAAAACAATTAGCCGATGCCCAGACAAGTAAAAGGGTTTGACCACCAACTAGTAGTCCCAAAGACAAACGTGTCATTTTTAGCTTTCAGCCACCCTAGGGACAACGCTATAACCTTATCCAACAACTTGGGAATGGGAGTGACAAAATTATTAAATAGGCGATTATTTTGCTCATTCCATACAACTCAGGCACAAAGAAGCCATATGAGCTGAAGAAATGAGCGTCTAACTTTCCCACCACCTGTTGCATGAATAAACTGTATAAAATGATCAGAAATAATATTAGAGTCCATCCCCGAGAAACCAATCCAGTTCCGCGCCAACGACCATAGAGATGCAAAAGTAGTGCACCATAAAAATAGATGTTGCGTCGTTTCCACAGAACCGCAACCGGAGACACAAAAGCAATCTTCGGAAGAAATGACATCTTTAGACACCAAATTTGATTTAGTGGGTAATCTATCACGCATTAGCCTCCACGCAAAAACTGAGACCTTCAGAGGTACTTGCTGATGCCAAACTAAGTCCGCTACTGAAGCCACAAGTGGGCCATCCTTTGTCGTAAGCATGGAGTACACACCTCAAACAGAATAACCTTCGGACAGGTCCGGAAGCCACACCCATTGATTGGAAACATTAGTTTGCGCAGAAACATCAAGAAGTAAAGTCCTACACTCCTCTAACATCTCTTCCTCCCACGCCCACAACCTACGCCTACACCTCCTCCTCCACGCATCCCCCTGCTCCACACCAAGAGAAAACAAATTTGCCACCGTAATGGATTTGTTCTCAGCTAACTCAAACAACCTCCGAAAACGCACACAAAACGAAGCCAACCCAAACTGCCTATCATACCAAAAGAGTGTGTCAACTCCATCCCCCACCTTACTTACAAGCACTTATCGCGATATATACATGTCCTTTTGTTCTAAAGAAAAATGTTTTGTTCAAAAGAGAAATGTTATCATCATACTCTTTAGGTATTATTATTTTTACCTATTCTCTTCTATCAAAATAAAATGCGAGTTTCATAAATATATACGCAATCTATAAAATTTAGTAAAACTTATTTTTTTTGCTACAATCAATATAAAAATGTGTTAATTTTTTTTGTTATTAAACAATGTAGTTGAGACTACTTTTTATGATCAGTTCAAATTTATCAAAGATAAGGTCCTGCTGAAAAATAAATTTTTGGAGCAATAAGGCACTGTTCGAAGCATACAGGGAAGTTATATTTGAGCTTGATATATGTAAAGACGGTTGTTGAGAACTTCAATAAACTACTCATTCCGATCATTATTATAAATAAAATTTCATTTTTCAAATACATTGAATAATTAATGTATCTAGTTTATAATAAAGACTAGATGCATTAACTATTTAATATATCTAAAAAGTAAAATTTTACTTATAATAGTGATCGGATGGAGTATATTGTGATTTATCCTACTTTAATTGTGTCATTAGAGATTGTATTTCTTGTTGTGCCAAACTCTTTGTTTGAGTTTACTAAGAAGCAAGCTAGAATTAGCCAGGGCAGCTCTATAATAATATGAGATAAATTTGCTTTGCTCACTAGGAAAAAGAAAAACAATAATCAATTCATATGATTGCTAGAAACACGTATTTTAACACATATTTTTTAACTTATTTTTTCTATTGGTTAAAATTCACATTAATTCTTCTCAATTTCATATAAGTTTGATGAGTCCATATAAATTTTAATCAATTAAAGAAATACGTTGAAAAACATATATTAAAATGAATACCGTTAGCATTTTTCGAACAATGCATTGTTCCCACTCTTCTCCTCTGAAATGAGATTTCAATGTTCTGTTTGGTTTCATGTAGGATACATAGTCCACGTGGCATTATACAGTGAAATGATGGCCCTGGCCCACCCTTTGTGCAGCCATCACCGAAAATATCTCATTATTTATGGTTGTGATGCTTATGTTCATATTCTTATTTTTAAGGGATATTCATATTTTTATTTTTATTTTTGAAACAAGGGGATAATCATATTTTTATAAATATAATTTTTTTCTTCATAAATATATTTATTTTTTGATTTCAAATATACATGATTGGTGCTAATTTTATTATACATACATCAAATCACATCACTATCTAGATATTTTAAAATAATAAAATAATGAGAAATGTTTTGATGCCCTTGAGCTTTATTAATATGATACATAACATATAAAAATTATACTCATCATCCAATTGTTTAATGTCGTATTTTTTTTATATTTTATTATTTTAAAGTAAATTGAATTTTGAATTAATTTACCTTAAGTGTATTAGAACTTGAAGAAACTCCGGTTACCAAAATATTATGTTAAAAGACAAACAAACGAAACTGTTCATAGTTTAGGGTGGCTTTGTCGGAAGCTATACATTTATTCTAACATCCTAACATGTATCAAATCTATTATTATAAATGAAATGCATTAAGCATATTCTTTTAAAATAAAATATTCTCCTAAAATAAATAAAATGATATTGCTGTGTAATTTAATTAGTTGTACGTATAAAAAAATTACACTTTGAGTAGCAATTAGCCACCTTATTTTTATAATGTATAGGTGAAGTTTTTAAAATACAATATCCAAAATTTATTAAGCATAAGTAGATAAGTTAAAGAAGTGATCGATAATAACGTATAAATGTGATTGATGGTATTATTATATTGCAATTTGCAAGGTGGGGTTGCTGGGGGCTGGTGGCATTGATACGTGCATAGTTGTTCCCTGCTTTTATATTAAATGAATGAAAAGAAAAGAGAGACATAGCAACTTGCTCACTTAATTTGCCATTATCTATTCATTCTCCTTCTCCCTCCCTATCTACTCTATTAATTTCTCTATCAAATATATTTAACTTCTTATTTTCCTCTCTTAAATCTAAAAAATCTCAGATCACAATTGCAGCAGCAAGAAATCATTGAATTTAAGGTAGCTATGGACAGTAATGCCTCCCCCAAACTTGAGTCAGAAACATCTTTAGAGCTCAAACCAGAATCTCAAGTATCTAAGAAACGGTGAGTTATGCTTAGAACTTAGAGTTTGATATTTTATTTGGTTATTAGCAAGTTTCTTAATTTTATAGTTTTTGGTAAAGTGATGTTGCTAGCTAGCTTGCATGTTTTATATATGTTGTGCATGTCTCAGGAAAATGGTTGAGAAAACGGTTGTGACTGTGAGGATTGGAGAGAATGTTAGCAAGGTGAAGAATGAAGGACTTCCTTCAGATTTTTGGTCTTGGAGGAAATACGGACAAAAACCAATCAAAGGCTCTCCATATCCAAGGTGTGCATTCTTTCCACTAGATATGATAATCATGATGATGTTCATTAATTGAATCACATGTATGGATATCAAGCACGACACTGACACTAACATGTACAAACATCGTTAATAAATTAAAATGATTGAATGTCACTGCATGTGTTGGTGGTATGTCAGTGACAGTGTCGGTCGGACACCGGACACTCATTTAATCTGAAATGCCAGTCATGATGCTTGTTTTTATGAACTTTCTTTTATTATGATGTGATAATTTGTTCTTTTTTTATGAACAAAATAACAAAAATGATCGATTTATTGACTCATATCTCTTGTTAGTTACAACTATTCATAGAAATATATTCTGACAGAATCAATAGGGGTATATTAATTTATCCAACTAGAGTCACAGAACGTGGTCCAAGTGGCAAGAGAATCCAAAGAAGTTTCTTAATGTGACTCAAATACAAAACAAACTGATTCATTCAGCTTATACACAATACTTAAACACAATTACTCATAGAAATTGGCCTTAGAGATGATTTAAGATCTTGCATATAAGACAGCATTCTTATAATTAGAACATTTCCAACTCAAGTTTTTATGATATTTTGTATAAGAACCACATGAAAATATGGTTCTATCAATAAATGGTTTTGATAAAAATAGTGGGTTTAATTGACTATGATAAGTTAAGAACTAATTTGGATTCCTTGCCAATTTGGAAGTTCTCAACTCTAAGGCTACACAAGTTGAATTCTAGAATTGAATATGCTACACTAGCACCTACTCTTCATATTGAAAGCGACGTCGGTGTCAGTTTCCCACACTAACACATGTGGTTATATTCAAAAATTTCCTTTTTTCAAATTAATATTGGTGTCGAGACTTGTCAATTTTAGTATCGTGTCCGGTGTTTGTGTTAGCACTTCCTATTGCAGTTTGTTTAATGTTGGTACAAATATACAGGGGATATTATAGGTGCAGCACATGCAAGGGCTGTTCAGCCAAAAAACAAGTAGAGAGAAGCAGCACAGATGCTTCATTGCTCATCATCACCTATACTTCAACACATAACCATCCAGATCCCACTGCCCTCTCCTCCACCACAAATTTAGCTCAACAACCAAAAGAATCTGAAACCGAAACAATCAAAGATCTCCCAGTTACTTCTAAGGAAGAAAACCAAGAACAGAAACAGATAGAAGAGGAAATTAACAGTAATAAGAGCACTGTGAGTAGTGATCAAGTTACAAATGAAGAAAATTTTCATTACTTACAATCCCCAACACACTGCTCAGAGGACATCATTATAGACCAAGAAGATCCTTTCAAACTAAATATGGAAAAAAGCCACATTGACAAAATAGATCTTCTCTTAGAGGAAGAGCCACTCTGCTATGCACAGTTAAAGAATTTGTCAGCATCTAAATCAGAAGAATTTGATTTTTTCGATGAGCTTGAGGAGTTACCTATGTCTTCATCTATTTTACACTTTACGAGGAGCATTTTTTCTGATGAAAGGATTCCTGTTGCCCCTTCTTGATTGATTCAAGTGTTTTTTTTATGTGTTTGTTGTCTAGAAGAATGTAACAAAATGTATTGTTCATATATGGCATGCTACAAACATCCCACATATCAATTTCAGGTAGTTTTTAAATTTGGCATCTTTTTATTTCCCACCTTTATTTATATCCGCCTCATACTGACACGCAATACTACGTCCCTACTCTTTGTATACTTACACGCAATATACGCGCTAAGTTAAGATTTTTTATTTTTTGTCTCCACAGTCGTAATGCAACAGCAGTTGAGATTGCATCATACACACTTAACAGTGATCATCAATAATATTAAAAATTATGAAGTAACTGCGACTGCAATTTGAAGTTTTGCTATGGATAGTTTGCAAACATGAATGCGTGTAGTTCATAGCTATGCCCTGGTGAGAAGAAATTAGTGGTAGACAAAATCAATCTTTTGAGAAATCTTGATTGCGTGTAACTTTTGAATGATGTTTCACAATCAATGGTTTATACCAAATTTGTGTGGTCTAAGTGATAAACGCCTCGAGTCTTTTAAACGTCTGATCAGAAATTCGATCTTTGATTCTTATAAATATAAATAAAAATTTATGCATTGAGAATACATTAAGAAACAAAAAAAATCTGTAATATACATTTATTTTGGTGCTCTCATATAAAAAGTTGATTCAAATGGTAGAGAAACATTTTAAACTAGATAATAACTAGGCTGATATAGTATTTTTTTTCTCTAGTAAAAAGATACCACGAGGTTTACGCGTTTTAGTGCTTTGTATTTATTTACATTTACATTTTGCAGCACTCAGTAGAACGAGGTTTTACTTTTCTTGGGTGCCTCTCATATGATGGATGGAGGAGAAAGTGTTGTTTTCTTTTGGCAATCGTGACATGTTTTGTTTATATATTTTGCTGTCATGATTCTTGAGTTGAGTGCTCACCTTTGTTGCCATTATCGTAAATGTATGGAGCAACATAGATAAAGCTTTGAAAAAGTCCATGCCACTCTAATTTAGGTAAAATTGTATATATGTCTTCCTTTTGTTTTGGTACAATATACATGTCTCCTTTTAAACTACGGGTTTGTAACATATTGATTTTTAAGGTTCTTTTTTTTACCAAATTACGTTCTGTTTGTTTGCATTATTTGTCTATTTAAGAACTTTCATTTTTAAAAAGAGACGGGTGACTGTTATCCTTTCTATGATGCTGATATGCTAATTTGTTTGTGTCTATTATTTCTATGTTCACATCCTTAATCATATGTCTACTTAATTTAAACAAAAAATACTAACTTTATTTGGTTGTGTTGTGAATGAAAAAGAAAAAAGGTGTAAGATTTGCAAAAAGTGAACTTGGTGCATAACAAAAAAAAAACTCAGTTGGATAAAGTAGAATTTTTTTTCCTTTCAAAAAACACAAGTTTACATTTGAGATACCGGCATTTTAAATCAATTTAAAATTAACTTAGCCAACACTCACTCTCTTATTGCTCAAAAAAATTCACTCTCTTATTGAGTAAAATAGGTCTAGAATTCTGCTCTTTACCCAAACAGTTTTGCTCATTTCCAAAGTAAATGACGGATATACCCCTACGTAAATTAACTCACGCAGCGTGAGTTAAGTAAGTTAAGAGCAAAACACAGCAACACAGTTCCTCATTTTCAACTTCTGCCAAACACGAAAATTTCACCCCAAATTCGAATTTCATCAATCTTGTGCCATTCAAAACCAAATTCGTCCACAATATCAAGTAAGTGATGATTATCCTACTTCTTTGCATTATTTTGGTTGAAATTTTTGTAAAAAATTTACATTTTTAGGTTTTCTAAAATTTTGCTTGCATGTTATAGATTATGATTGTTAGTGATGATTTAACTTAGGAATTGTTGTTTAGGGTACAATGTGGTAGTTTAGGGTTTAGAAATTGTTAGATTACATAGTTGTTTGAAAATTGCACACTATGTGTTCGGTGAAATGTCTCAATGATAATTTTTTTGTTTTTTTGGATTGTTAATGATGTAATTAGTTAGAGTTTTGTTTGTTAATGTTGATTATAGTTAATTTGACTACAATGTGGTAGTTTATGGATTCAAATGACATTGTCGACATTATAGTGTTGTTGTATTATTAAAGATGACATTGTCGAAATTTTATGTCGTGTGAAAATATGTTAAAGACTTTTTGCTTTTTGTGCAGATATGTCTGAGCAGGAGATGAATGACAGTTTTAGGGCTGGGAGGCGTGCCCCTACTGGTAGTGCACAGAGGGAGAAGAAGCGTTAATCCCTCCGGCTGGTCGAGGTTGAGGGAGAGTGGGGACCACGAGACTTGCTACTGTAGATGATGCAGGGGGATCAACGTCACAGACGGCTCCATCCCAGATAATGGACCCGACACAGTACCAGCAGGAGCAGCATTATCAGGAGCAGCATGAATTTCAGCCGGGTTATCAATATCAGGAGGGGTATGAGTATCACCAAGGGTATCAGCCTCAGTTTCATGAGGGGTATCAGCCTGAGCAGCCTCCTGAGTAGCCTCCTCAGCAGCAGCAGTAAGAGCAGCATCCTGAGCAGCAGCACGAGCAGCATCCTGAGCAGCAGCATGCAGAGCCTGTTATGAAGGACAAGGATGGGACTTTCCAGGGGGCCTTATGAGATGTCACTTTTACCGAACTTCGGTAAACACGTGGCATGCAGGCTTTGGAACGATAAAACAGTAAGTATAATTGTTTTTATTTAATTTAATGATATTTTACGTATTTAAGTATAATTGATTTATTTTATACGTAGAATATTTAAAGTTTATTATTATGTGAAGTTTATTTTACGTAGAATATGTTATGTTTATTTAATTTAAGTATGATTGTGTAGAATATGTCATGCTTATTTTACGTAATTAAGTATAATTGATTTATATTTTACATAGAATGTTTATACTTTATTATTTCATGTTTATTTTACTAATTTAAATTGTTTTTTTGTATTTCAGTTGCAAGCGGATCGTAAGATGACTGGCGTCTTGCACGGGAGAAATCTTAGGCTTTCTGTTTTGTCCCTTCCGTTGTCGGTAGATGATAACCCTTGGTTCTGGGACTCGGTGGATGCATCCGGTCTTAGGCCCCTCCTTCTGTCTGGGTACAAAAGCATCTCCCACGGGTTAGTGTGTGTTATGGCTGAGAGATGGCATCAGGAGACCAACAGCTTCCATCTGCTTGTTGGGGAGATGACCATCACACTAGATGACGTGGCTTGTCTTCTAGGCATCCCCGTCGCTGGACGGCTCATTCAGGAGGATGAGTTAGATCATGACCATGTTGTAGATCTGCTGGTGACTCACCTATTGTTTCCGGTGGAGGAAGCGGTTGGGCAGGTGAGTGATTTTGGTGCATGTGTCACTTACACGGCCCTGAAAGAGCGTTATGAGCACCTGTTGAATAGATGTAACCATTTGCTGGGGGAGGATTTATCAGAGGAGGAGGAGGAGGAGCTGAGTCATATTATGCCCGCCTGTGTGAAGGTGTTTTTGTTGCTCTTGCTTGGCTACACCCTTTTTGCCGGCAAGAACATCAAAACCATTAGTCTGCTTTGGATGGTTGCGATTCGGGATTTGCCTAACATAGGCACGTGGTCATGGGGCACGATGGGACTTGCTTTCTTGTACGAGCAGCTGAATCTTACCTCCAGCGAACATGTTGGCTCCGTTGGTGGTTACATGACCTTGCTTGTGGTAATATATTATTTTCTTATTTTTTTTAAGTTAATCGTAAATGTATAGTTTTTTTGTATGATACTTGTGTGCTGATATAAATCTGTCTTTTTGGGTTGGCAGGGATGAGTTATAGCTCACATCAGACATGTCGTTCCGAGGAAGAAATATGATGATTACGAACGGCATAACCCGTTCACGGGTAGATGGAAACCTAAAAGGGGGTTTGCTGATGCTGAGCACTTCATAGGCTTGTTGGATTCGATGGAGCATTATCATGTCACCTGGAGGCCGTACGAGCACCGACGAGACGTGACGCCTTTTCAGGACGTGTGCTGGTACTCTGGACAGATCATGGCCGGCAAACAAAGGACGGTGCGTCACTTGCCGGAGCGGGTTCTGAGGCAGTACGGACATGTTCAGAGGGTTCCCCGACCTCTTACTACGGTTATGCCTCTTGCCCTAGCAGATATGGCTGCTGCCTTCTTGGAGTTTGCTCTACATGTCGTTTCCCAGCAGCAGAGGGGTCACCAGGTCCCAGACGACGAGCCTTGGAAACATTCAGATAGGTACATTAGGTGGTTCTACCGTGTATCCCATCCTTTCATCGTCAACCCTGCTCCAGAGCCTGACAATGTCATGCCGAGACCTGTCTACCAGGATATTCTTATTGACCAGGAGGGGGCCAGACATCCTTATGATCCATTGTAGGTCATCAGCAGAATCAGAAGCAGAGTGGAGCATGCGATGCAGATTCCAGAGGTGGTTTCAAACCCACTCTTCTTCAGCATTTTGGAGGGCCTCCGGACCGATTATAGCGTGTTTGACCATCAGCAGGCTCCGAGGAGGAGGTCTAGGAGTCATAGTCCACAGGAGCACTTTTTTTATATTTGTAGTATTTTTATAACATTTTGTTGGATTTAGATGTAATACATTTACATTTGCGCGGTTGCGCCTCTTTATGACATTTGACTTAATTTTCGTTAAAATTGCGTTTCTAAATTATGAATGAATGAATGCATGTTCTCTAAATTATGAGTTTTGGTTGAATGAATGAACGGTTGCTCCTATGTATGAACGAACGAAGGAACGAATATAAACAGGGAACAAGACAGTAGCTACTGCCGGTCTGTTCTGGTGCGTGCTCAGAACCAGCGTGAGTTAACTCACGCTAGTGTTAAAACTAGCGTGACTTAACTCACGCTACTCATTGTCTGTTTTGGTTTAGCTAACACTAGCGTGACTTAAGTCACGTAACATTTTGTACTAGCATAGGTTAAGTCACGTAAGGGTAAAATGGGAATTTACTTTGGGAATGAGCAAAACTGTTTGGGTAAAGAGCGGAATTCATAGGTCTATCTCACCACTTTATGTGAAATCTATTTTCAAAGTGTACAATCCACATTAATTTCATCTAACGAGAGAGTGGGTGTTAGGGAGAGTGGGTGTTGGAGAGGGTGTTGTTAGCACTCCTCTTCACCCGTAGCATTTTGAGACAGTACTAATCAAGTAATGAAGTCAAAAAGCCAAAAAATATGTATATAAAAAAAAATCCAATTTCGCTATATGAATGACTTATGATCACAACAGAACAAAAAATCATGAAAACTTGAACGGGAAAAAAACATCCTGTGTTCATTTTTACCTCAACTTTCGGGCACAATTTCACACGGATATCAACATGGGAAGATTGATCATTCTTTCTTAACACTACGGCGGTTCACTCAAAATGAAGCAACAGTCTCTCTCAGGTTCAAACGCTAGCCCTATCATTAACTTCGGCTGCAGACGCTAATGGCTGGAGAGCTTTGAGGGGATTTGTGATGACACCGTCTATGAGTCCATACTCTTTGGCTTCTTTTGCACTCATGAAAAAATCACGGTCGGTATCCTGGTTGATCTTCTCTAAACTTTGGCCAGTTTGATAGGACAGATACCCATTCAAGTTTGCCTTATGGTGCAGCATTTCATTTGCCTGAGGATTATGACTAATAATTAGTTATCTAAAAAGTATTTGTCATACTTAAAAAAAGCAAGAAAACTAGAAAATCCATTATGTCCTCCTTTGATGAAGCCATAGGTGATATTACTATTTGTGAATTGTGAGATGTCGAAGAAAACAAAGCGGAAGCCAATCTGACTAAAGTGCTACTAAAACCTAACAATACAATGATAAGGAATGGTACAAAAAATTGGACTTTAGGTCCTCTTTTACTAATTTGGTATTCCCATGAATACCAGAAACTGATTTAATACTAGATTGGATTATTTCATCCGATGAATGAAAGATTAGACTGCTAAATTGAGATTTTCATGGGTTTAGTAGGTGAAAATGCAAAAACATCATCAATTGAACAGTCTCAACTCTCAAGTATTTTTAAGTTGAAAGAGATTTTCACAGACTAAGATATCCAAGAGCAAGATGTAACTAGCACCTTAACCCGTTACTCAACACAGGTGGGGGGAAGGGGATACATGCCATGACATCCCCCAACTTTGTAATTTACTTTATGTACTCTTTCATATATTTATTTGATTATTTAAATCAAATGAATTAAATTTTCATATAATAAAAGAAAAATTTGAAAGGTTTAATCATAATTTCATATTCTATATTTTTGGCTCCCCTTGGCAGTTATACCAAAACCGCACCTCAAGAATTGATATTACTCTTGAACCAAAGGATAAAACTTCATATGAGATATAACCACAACAGAATAAACCATTTCTCGGTAAGGATTTTCCTTCTTTACACCGGAGACCAATTTGGCCCATTGATAACATAAGCACAATGCACTTCTATCCATGGATTTTCATCAACCTCAGTCAGACAGATTTGAGTCCTTCAAAATTCCAGAACCCATAATACTTGTTCAATTTCAACTATCTAGATGGGTTTTATTTTTCAATAACAAAGTATATAAACCTCTGTTGTCAAAGCGGAAATGCGGCGCGGCGCGGCCACCCCAAAAATTGGTGCAGCACGGGAGCGGGTTGCGTAGCGGGCACTATTTTGTGGCGCGGACACTAATATATTTAATACTAAAAGACCATATTGTTCAAAAAGAAATACTAAAATACCTTAAACGTTACTTAAAATTCATGAAGTATTCATAATTCATGAAGTTAACGTTTCAAAAATTACAAAACTACCCTTAAAACGGTTTAAAGTAATGGGCAAGCCCGTCTTTCTGCGTGGTGTGTGTAGAGGCCACTTTGGCAGCATTGACTCCACCCCACACTGCTGAATAGCGGGTTGCTTTGACTCCGTCGCAGCTAGGAGCGGTGGGGTGGGCTGATTTTTTCCACTCCGCTGTAGCGGGTGGCGCAGCCGCTATTGACAACAGAAATATAAACTAATAAAAAGAAACAACGAGATGGGAAAATGAGGTTTATACCTGAATATCTATGTCAGTTTGCCCTCCTTGAAACCCACCAAGCGGTTGATGAATCATTATCCTTGAATTTGGCAAGCTGTATCTCTTTCCTTCAGAAGTGAGGAAGAGGATAATGTTAGACAAAGCTTTTTTCTTTTATCGAGGAAACAGAGATATGACAAACCCCAAATTTTAGGGAAATGAAAAACTCCTAAAACATAAAAACCAAGGACCAAAACAGTATTGCAAGTTAAGGGAATCGTTACCTTTGGTCCCAGCGCTTAGCAGAAAAGCACCCATGCTGATTGCGAAAATGTCAAGCATACAACAAACTATCAATCAATTTCAGTGCCATAATAATAATGCTATCAAGAAACCTATATTGCAGAAACCATTACATACACATATCATCAGAAGAACATCACACCCACAATTACGGTGAGGGAGGAAGGGTCTCAAGACAATAAATAATTGATATATTATTTCTCCTAGCATTCAACAGAACTTAGTAACAAGTTCTGCTGATACAAAAACAAGATCAAAACATTCAAATGACAGCTTTTACTGGTGGTAAAGTGTGAGAATTAAGGTAATCTTTAATGATTACCTTGCTGCTAATCCAACACAAACAGTGGACACATCAGGTCGAATGTGCCTCATAGTATCAAATATCGCCATCCCTAACAAAAACAGAAGTTTAGTGCATCAGTCCTTTAAACAAAATAATACATTTCCTTTTCTTTAAGTCTACACATAGATTGAATAAAATAAAACAAATGTAAGGACGATTAACAAAAAATAATTATTACCAGCTGTAACTGATCCTCCTGGAGAATTTACGTACATGACAATATCCTAAATCAAGATATCACAAAATTAGTAGTTGATTAGGAGCTTGTATTACAAAAAATTGAGCTTAAGAAATACTTGGAAATATTAAAGACAGACTCAGGGTAACATTCATATAGAAAACGGAGAAAAACAAATAAAAGTATTCAATGACATCTTCAAGAAATGCATAGGTATGGTTTTGCATGGACCAAGGCATATAAAGATAAACCATGAGCTTTTTAATAACAAAAAGATGAAGAACATACCTTGCTAGGATCCACGGCATCAAGGTAAAGAAGCTGAGAAACTATGATGTTGGCCATATCATCATCAACCGGTCCTCCACAACGTATTATTCTCTAAGTATCAAAAACAAATTATTATTAATCTAAATACCAAAAGCATATTAGTGATCCAAAAACATATCATTCTCTAAGAAAGACCTACATATTGGAAAAGCTGACTAATAACACTCTGGAAACGCTCCTGCACCATTGGTGGTGGTCCTTGTCCTTGTGCATGTACAGGGAAATAAGGAGAAGACGGGACTTGCAAATCTTCCCTTCAAAGGCAAAGTCAATATATGAGACAAAGTTAAAAACTTAGTATATGTTTCTGCAGTGACAAAAATTGATTTGGTAAAGTTTATTCTGCCTAAAAGTGAGTTGAATGTAAAGTGATTTTGTAATGTATATGTTTGTGTAAAAATGGGTTGATCAATAACTTTGAAAAGAAAAAGAAATTGTAAAATCAATTCTAGAATCAAAAGTTAGGGATCATAGGTTCAAGTAGTATCAATTTTGGAGGCAAAATGAATTCTATTTAGCAAACAAACATGTCATAATCAATTGTACACCTTTTGGAACCAATAACAAATTAACAAGAGAAATTAAAACACCTGATGGACCAAATTCCATGACTTAAATTCTTATCAGCCTCAGAGGCCAAAAAATCATTAACATAAACAGCCTTCACCTTCAAATCAGATTTTTGAGTAACGTTTCTACTTCCTCCCAATTTCCTGCAAATCAAAGAAGGGTTTAATCCACTTGATAGAAAAAATCATAACCAGTGTATGCTCAGCAGTAGTAGAATTGCTTAAACCCAATAGAAAAAATAACAAGAATACAGAAAATGAGTTGGTGATACATGTTGCTAGAGAGAAATGAAAATTCACAAAATTGTGTAATAACGGTTAAGAAAAGAAAATAACTTACGAGGAGAAGCGGGAAGAGGGTGAAGCAAAAGAAAGAGTGTGAGAAGAAGAAGAAGAAGTAGTAGGTGTAAATGGGGAAAGAAGAAGAGAACCAAATCGAATAGAGGATGTGAGCGCCATTATTCGATTTGCTTTGCTTCAACTATTAAGACAGTTACCTTCTTTTAATCAAACTCATTCATGAATGCTAAGCTTGTAATTCAAATTAACTACTCTCAAAATAAATTTATAG
>Ga0228710_1000751_pt1 | contig 44463 bp, 23 predicted proteins | sample MedpolnodulmetaG_FD_177995 | JGI IMG/M metagenome (GOLD analysis project Ga0228710, IMG submission 177995) | Root nodule microbial communities from Medicago polymorpha collected in Santa Monica, California, United States - pink nodules | ecosystem: Host-associated > Plants > Roots > Nodule... | reverse complement strand
TTTTTTTGCATTTTGTCTTTCAAAAAGGTTGATCGAAAAGTAAATAAAGTTTGTCCAAAAATTGTCCATCGGAATGTAAACAAATTATGTCCAATAATTGTGTTAAGGGTGGTATGCAACACGCTGCTCCAAAACAATTTAAGTTTGAAAGTGCTTGGTTATTGGAAAATTCCTACAAATATATGATATCTAGTTGTTGGGACTCCATAGTGATATTTCTCAAAAATCTTGTGATTTTTCAAAGAGAAGTCGAGAGGTGGAAGTGTAACATGTTGGATACCCTTTTATATCACAGAAGGAATATTATGTTGCAGATTGATGGTATTGAAAAAAGTTTGGCGCCAGGGTCCTGTTCTAATGGTTTTGTTCGACTCGAGAAAAAGTTGCTGAATGAATTAGCGAAAAATTTGAAAAAGGGAAGAGTTGACGTGGTTTCAATGTTCAAGGACGAAATCGCTAGTTGACGAGATCGTAATACACAATATTATCACTTGAAGGTTGTGAACGGGAGAAAAGGAAATAATGTCGTTATGCTTCGTAATAATGCAAGACTGTGGATGTACGATCCAGTTATCCTGCAAGCATTGATAAATGGATATTACAAGACTTTATTTTTTATAATGAAACATGAGGCAAATGGTTATAAAGAGACGTCTCTTATCCTCAAATTGGTGTTGATGCAATGGAAAAACTTGTGTTGTCAATTAGTGACGAGGAAGTCAAAACATCACTTTTTAGCATGATCCATTGGAAGGCGCGACCCCGGGGGATTTGTAACGATTTTTTTTTTAAGAAGATTTAAAGCGGGTTTATTTCAACGATCATGGGATACTGTAGGAAAGAATATTTGTGAGTTTCTTAGGGACGTGTGGAGGGAACCAAGTAGTGGCGGAGCCAGGATTATTGTAAAGTCCGGGCAAAAAAAAATTGCAACGCATTTAAAGGAGTTTACATAAGAAATTGCAAGCAAATAATCAAAAAATCTAAAGAAATTGTCCAATTTATAGGGCTTTATATAAGAAATTCATAGGGATTTACACAAGAAATTGCAAAAAAAATTGGCCGGAGCCTAGGCAAGTGTCCGGGCCATAGAACCGCCCATGGAACCAAGTAAGAAACTGGAGGGATACTTTGAAATTTTTTAGTGTTCTGTAAGCAAATGAAGAGGTTCGTAAAACATTCGTCCTTTCAAATCGAATGTAGAGTAAAAACGAGTGAATCCTTTGACCAATCCGATCAAGCTCGTCTTACAAAAATTATACTATATACCCCTATATTTATACCTTCACCCCTGTAAACCATAATAATTTTCAACAGTACCACTTTGTCATTTGACTCCACCCCCACAAAATGTTTAGGGTACAAAAAAATCGAAATTGAATAAATTTCCGGATAACCTAACCTTGAATTGTTCGATAGTTAAATTTGTAAACCCAAAAACACATAAAAATGTTTCCTAAAAACGCACTAGAAAACTTTGGTCGAGTTTTTCGGAAGGAAAAAGCCTAGGTGTATTTCCTCACATGCTTTATGTATAGTTATTCACATAAAATACTTACAACCACCCCTTTTTTTTAATCCACTGTTTTCTCAAAAGTTTGTTATAGTTATAAAAGGTGAATTTTACGTGAAGAACATACAGAATCACGTAAAATATGGACATCTAAGTTTTGTCCTGGTAATCAAAGTAATAATATTGATATGTAAATAAATTAAAGTCTCTCTCTTCTCCTTCTCTCTTGTGAGTCATCACCAAAACCTTGGTTTCTTTTCATTCATCCATCAAAGAGGGGTGATTTAGGGTCAATTTGACCCAAAATCACTCCTTTAACTCGTTTTTCTCTTTCTCTTTTATTAAAATAAGTGATTTTCACATCTATTTCGTTTTCTCTTTCGTGATTTCGTCGTCTTAGTGCAACGTTGTGTTATTCGTCGTCTTTGTGCGACCTTTGTTGTCTTTCTTGTTTTGTTCAGGTATTTGTCCGGTTCAGATTGTCAGATCAGCTTAGATCCAGTGCAGATCCAATCAATGACTTTGGCGTCATCAACGTTGCAGATCCGGAGACATGAGTATTCCAGAGACTTGAATATAGTCATAAGTGTAGGCTTTTGTACTTTGCCGTTTTATGTTATTAACATGGATGTTGTGAGTTTGTTCGTAGATTCATCTTTTTTGTTTTTAACGAATTTACATTATATCGATATACTCTATCAATTTGAATGAATGAATATCATTTATTTTTGTAAAAAAAAAAAAGTTTTGTCCTGGTAAAAAAAACCATACTTCTGTGTGCATTTTTTCTTCTCTTAACTGGAGATTCACCGCATCTCTTCCAATTCATTAACAACACAACACCTAATTCCATCTTCCTTTTTTAAGGAACACCTAATTCCATCTCTCTCCTTTCTCTTCCCCCATTTAAATCTTTTCGACTCTCCTTTAATCGATTCTCTGATTTCACCACCACATCTTATAATATCAATCCCTAAATTCGACTTTCATAAACGCTTTAACACTATAACCATACATTATTAGCACTAACAAAATAAATATTCCAATATTTTTTATCTATGATTCCTCTTTATTCATCAACACTCCTTTTCAATTTATTGATTTCAATAAAAAATTTATTTGGTTTCATCAAATTAATATTGTCATCATACGGTGACAATACCATTTCACTAAATCCAGAAACCAAGACTTTGTATAATACACTAAATCTCCAAGTTACCAACAATAGCAAAAGTTTGAATAAACTCGAGATAAGTTTTTTCGATTTGTTTTCCAAAAATCCTTGTGTTTCCATATTTACAAATTTGACTATAGAATATAAACTCAAAGTTTTTGAAATTTATTCAAATTTGATAAACTTTTTGGTACCGTAAATATTCCCGTAAACTTAGTTTGGTAGGGATATTGCATATTATATGCAGGGGGCTAGAGTTCGAACCCCACACGTTCTACTTTTTCACAATTTAATTGTGTGAGCTCTAACCACTAGGTCAGTTGACAAATAAAAAAAGTTTAATTGCATGTTTGATCCCTTATGTTTATTTTAGTTTTCAAGCTGGTCCTTTATGTTTTAAAAGTTTCAAGTTGGTCCCTTACGTTTTAAAAGTTTCAAGTTGGTCCAAAACGTTAATCATGTTAGAATAAGTTATTCTCTTCCAAGACATGATATTGAGTTTAATAAAACAAAAGAAATTAAAAAAATATTTTAAAACAGGTTTTTTTAATAAGTTAAGTTTCATCACCCATATTATCAACCCGAATCTTTAAATTTAAGTGGTAGAAGAGACTAACTTATTCCAACGTGAGTAACGTTTTGGACAAACTTAAAACTTTTAAAACGTAAGGGACCAACTTAAAACTTTTAAATCATGAAGGACAAACTTGAAAACTAAAATAAATATAAGAATCAAACATGCAATTAAGCAGGAAAAAAAATGACAAAATGATAAAATTGAAAGTTCAATTTTTATAGTTTGTAGAGGGGAAGATACAAGTGGATCAGGTTTGGCTGCTGTAATGGTTCTATGCAGTACCATACGGTAGTTAATCTTGACCGTAGATTTATGATCCACTGGTTCAAATTTATCCAATGCTGAATTGACAGTTTACACAGTATATGATCTTTACCCATCATTTCAAGTGTTGGAGTACATGATATAATTTTCCCCATCTTACTCGGGGTGGTCCGGCCCTACCACTATACCATCTCCAAACCGTAAATCACAATAATCAATTGAAAAGTCAAAAAAGAAAATGCCCCAATCGGTGAAGGACGACAGAAAGAAGAGAAAGAGAGGGAAAAAGAGTATGAAAATGGCACTGTGGCGGCAAAATAGCGAAATTCACTTCCCAGCTACCAAGTTGGCTAAGAACAACGACTTCACCATTTCTACAATGGAGTTATACTCCCATACATTTCGCGTTTCTCTACAACACGGTTTTTCGCTTTTTTTTTCTAAACCCAAAACTTCAAGGTACGTTTCTCAGATTCACTTTACTTAGCTCCAAATGCAGTTTTATCAACTTTTTTTACTCTCCAATCAAATTGATTTTAGTTCCGAACTAAAATTTGATCGAAAACAGTAACAAAAATAGTTTGATTTTACAAAACCAAGTTTATTCAAAATCATTACTGTCAAACACACAACTCAAAGGAATTAAGTGAAACAGGTTAGAACTTAGAACCAAAAAATTCCTGTATCTTTATGAAACGGGGATAAGTAAAATTTGGACGAATTGTGCAAACGGAACCGGTAAACTGAGGAGCATAAAATTAATATTACAAGAGTACTTATGTATCGCATTCCTCTTCATGAAAGCTAAAACCCTACCTACCTGTTACCATGATACATTCTTGTTCCTGGTCTTAAAAATTTGCCCAGTCTCTTAACATGACATGGCGGGCCGAAATTTTGTCAGCAATGACCCTGTTGTTGTTATACACATATTACAGGATGAATGAATATGATGTGCTTTCATGATCCGCTGTTCTGTCGAAGGTTGGGAATGCTGGCAAGAAAATCTGGCTGTTGCTGTTCTGCATTTGGGTTTGAATTTGATCCCCGTGAGTTGGCCGCAGCCGCAGCGGAATCTTTTTTGTTCTTGGCCAGCTTGCTTGCTGGGAAATGCAGTCTTGCCATCAAAGGACGGGGTGCTCTCGTTGACCTTTCAAAGCCCCGCACACAGACAAACCCTGCAAAACATTTTTACTAATTTGTTAAGACAGGTTCGGTTATATCTTCACGTTCATGTTATGTTAATGTCTGTTTGTTAATGCAGTCTATATGGCTTGGATGATGTTTTTGACCTTGTTTGTATAAGGTTACTTAATTATGGTGCAGATTCAAATTAAGTAGCATTTACATAAGTATGTGGCAGTATAGCACATATTGTGAAATGCTTCAATACTGCCCTACTATTCTGTAGGTTTTTTTGAACAAGTACTATTCTGTAGATTATTAGACGGTTTAACCAAAGAGCAATAGATAGCTGTTGGCACATGATGATCACTAGTTGAACTAGTTTATCAGTTTTAGTTCTTTGGTTACTTAGCGCGTCTGCAAACTGTTTATGGTTATTATACTTGTAAAAGTAAGTTTAAATAAGGATATTCAATCACACAAGATAATATGGGAACTATATCTTACCTCTCCAGAAGCACTGTTGAATTTCTGGTGTTGATAAACCTGCATTTAACAAAAAACTCATATTCAACTTAGTTTTCCGAGATATGCTATAATAGTTTAACTTTTAAGTGTTTACCTTTGAATATGCTTGTTACGGAGGTTCCAAAATGCACTGTCCTCCTATCAAGGTTCCATATCAAACTTCTGGGAACGCTAATCGGATTAAGACTTGATTCATGGTCTGCAAAAACCTGCCTCAAAATGACATTTATTTTTTAATTTCTTGACTTAGAGAGATATACATATATTAAAGGGGGAGAAATGTGATGATATGAGATTTCAGACCACTTTACCTCGTTGACTTGAAAATAGGTGCCGTTTAGCGGAAAGCTCCCTCTCATAGCTGTTCGACATGGTATCTATTCATAATTTATTTCAAGTCAGTGTAAGAATTATTTATATATGAAAATTAGTCACCCACCCAACCCTCTATTTTAATACTATAATGTGTAACAATTAATAAACATTGCATGGTTAAGCATTCAGACCAGGATTGTCCCTCGAACTATCTGTGAATTTGCTTCACGGAAGCTGTTGCACGAAAAACATTCCTCCTCATTACAGAGCTGGCCACAATCCTGAGCGCTGCATCTTCTGTCTGGTGGCTGTATAGAATTTGCTGTCTCACCTGATGTACATATCAATGTATTTTGAAAATAATTAGAAAACACTAGAGAACTAAATCATATTGTAAAGCTTCCCAACTTATTATGTCATATAATATTGACACTAACTTTACAACCCAATCTAACTAAATTCATATCTAGAAGGGGCATTGTAGTCAATTTATTTATTGATAAAAAAAATCATTTTTTTTGTCCCACCTGGCGTCCATATAGCTAGAAGGTATTTTCCTGGATCATCAGGTTCTCGCTTTTCCCACTGTATTGCATAAAAAAATAATAATAATTTGGGTATAATTTGAGCATATAGCATAAACACAACTTTAAGTAACAGATCCAGCAATCACTAACCCCTTCCAGAAGAGGATGAGAATCTGGGAGTTCATAACTGCAAGAAGGTAAACAAATATCAACATAAATTGTCAGAACTTTTATCTATTTTATGATAATGGATATCAAGAGCTCTACGTCAAATACTAGATCTTATGTTGGATGAGATTATTATCTATTTCTTCGGGGTATAATTTCCACCTTAACACGATTCAAATTTAATATGTTGCAAATCATATATTACTTGTTTTTCCTGCCTTTGTAGTATTCATTTCTTTTTCCCCCCCACATTTCATTAGTTTGAATATTTTTCAACGTTAGAGTTAAGCATTCCAATTAACTAGTTGGAGATGAGTTGGTTTTTTTACTTACACAGAATGCTCTGTGCGCAACCGACTCACGTTCTTCAGCTTCGTTGTAGGAATGTAAGCAGCTTCTTGATTTAGAGCAACCAAGGCCTTTGACATTTCACCTTCTTGAAGTTCCATGTTTTCTTGCATATAATTTTGTAAATTCAAAGTGAACTCTTCTATGTCTAGATTGATGGTTGGAATTTCATTTGATTCCTCATAGAAAAAATCCTCTATATCATTTTCAGATACATGGGAGCACTCTGGCTCTGGAGTCGTTGGCTCTTCAATAATGGGTTGGCAGTTATTGATTTCAGAATTCATTTCAAGTTGCCTGATCACTGCTGTTTGTTGAAGTTCTTCTGTTTGGTTTTTGTTTTCAGGGAGAGACAAGGGCAATTGATTGATGACTACTGACGAGTTCTGATCAGTTGCATCGGTTCCAGTTGTGATCTCAATGTTCTTCTGCTCCAGTCCTGGGAGAGACAAAGGCAACTGATTGACGGTTGTTGATGGGTTCTGATCTGTTGCATTGTTTCCAGTTGCGATAACTAAATTCTTCTGCTCCTTCTGCTCCGGTCCTGGTAAGGCAAGCCTTGCACTGCATTTAACATTTGTATATTGGTCTATCATAACTTGGAATACATGCATATAATTAAATTTTCAGAGTGGTATTGACATGATCTTTAGCTGTTAAAAGTGTTCCCTAAGTTCACTGTTGCAACAAGATAATGCAATTAGAAAGCTGTCAATATAATCATATGTATAAAACTTAATAGTCATTTAGTAAGGGACATACAAACTTGATAAAATGCTCTTTGAAGTTCTCTATCCTTCTGACATAAATATATGCAGTCCTTCTAGTTTATATAAAGCAAGTAGTGGTTTGTGTTGTGTCATGTATTGAAGGTTATTTTTTCTCATTATTTGTCGGTAACATGATGGGTGCAAAATAATATTTTCAGAGATATACCTTGCAAAAGCGCTGGCAAAGTGTCTGCATTCCCCCCTCATTGGACATGCATTACAATTTGGTTTGCTTTTTGTACAGAAGACCTGCATGCATTGGTTTAAGTTTAAACTAGATTTTACTAAAATATGGTCAGTTTCTGATGCATGAGAAATGTAGTTTACCTTTCCAAATGTAATCAGCTGGTAATGCAACTCGTACCTTAAATGAAACAAGAAAAAATGATCAGTAGATAGAGAGTTTATTTTTTTTATCTAATGTCACCGGGGAACTTGTGTGCATTTTCATGCAATCATGTATTGCCACATAACTAAGTTGTTGTTACCATTTTGTCAAAATATAAGATTTTGTTACCATAATCCAACTCTTCAAACGATATGGCAATGCATGACTGCATGGTATTGTTTAAAAGTTACATTCAGGCCATAAGTCAAAATTTAACCCTTAGATAAACTAGCCTTGCTAAACCTACACTAATAAAAAAAACTTCTATATTTTAACTGGAAACTGAAAATAAATCTTTACAATGTTTTTTGGTCAAGCTTGCACAGCCTGGGCCAGAGATATTTTTGTATGGATTCCAACACCGGGTACCTGCACAGATCGATATTGTTAGCTTTTTTCTAATCGAATTACTTCCTTATTCGATCTACTTTTGTATTGCTTACAATTCTAGAAGATGCAACTGTAGTGACTCGGGCAATGGCTGGAGAGGTACCCATCCCAATCGCACTGCAATACGCCCAACATTTGTGTCCACCTATTGCACAACAATAACTGTTAAAATATATTCCATATTAATGTAACTACACACTTCTACTTTCAGCGTACCGGGAAAGCAAGATGGTGCAGTGTTAATAGTCGCACACACTCCACACTTTTCAATCCCAATCCCCTTATGCTGAGCAAGAATTCTCTGCATATATAAATTGAATTAACATTATGCATTTTTTCTGCTTGGGTGTAGTAGGTCTAACTGCTTGATCAGTATGCATCTATTTGTATTTGTAAGAAATCAGGATGTTGGTTTCATCAACTATGTAATGATGACAAGCTAACATGATATGTATAGAAGTACAATTTGAATAAAGCAGTTCAATTAATCTCTGGACTTACTTTGCTTGGTCAGGTGGAACATCTCTAAGCCACTCGAGATCAATAGCCCCGTGTTTTTCAACGAGTAGATTCAGGAAACTCTGCATAAGATATCAGTTGACATAAGCTGTGTTGAAAGGTTTTCTTTTTCCAGCAAAATGTAGAATTGTAGATAAATAATATTTCATGGATATTAGGTTCTACCTGAATGCGTTCAGCAAGCATGTTGTTCATGCCCCTCTCTTTGATTGCATCAGCAATTTCCTTGACGTTTGCCCGTCTCACAGCTTCCCAGTCCAATGAGTCCATGTTGCTTTCTGTCTTTTCTCTCTTCCCAGCTGTAGCTTGTGCCTGTATTCTTAAACTATCCCAATTGAAGTTATCCTTCTTCTCTTTCCCACGCTCCTTGTCCTTTAATTTTTTTACAGGGGCAGAATCTAACTTACTGTTTTCATTCCTCATGGCATAGTTGTGGTCACCAAAATCTGATTCCTTTGATTTCTCCATAAGATCTTTACTTTGTCCAGAAATGTGGAAAACTTTGTGCTGCTGGTGATCACTATGTTGCTGAAGAGGGACTTGGGATAGCATGCTGTGAGAGTCGGTAATTGCAGCTTGGCTTTCAGATTCCGTTGGAGTACCACAGCTTTTGTTATTTTCATTTGTATTCTTTGAGGAGCCACTTGATGAGGCTTCAACATTGAGAGGTTTATAGAAGTTGACTTCATGGACTTCAGAGTTGGGAGTCATTTTCAAATTATGGCCATTGCATTGCGTCATGATTGCTTCTAAGGAGCTTTGAGTAACATTTGATTTTTCCAAGTTCTCTTCCAAGCTGTCATGCCTCATAGCTACAAGTTGACCATATAAATCTCTCAAATTCTCAGTTGGATTGCTTCTCTGACTGTTAACTTCATGTAACTGGGTCGAATTTGCCATTCCTAAAAGCTTACTGAAAGAAGTCCTGTTGGAAAAATTGTATTCAGCTGTGCTTAACCGATCTTCTACTTCTGTGTTGCTGTCTGAGAATGATCCTATCTTCTCAGGATTTTGATCAATTGAAAAATCTCCAGACAACTGAGATGTAACAATGGAGCAATTGGGTGAAAATAAAGCATTGGACTCTTTCCTAATACCCCCATGACATGAATTTTCTTGCCCTTCCCCAGTCAATGGATTAACAAATTCCATTGTACCATGTTCCATAATATTTCTTTGAGCTGGTTCTGACAGTTTACAATTTGATACATCTTTTAAGCTATCTAGGCTCCCAGTAGTTCCACAGGAATCAATGCTGTTGCTGTCAACAGTTTCTCTTTCTTCAGAATGTTCAATGATGTCTTTTGTCATAGAACTCAATTCTTGAACAGATTGATTCAATATTATTTCATCCAGCTTTGCATTTTCTTCTGGTTCCACAATTTGCACCTCTGGTGTGTTGACTATCATGCTTGCACTTTCCTCGTGGCATGTATCGAACATGCTGCTTGACTTAAGGGGAAATCGAGCAATGAGTGACATGAATGCAGAACTGTCGACATAAAAGAAAAAAAGAAAGTGGTGAATCATATGTTTTAATGCATGTTTCTTTGTAAGTAAGCTTGCATAACTTATACCTAGATAGATGGTCCGAGACATTTTGAGTGAGAAAAACTCCAACCACCGAATCCACCACTGATCCTTTCCATCGAGAAAAGCGTCGGTCTCCTGTTGAATATGCATTATTTTTTGTTAACACGCTAACCATGTAACCAAATCATGCACAATGGATATGCACATTTCAGATAATAGTGTTTGTAAAGCTTCTAGTATTTGTAAAGCTTGGCACAAGCAACTAACAAACTAAAACAATAGTTCTGGCTTGCTGAGCAAGCTTTACAAATACTACTCTCATACAGAATATATATCTAGTCAACCCCATTTGTAACAGAATTACAGAACAGAATATTCTAGATACAAAAATTGTTGGAAATTAAATATCAATTCTCCCTCAAATCTTATAATACCTTGAACAAGATGCATCCGTGCAATAAATGACTCTGCTCTTCCTCTGAAAACATTTCGTTCATTTTCCCACCATTTGGCCTTGTCTTCATCTGTTCCATCAACCCCATGACTATTTATATCCAACATCAGAAGCTTCCACACTTTATTGGTTTCCTCATCAAGATCAACTTTAGGTCGTGGGCGCTGTTTCTTGATGGGATCAAACATGCCCTCGTAGGGAATGATGGTGCCATTTTCATGAACCCGACCTTTGCGTTTTTCATTTTGCCAGTTGTAAGGGACAAGTGCATTCTGCCCGTATAATACAAGCTCTCTAGCTTCTCTATATATGCTTAGGTGTCTAAACTGCTGTGTTAATCTGTCCACAGTAGGTATGTTTTTCCAGCTCTCTCCGCAAGCAACACCTGCAACAATCAATGTCTTCATTAGGACAAACTACATGGTAGAATTGTTTGTTTTGTAACAGTTATAATATTTAACCAAAAAAAAATAAAATCAAAGTTTCAGTTAAAATACCTAATGAGTTGTGCAAGGGCAGATGATGTTGCATTTCATTTAGGCAAGAATATGTCGAACTGATTGGAGTACTTCTCTTTTTACTCCGTTTCTTTTTTGTGAGTGATGCACGCATCTCCGCAACTAGAGCATCAATGCCGGTTTGTGGTCTTTCTGCATCCTCAAATGTTTGTCTTTCGGAACTGCCTGGGTTCACAATATTAGTTAGTTTGGCATCATAGTTTGTAATTTTGCTCAGAGAAGTGTAATCATGAGCTCTGGTAGTGACTCTCGATCTTTTTTTGGTTGGTCTGCTCTGTCCTGAAAATAAATTGTACTCAAGTGATCGAGATTTGTCATGGGTGGCTATTTCTGTAACTTTGAGCATGGTTAGGAGTTGCGCTGTTTCATATTCAGAAGCAGAAGCAGTAGTCCACACATTAGAAGTTGATGCATCCGGATGTGATCTCGCATTTTCTTCAGAACATGTTGGAAGTTGTACATCTTGAGCAGCATTCATGGAAGATGTATTGGGAATATTTGAAAATTTCCCCTTCTCACTTCTCTTTTTCTTCTGAACATTCGGAAATTGAAGCCAATACTTTGATTGGTATGCCTGCATTTGATTATATTGTGCCCCAAGCAGATTAATGCTACCGTTGTCTGCTTGCTTAGTGGTAGCAGACAGCTTTTTCTTGGAACCAACTTCTTGTGACCCTGTACTTGAAAGTTTTCTGTTACTGCTGGAGGCTTGTGCATCTTCATGTAATGTCATGTGATTATTTAACACATGTGTTTCCTGAACCTCTATGCTAATTTCTCCACCAAAATGTGTAGTTGCATTTTCTTCCCTACACGCAGAATTTCCATCTGTTGGTTGCTCTGGAATGTCAAAGTGTAAGGACCTTCTACATGTCTTTTTGGCAGATTCTGACATCAACGGTTCAGTGCATTCCCCTGACACTTTTGCTGGAGTTGCATTTGGTTCTTTCTTTCTTGTATACTTCCTCTTTTGAGTTGAGTTTTCTTTTGATTGATCAGGCTTTGGAGTGGCTGGCTTTGGAGTTTTTTTGGGTTTGCTTTCTTTTATGACCTTGGGGCGATGCTTTCTTCTTTTTGGTTTTGTTTGGGGTATTTCATTAAGATCAATAACATGGTGTATCTCCTTATTGTGGTTCTTATTCTCTTTGCTTGGTGTAGAAACAGCAGCCAAGTCTACAACAGGGTCATAAAGTTTGTTGTGTGAACTGTTGCACATAGTGGCTGAGGCATTACTCTTATCTTCCCTTTGATCCCATTGTTCCATGTTTATTTGTGTCTCCACAACTTGTTTGTCTTTTGATGTTATGTTATTTTCTGGAGGCCGAGCAACCTGGGAATCGGTCTTGTTATAATAAGCCAAGTGCGGTGTGCCTGTTGTTAGGACATCATTTAAATGCAGAAGTTAGAACCATACACTCCGACACTGATCACTTATTGTAAGGATGTGAAAAGAAAATAAAAATGAATAAAAAATAAAAATTAATATAACAGTGGATATTGTGCGTGTGCCTACCCGGGCCGACACCGGTGGGCCCCGGTGTAAGGCTACTAAAGCTCTAGCTTTCGAGCTAACAACAAAAAATTATTTTTTATTAGATTTTATAAACAAAAGAGCCACATACAAAAACATTATTTATTTATTTTGTCAAAAAAAAACATTATTTTTTATAAGATTTTATAAACAAAAGGGTCACGTGCGACAAAAAAGGTTCATTTATCAAAACTTGTTTTAAGTCTCACTGTTGAAAATTATTGGGCTAGACCCGGTGCCTACGGGACACCTTGGTCCAAGGATTTATTAAAGTCAGGAAAATCTAAGTAAAAAAAAAACTGTTTTTGGTGAAAAACTAGTTATGCAAGGGTTTCTTAGAGATAATAAAATGGATTATAGGAAAATATAGTGCACATAGACAATGTTTACCAAGCATGACTATTCAACCGTGACCTGACATTGTTTATGGTTCAACGTTTTGTCTCTCGAAACAAACGTTGAACCGTGACCTGACATCTCACTGGTTAGTGTCCGGTTCAGTTTTTAAAACATTTCGTGCAAGACAATAACCAATAACTGATTAATCAACTGTCAAAACTCCGGGAACATAAATCCGGCAATAAAAAACCAAAATTTATTGTTCTTACCCTGAGGATCTTGGTAATTGTCACAGATGAAATTGTTGAAGAGTTGTTGCTGATAAATATTGTGCTGGCCAAGAAATGCATAACTTTTGTTGAACTGTGGGTTCAAGTTCAATACACCAGGAACAAATTGGTCCCCTAAATATCCATATGGTGAAGTGCAATATGCCGCTGATGCAGGAGCCTCAGCCTGAGCCAAAAGTTCAGCAAAACTATTACTCGAGCCCGGATTATCGAACGATATCGGTACCCGAGTTCTGGCATTTTCATGACCAATGTTTAATGTTACAGCCACAGATTCTGGACGGTTGTTAACACCTCCACCGCTTGAAGACTCAAAAGATGCAAATTCACCATTGATATGAGAGTTGAGCTGATTTCTCTCTCCAGGAGTGTAGATCGGCACTGGTCTTTGAGCAATTGGCTTATATGGTGTAGTGGGTAGCCATGGAATCTGTGAATTAACCTCTTTTTTCTCTGTTTCTCTAAACTCCATTTTTGCCCTGTACAATAAAAAAAAAAACTTGTTGAAAATGATTCATAAGATGAAAAATAAAACACAAAAACCGACAGGGACTGTTTCAGGACACTGAATTTAATTAATTAAGGTTCATTTTCACAGATGAAACAGGACATATGAAACATAAATGTCTTTTATGAACAAAAAACACATCATTAAATTAAGACAAATTAAAAAACAGAAGCATAGATCCAGTTTCTGAATTACCTTGTGACAGTAACGGGTGAGTGATGAAGGTGATGTTAATGAAGATAGAGTAATTGAAGAAGGATTGAAGAAGAATCTATGAACATTCAATTATGCTAAAATAATTATGAAACATGTCTCAGTAACACCAAAAACCAAACTCATTTGGAGAAATTCATGCAATAATGTTTACAATGAATCACTCCTCTTGAGATCTGATGATTTCATATAGTATCTATCACAAAATTGGGTGAGAATATATAAATAAAGTCATGTCACCGATTAAGTAAGAGAAAAAGGAAAAAGGGAACAACCGGCACAAAATTTTATGCATACGCATCCTCTGCTAAATTAATTACTCTTAATCTTATCACGATTCGGTCAAGAAATCAATTTAATATTGATTAATTATGTAATTTGGTTTTGTCACTTTATCCTTGTTTGTATTTAATATAGTGGTTTAGTATCCGGTGACTGACACAAGAGATAAGAAACTATGCTAGGATACGTCGATTTGTTTTGCATGTGCATATATTTCTTTTCTTACTTTCATTTCTCACGTGTTGTACAACGTTTCGATTACGAGACGTTGACAATAACCGTTACTATAAAAGAAATGATTGACGAATTAAATATAATAATGATTTGTTTTGCATGTGCATATAATATTATAAATTTAGTTTACGTATATGTGTAAGGTTTTGGTAAAAGTGTTTTCTAAAGTGACGTAAAATAATTTTTATTACGAAATAAAAAATGCACTGTTTTTTCCTTACATATATTAATATTTAGTTTTGACTAAGGTTTTTAAGATTATAGAATTAAGGTGTTAGTTATGAAATAAAATAAAATTTTACATTAATTATTTAAAAGGACATTGACTACGAAATAAAAGATTCACTGTATTCTTCAAAAGAAAAAAGATTTGTTTAATTGACCTGCCGGTCCCTTAACTTATTTCTTTTATTCAATTTGGTCCTATAAGTCTTAATTTTCTCAAACACGTCCCTTAACTTATTTCTTTTATTCAATTTGGTCCAATTTTAATAATTTTAATCCCCTAAAAAAAGAGACCGTTGGATTACAGAGGTCTATTAGATTTTATAGTGTATCACCAACACCCAATTTATTCCCTCATCTTCATCTTCTTCCCTAATCTTCATCTTCATTCATCCTTCATTATTTTCATAAAATAAAATTAAAAAGATGACAAATCAAAGCCTCCGTAAATTTGGAAAAGATGACCTCCGTAATCTGAAAGAAAGAATCAACAATACATGCGACAATATATCCAAATTTACGAAACAATACATGCAACAATTCTTAGGTTCATTTGAAGAGATGACAAATCAAAGCCTCTAGCTCTACCACTATTAAACTAATAATCATCGTCATCAACATCATCCCAGGAGGTTGAATTCAACGGTGTCGGAGCCCAAAACGCTTGCGATTCCAATTCCGATTTGGTTGATTTGGAAGAACCCTTGTTCTTCTTGTCCTTGTCCGATTTCTTCTTCTTCTTCTTGAAAGTATCAAGCGCTGCAAAAAAAACGTTTTCCGCTTCAACCATTTCATCTTCTTCCAAATATTTTTGGTGCGTTATTCTTCCTTCGTTGTTGATTGAGTTTATTGGTTGCGATTCGTTTTGATTCACCGTTCTGTGAATTTGATTCGTGTTCCCTAATTTGCAATTTTTCATCTTTAGTAAGATTTGATTTGTGCTTCTGCAGAATTATGCTCTTGCAATTTCTTGAAACCTCTGCAGATCATTCACTGTCGTTACTACCTCCTGCTCCGCCGCCACACCACCGTTAATTCCTGACACACCGTCGTGACTTCCCTCTGCGCCGACCTTACGGTGTTACGGTTTTCATTAACCATTTTATGGTTTGTTTTAACAGGTTCATCATGTTTGAAATGGATTTGTCTTTGTTTTTTTTAAGAATTTGTTGCTGAAGGGTGTGATTTGAATCAAGTTAGTAGTGGAAATTATACTTTAAGATCTAAGAGAGATGGTGAATATCATAGAGCCAGATCTATTGCTACACTTCAGTTTAATGGGCTGAGTTTGTTTGAAGAAGATGATGATGAACTTGTTGGTGATGCAGGTGATGTTGTGATGAGATCAAGTGTGGAGTGTGTGTATGTTGAATGAAGATGAAGATGAGGGATACACTGTAAAATTTGGTGACTGTTGAATGGTGTATGTTGAATGTTGGTGATGCACGCGATGTTGTGAATGAAGAATGAAGTAAAAAAATTAAGTGTTGGTGATACACTATACAATCTGATAGACCTCCGTAATTCAACGGTCTTTTTTTTTAGGGGATTAAAATTATCAAAATTGGATCAAATTGAGTAAAAAAATATAAGTTAAGGGATGTGTTTGAGAAAATTAAGACTTATGAGACCAAATTGAATAAAAGAAATAAATTAAGGGACTGACAGATCAATTAAGCCAAAAAGATTCATTGCATTTTTCTTATTTAATTATTTAGTTTTGACTAAAGCTTTTTAAATTATGGAATTAACGTTACGAAATAAAAAGAAAATCATATAAATTATATAATATGAGATTGATTACTAAGTAAAAAATGCACTGTATTTTTCTTATGTATATCATATTTAGTTTTGACTTAGTTTTTTTTCTAAATAGATTTTCACATATAAAATATTTAAAATGGCATTAATTACAAAATAAAAAATGTATTGCATTGTTCTTATGTATATTATATTTATTTTTGGCTAAGGCTTTTTAAATTATAGAATTAAGGTGCTAGTTAAGAAATAAAAAGAAATTCACATAAATTATATATAATATGACATTGAATACGAAGTAAAAATGCACTGTATTTTTCTTATGTATATTATATATAGTTTTGACTAAGTTTTTTTTTTTAAAAAATTATAGGATTAAGGTGCTAGTTAAGAAATAAAATAAATTTTCACATAAATTATTCAAAATTATAAGTATTTTATTATAAAAGTAAAACAATAAGTATTTTTAGAGCTAGAGAATATTAATATTATGTAAAACATTTATTATAAGATTTCTTTTTGAAATAATTTATTATAAATTTTTTAAAAGCATTCAAAATATTAAAGTTGTCTAAATAAACATAATTTTGATAAAATATTAAAGTTGTTTAAATACACATAATTTTGATAATAATATACTCCCTCTGTCCCAAATTGTATGACGTTTTGGTCATTTCACATATATTAAGAAATGCAATTAATATTGTGTGGAAAAGAGATATTATGAGTTGTTTTACAAAATTGTCCTTAATAAATAATATGGGAAAGATAAATGAAAGAATTGAAAGAAGAGAGAAATAAATAATTAAGGTTATAATAGGAAAAGTAACATTAATGTTGCATTGGTATTGTAAAGCGACATATAATTTGGGACAAATTTTTTTCTCTAAAGCGACATACAATTTGGGACGGAGGGAGTATTTAAAAGCATTCAAAATATTAAAGTTGTCTAAATACACATGATTTTGATAGTAATATATTAACTATTTAAATAAATTTAACATAATTTTTTATTCAAACTATATTGATTATTATATCATAATATTTTATAAATTTCGTGAGCGTAACTCAACTGGTATGTGCATTGCATTGCATAAGTAGGGGTCGGGGTTTGAATTCAGGATTTCTCACTTATTCACCTTAAAAAGTAAAATCTTGCCGCTAGATTATTTAAAAAAAAAATATTAAATATTGCATATTATCTTTTCAAATGTGTGTAGTAATTTATATTTGTCTGTGATAAATTAAACGAGTTGTTGTCTGGTAGTATCTTACTAATCCATAAGTCCTAAGTCAACTGAAAAAATGCCGAAATTGTTAGGCCGGATGCGATGACCTCTTCATTGCTTATTTGCTCAACTTAACACTTTCAGGGACAAAAATGAGAGTTTACTTTTATCTGTTATTATGAGTCCTTTGTTTATTTTGTTGCGTATATGAACTTTTAATATGATCACCTATTGAAACTGTTGTCGCAATTTTTGCTAAAATAGTTACAGAATCTCTATGTAAATAGAGGACTCTAGTCAGTTCAAAAAAATACACCAAAGAGTTTCATTGAGTTGTCGGGAACTCTTTCTCTCTTCTCCCTTTCTTGACTTGTGTTGACGAGTCTTTCTTCTCTTCATCTCATTTTTTCTGTCCCTTCAGAATTAAGAGTGTTCTTAAGACCATAGTCCCTTTTCGGTTTAATGTCCCTTCGGAATTAAGAATGGTCTTAAAAACATAGTCCCTTCGATAATATAAGTTCCTTCGGAATAAAGAGTACTATTAAGATCATAGTCCCTTTTTGGAATAATAATGTCCTGTAGGAATTAAGAATGATCTTAACAGCATATAAATATTCTTTCAATATTTTAATTGAGGAGAAATCAAAAAGTGAAAATGGTGGTATCACCATATTTGAGTGGTCGCAGTGCCATAAAGCTTTGATTGAGAAAGAGATTAACATAGAAATATTTTGATTAAAGATCATCGAGATACAATGGAATGGCTCGTTTATAGTTCTCTACGACACTAACTAAAGTGGTTAACTAACTATAACCACTTAACTATGGTGGTTAACTAACTACAACCACCTAACTAAATTTAACTCCTTTAATTAACTCCAGATAACTTCCAACTATCTTAACGTTATTAAATTTGATGAGTAGTGTGGTAATTTAATTCATAAAAAACTTTATTTTAACCAACAATTTTAATGTCAAATTAGAAGCGGACAATTTTAGATTAGCAAAAGGATAAGAAAAGAGAACTACATATAATAAAGTCAAAGTAATATGAAGAACGACATTATGCAGAAGTACACATAAGAGATGAAGTGATGAACTAAAGTACATGACAAAAAACTAGGCGAAATAGGACATTAAGTGAAAACCATAAAAAAATAAATGCAAGTTTTCTATTAAAAATGTAAATGCAAGTTTAGAATACTTGAAGCACTCAGGTCCGAGTAATAGAAACAGGGACTTAAAGCAATTCTCACATCATGTGCGAAAGATTAAATAATTAGTCCTCCACATTAGCAATAATCCTAATTGATCTCTGAAATTGCAACATGTAAATCAAGTTCGTCCAAATGTTTGAATCTTTATCTAATGCATCACTGGCTTTTTTATTTAGTTTCAAATTCATTTATGATATTATTAACTTAATGACATTCTCATCCCTACAAAATGCCAACGGATGGACGGGATTTGATTAAAATTTTAGGATATCAATACTGCAAGCGCGAGGGACTAGAACTTCACAATGCTACAATTTCAAAGACTAATTAGGTATTTATACTCGTTGGGAAAACTATAAGTTTAGATTCCTTAACATAATTTTACAAGAAAATAAAACATAATGGGAGCCAAGTCGAATCTAGGCTCACGTTTGGAAGTTGGCCTATGGTAACCTCCTCACCAATTCAACGTGTGAAAAAGGGGATGCCACATGCTCTCTCTGCCCTCGATGTCAATTAGCTCGTGAATTTTTTGGGAAAATTACATTAATCAGGACATTTGACACATCTACCTAACCTTGGTACTTATGATTGGATAGATTAGAATTTGAGTACTCAAAAAGAATGATATGTTCCTTGTCGATGCAATATCTTCACCGGCATCTCGGCAGGGCCGGCCTAACAGATTAGAGGCCTAACACAAAAAATTTAATGTCTTTAAAAATATGTTTTAACATAATATTTATATAAAATAAATTTTGTGAAGACCAAAATTTGAATTCATGATCAAAAGTAATTGAGACATTTTTGATAATCGGTTAAGCTATAAAAATATTTGTAATTTATCTGTCATATAATATACTACTCATACTTATAACCAAATAACTTTTTTAGAGACCTTTATTTTCACCCAAAATTTTGAGGCCAAAAACCCTTCCTTGAGTTACTTGGCCCTTAGGCCGACCCTGCATCTCGGTTTGGGCTTCGGGAAAGATTTAAAAAAAAAATGTTTTCTCAAACCCTATACACGGGCATTATATATACTCCAACTCTTATGAAGCCATCAATCACATTTAATCAAAACTGGACTTATCTGAGTGCCTCTAGCATGGAAGCCATGCAAGAAATCCCTTGGCATTGGAAAAAACCTTGCCATGTTATTACAAGATGAATGTTGATGTCTCATTTTTCCCTTCTTCTAGGAGTATTGCTTAGGGACGTCTAATCCGTGACAAATTGAGAAGTTTAATTCATATGGTTTCGTTGCAAAACTATCAACACTGCAACTTTTCCCATTCTTTGATTTAAATAAGTGGTTCTCAGACTGATTTTATAGTGTATGTGCAATTGTTTGATTTCTAATCCTGTGGGGTGTTCGCTTTATTTCTTGTCTTATTGTGATTTTTATCTGATTCAATTGACTAGCTTCGATAAACTTCTAAATAAACCAATGATTAAGTAGTCAAAGTTGCAAACTCGGATGCATGAATATTCCTATTACTTTGAATTTGTCATATTATTTTTAAGCATTTTTATTGTTTTATGTTTTTAACTTGGATATTGTGATTTGTTCGTAGATTTATCTTTTTCTTTTGTAGCGATGTTGAATTTATGTTTGTATCTAATGTAAACTATCAATTTTAAAAAATATTACTTTTTATATAATAATTTTTTGGGTTAAATAGGTAAACAGTCTTCCTAAATATACAACATTTGATTTTAGTCCCCCTAAAATATCTTTTTAAGCTTTTATTCCCTCTAAAAATTTTCATTTATGAACTTCGTTTGTAAAACCTTATTAACTAGGAAAAAAAAAAAACACAACAAAATCGCAAATCGCAAATCGCAAACGGCAAGCAGGAAGAAACTGAAATCGCATTTCTCTCTGATCAAGCTTTCGCTTCTCTCTCTCTCTCTGCAGTCATGGAGTTTTGGGGTAACACCGTTTCTTCCTCCTTTCTATCACTTACATTTTTTCTTATTTTACTACAAAATACATTCGTATAGTACTTGATTTTCTTTTTTGAAAAAAACAAAAATCATTGACGAAATCATTTTTTTAATTTCTATAGAATCGCTATATTTGATTTTTCACTTCGCATATTACACGATCGTATTTTTTTTTCATGTATAAATATCGTTAGGTTTTGCAGTTTTTGGATAAAAATGGCGGAAATGCTATCGTAATTATTGCCCGTTTTAGTCATGTATTACTAAACCCTAATTATCATCATCCTCATGAAAACTCCACAAAACTTTTTGTACTTTAGGTCACTGGTAATTTTTTCAAGTTATGAAGTTTCTATAATTACTTCATCACATTACTTAATTTTGTTTAAGCATGTATTAGTATAAACCTGTTTAATTCAATGTTGTGTAATTGCGGTTAGTGGATTGTTAAAATTCCGCTAGGCTGTAGTGTTACAGAGCCAGTATAGCCGCTATTTGACAATATTCTGTACTACTAAGCAGTGAATCGCAGAGTAATAGTGGTTAATCCAAATTCCGCTATGATAGTGCCGCTGTAGTTGCAATTTAATAACACTGTTTTGCTGTTTGTCGTTAGAATCTGCGAAGCTGAAAATCAAAATGATCCATAAAACTGAGAATAGTTTATCGTATTAGTTATTTTTAGTTAATCAATTTAGTTCCTAGAATCATCTTGAAGGGACTAAATGAGAGTTTTATTACACTTTCGGGGATCGTTGTTTTGGACCTATAAAAGGTCACTGGTTGAATCGCAGAATTGGCTTGTAAAGGCTGCCTCTATTAGATCCTTATGTCTCTGACTTTGTAACAGATTTTTTTTCTGTACTTCATGCTGAGTCAGTTAATGAGTAATTTTAGAAATCAGAATGCTAGTTCTGTTGTAGAACTCGGTTTAGAAGTAGCCAGTTGGTCTCACAGTCAGTTAGTTCGCTTACTCTAAATATCAAAACCCCTACCATTTGTTATTCAGTTTTTCATTTGGTCAATTTACAAAAAAAGAAATTCTGTTAATTGCTCTTTGTTTTCTCCGCTTCTGTCTCTTTCAACCTCTTTAATTTCTATTACATTGTACCCCACATGAAAGGAGTTTTATATCACTGGGTTGTTATTTTGTTAAATAATAACATGGTTTTTAAGATGGGTCTTTTGCAATATCAAATTATTTCAGCGGCAAAAGTAATATTGTGTTTCCTTCTTTGGATTTTTTTATCTTGTTGCTAAATTAATATTGGATGTGTATATTCACAAATCACTATCCTTTTAGGTGTTGAGGTAAAACTTGGTGAATCACTCAAGGTTGTTCCAGAAAATAGCGAGCTTATCCACATTTCATCGGTATATGCTTATATCATGTCAAATAAACATCTAGTCATTCTATTTCCATTGAATCGTTATTGTTTTTTTATAAATGGTCTCAAATCTTTATATGACAGGCATGTTTGGGGGAGGTCAGCAAGGATAAAGGGAGTGACCCGGTATCCCTGTATGTGAAGTTTGATGGTCAGAAGCTTCAACTTGGAACACTTTCTTCAGAAAAATTTCCTCAGACATCTTTTGATTTGGTTTTTGGGAAGAAATTTGAGCTATCCCATAACTGGAAATATGGGAGCGTCTTCTTTTCTGGATTTAGAATCGAATGCGAACCGGAACATGATTCATATCCTTTTAATACTATTTTATATTGTCATGTGTTCTAATTTTCTCTTCACTGACAACAATGCGTTCTAATATCTTCTAACATTTTTGCACATCCTTAACTACATTCTTTTATCTTTTACTAGTGAAGATGAAGATTCTGATGGTGAGATACTCTTCTTAATTTTGTTGTTGTTGTTGTTATTATTATTATTATTATTATTATTATTATTATTATTATTATTTTCTTCTCAATTTATTCTATCATCTTTGTTTTAGATACTGATTCTGAAGAGGAAGATATTCCACTTACTGCTGCTAATGGTAAAGTTATTTCATTATCCATCTTATGCGTTTCTATTGTCATAAATAAGTTTCTCCTGTGTCATATTGTTCTAAACATTTATGTAGGGAAACCTGTGTTGGAGGTGAATGGTGCCAAACCCGGTGTAAATGCATCAAAACAGAAAAAGAATCAGAAGGATGCTAGTACTGACGACAGTTCAGATTCATCTGATGAGGATTCTAGTGAAGATGAGGTAACCGTATAATCTAGAAAGTGGATTTCAATATATAATGGATATTGGAGAGCAGACTGTCTTAAATCTTATTGCCAAAAAGATGTTGTGCCGATACACAAAGTTGTTCCTTTATGTGAATGAGTTTTTAGATAACAGCTTGTGACTATAGAATGCATCTATTATTGTTCAATTTTATTATTTGCTGTCCAAATTGTCCTCATAATCCTGTTTTTCATGGTCGGTCATGATAATGGCAAGAGTTATCAACTATCTGGACCAATTAAATATTTTAAATATATTTTTTAATTTAATGATTGAATCAGGGGGCTATTGTGTCTTGGTGGTATTATTTAATATACGATGTAGACTTGGTTTTTCCGATTACGATTTTAGGTAATTCATCTTTTAGTTTGTTTTGGTAATTTGTCGCTTAGCTCATGGCGAATGGTCAAATTAAAAGTAGTAGTGAAGATGAAAGCGATGAAGATTCTGATGAGGAGACACCGAAGAAGGTAATTGGAGACTATATTGTGCTTCGATTTGTCTCCGTATTGGAATTTAATTTTGAGTTTTGTTTTAGACTGAAGGGAGCAACAAGAGGGTTGCTGAATCTTCCAAGGAAACACTTGTACCTGTGAAGAAGGCAAAATTTGTCACTCCAGAGAAGACTGGTTAGTTTTTTCTCCTGTACTTTGTTTGTTAGTTTTTTTTTTAGAAAAAATTGTCTATGATATTTCACCCCTAAGCCTTATTTGACACTAATGTTGTGTACGGTACTAATGCTGCTCATCTTGGATACGCCAACATTGATAATATAAGACATGAATACTGTCATCTAGATGTATAAGGTTTGACAGTAATCCAATACAGCCCTTTGCACTGTTATTGCATAAAATTGCATTGTTGTGGTGCGTCTCTTTCCCCACAATGTTCTCTCACCACTTTGCCTATTCATGGAGCAGCTATTGCTTTATGGTTAAACTACTGTGACTTATGCTGGACTTGAATAGAGTTAAACTACTTGACCACGTGTTAAATATTTTCTGACTCATTGTTATATTTTTTAGTCACAATTTTGTCTTTTGGTTGAATCACAATAAAATGTAATAAAATATGAAAGACCGAAGTACAATTAGAAAACAAAATTGAGACTGATAGTTTAACCTCGTTGGACTCGTTAATTTGTCATGCATGCATGTTGTTAACAAAGCTGAACTGAAAGGAAATGATGAGAATTATGATATTTTCAGGTGGCAGGAGTAGTGTCCACGTTGATACTCCTTACCCTAAGCAGGCTGGTAAATCTGCTGCAAATAACAAGCAGCCAGAGAAGCAGGAGACTCCAAAGTCTAGTGGAGATTACAGCTGCAAGCCCTGTAATAGGTGATTGGAGTTGTCTTTTTATATCTATTTGCCTCCTCCTCATCGTTCTTTACACACTTATTCTCTTACGCAATTTTTATTTTGACTGCAGGTCTTTTAAGACTGAAGATGCCTTAGGTTCTCATAATAAGGCCAAGCACAGTGCCAAGTGAAGGGTTTTGTTAGCTTTATGACAGAAAAGTTAGCATCTTGATCTTCTTTGGATCTGGGGTGACCTGAAAATACAGTTGTTGATTTAGGAAAACTGGCTGATGTTTTTATTGTTTAGAGTATTATTAAACTTGGATTATCAATAACTTGGATTATCAACTTAAGATCGAATTCTGACGTTGGTTTTATGGTCATGTGTTACCGGCGGTTTAGTATGATTAGGTGTTTGAGGCATATTAGGATGGATGTGTTGGCTCTTTAATTTTAAATTTTAAGATTCCGGCCAGAAGCAAAAATTGAATAGAATTACAATATGAATGTTTAAAGAATAATAGTTTTTATTGTTTTTCTGGCAAAAAATAGCTTTTTCTTAATTAAAAAAGGAATAATAGTCTATGTAGTTTATAAAATGAGTTATATTTTTCTTTCAAACGTGCTGCTACAAAGCTCTGAGATTACGACTTTCAAGTAGTTTTCAAGCATTGTTATTGGGATTTGGTGGGGGAGTCGTTTTGCAAGATGATTTTCGATGTTTAACTAAAAGTTTCCTAAACTATTCTTCCATCCAGACTAGTCAGTCCTTTAGTTAATAAAATTGGTTGTTTTCATAGTTTAGAGACTTTTTAGTTGATTTTAATAGTTGAAGACTAAATTGGTGAGAGGGTGATAATTTATGGATTAAATTGACTGTTTATTCATTCTTTTGTTGTTTTTGAGAACTCAGACTAAAATTTACTTAGATCAGTCAATGGTCTTCTTTTTTAAGAACGTGGCATGTTATGAAAGAAAATGAGTGAGACTATAGAAATCCGAAGCATTGGTGACCTTGGTAAAGTATCTTGGAATTCCCTTACTAAAAGTTGAAAACAACCCTTAGCAGCTGAGTTAGTTAAACAAGTCTTACCTAGTTATGCAATGCAGACAACCCATTCCTTAGATCCCTTTATGATGAAATTAATCGAAAGTGAATGGCTTTTGTTTGGGGTGCTAGTACAAGTCATTGCCATGTGCACAATGTCTCATGATAAAGGCTTTAAGATGTCTATGTCCCCTAGAACATGATCTTTAGGTGTAATAAGTCGTTGCATGCAACAAACTCTGCGTGGTAAGGTTTCTGTTCTGCTGCTTAGACATTCTCAACCTTGTTGGAATGCAAAATTGTTCTTGAAATGGAAGTAAATGACTTGAAAGAGAGCCATGGTTTAAATCAATTGATAGATTTTGTCCGATCTGCCATGAGGCTTTAGATTCTTTGTGGTAGTCCTTAAATGAGCTGTCTTTTTTAGAGAAATTTTAATGGAACCACACTCGGGTTGAATAATCCAACGAGATGCTAAGAAATGGAGCAGTTTCAACTTTCAATTCAACGGCACCGCCTATTGTCTCGTGGTGAATTTTTGTATGGACTGATGACTCCGCCTCAAACATCCTCCCCTGCCTTTTCTTTCAAAAGAACCTTAGAGCTTGTATGCTTCCCATGCTTGGGAGTAAGTCCCACATCAATGTTTCTACCAAATGAATCATATCAAAGCCACTAATTTTGGGTGGTGTATTGGATTGGGATTTCAAGAAAGACTTATAAAATGTAGAAATGTTTTGTGGAATTCAAACAAGATTATCAAGATTCTTTTATTGTGAGGATAACGAAATTCGGTAATATTCAATTGAGATTTTTTACGACTAATAAAATATCTCGGTATTCTTATAAAAAAAATCTCGGTATTTAAAAATATCTAGATTTTGAAAGATTGTTTTGTGAAGTGGATTTTGTGAGACTTTTAAGTTAAAACAATCAAACCCTTGAGAGTTGAGACTCTCGTACACTCCCAACTTTTTTGTCTAGTCATCCTTGCGTTTCAAGTTATTTTTCTTTTCATTTTCTATTTATTATGTAGTGAGGTTTTTTAAGGGGATAGTGTATCAAACTGGGGCTCATTTGTCTGGGGGTACTCTCGTAGAAGTATAAACGTGGCATGATGCAATTTTCAAAGGCTGTGAAGCTTCGATCGCAAGGCGACGTTAAGCATAGAAAAGGTATTTCAATTTGACGAAAAGTATATTGCAGAGTGAAGAGCGTAATACTTGTGTACAATGATAGATAGTTAGTTTGTAATGTATGTAGTTGGATCTACTATACAGATAGATAGTTTGTAATATGTGGAGTGGAGACTTGATAAAATGATCATATCATTTTACTAGTATTGGCTTGAGGCTTGAAATTTAATTTCGCTGACTATTTTCTTTTTGGCAAAATCAGCAAGTTCCTTGTCCTATTAACTTTCAAGTTTTTCTAAAAATCTGTTATAAATTCATTGAAATCCATACTTAAAAATCTAGATTGTAAATAGTTTAAAAATAAATAAATCATAAAAGTGAATAAACTCCCACCAACTCTACCATTGAAGATGCTGAAAAGAGAAAACACACTCCCCGTGATCCTTTATACAACCAAAATTTCATTTAGAAGACTCCACTACACCATTTCCACAAAATGGGTTCAGGTTCATCACCTCCGCTTCTTCCGTTAACCATTTATAGTGATTTGCAACAGAACAAAAAAAAACTCAACATGATTCGATCCAAAATTGTTTCACATTCTGAACATCTCTTACAATTTGCATAGTTGAAATTCAAACATGGTTCCCTCTATTTCACCCAGGTAATCTCCAACAGAGTTTACCATCGAACATTCATCCAAATACAGAAATGAAACATCCACTGCTGAACTATATCAAAACTAATACTTCATCTAAATAGAAAATTCGGAAATCAGAATAAAATTATATAAAAAAAACTACAGCCAACTCAATAGGTGCAAACTAAACAAACCAGATTACTTGCAGAAATTATTACAGGGTTTCATTTTGGGTCAAATCACTCTGATTTTACTATATCTGATGATTGCCAGAATCACTGCCATTTTTTAAGCCCGCCTCTTCATAATCATTGTTACTCTTATTGTCCTTGTTACCAGAATCTCCAACTTCCTTCTCCCTGTTCCATTGTTCTATTCTAGCTCTCCTTTCTACACTACTTTCTCTTTCTCCTCTGATCGGATTTGGACTCCTGTCTCTGCCCACCGGACTTCTACTCCGCCTTCCTCTATGCCGAGGACTACGGCTTCTTGGCCTTCTACCATGGGAGCCATGAGACCTGTCCAAATCCCTTCTACCAGAACCACGGCCAGAATATGAACGCCCCTCATAGTTACGATTCCTCGGGGGGCTCCGGCTTCTGCTTCCACTACGGTCATTCCAACGCCTACTACTTCTTCCAAATAATCGCTTCCTCAAATCTCTGATATCAAAGGGAAGGATTTAACACAAGAACAGTATAAATGCAACAGTAAAAAAAATTGAAAAGCATGAATAGGCTATGTTGATAAGTCAACCTGCTAATCTTCTTTAGATGCATAAAGTTGCAGTAGCCACCTCGATTGCATACATTCTCTTCGTACTGCCTACAAGTAGCTTCTCGAAAATCCGTAACAGGAGAGAAGTCAACAATGATTGGTCGGCCTAGAAGAATGACAGCCAAATCACAATGTCAGTAGCAATCGGGGATGGGGGGGAGCGGGGAGAAACAAGCAATGATAGACAATGCACGGGTTTTCGTATGAGTTACATGAAACAACAATTTTTTAACATATATCAGAGTCCTACCTGAAATAATCATTACAATTTGTGTACTTGCAAGTATGAATAATACAATAGCCTCATCTCAGGCAAAACAATACTGAACTCGGTAGCAATGTTAATTGCTATAGAAAAAGAAAATTACAATTGTGGGTACCACCGTACCAGGAAGGAAAAAAAAACTAAATGCAAACAACACAACCAGTAAGGCCAACATTGGACAGTAGCAGATGTACTAGAAGAAAATAAGAACTACTATGTGTGACAGAAGGTACCTATCCAAAAATCATTCCATCAGATAGAGCTCAAGGACTCCCAAAATGAGTATAAGAAGGGCCAATAAAAGTGGGTACAATAAGGTAAACATAGAGAGCTAATGCCAAACCAAATGAATATCTCAATCTAACGAACTAAAACCAATATGAATATTGCCTTTAGTTACACAAATGATTCAAAGAAACACACACAACAAACAACAATAACCAAACCTTACCCCACTAAGCGGGGTTGGCTAAATGGATGAAACTATCATGTACCAAATTTCGATCCAACTCATTAGTCTATGGATCTTTCCTAATAGTTTGTCGTAAAAAAGTCTTCCTCCGCCTTCTAGTGATTTGATTTTGACCACCTTCCATCTGATCTACTCTCTTCACTAAATAATCCAGAGGTCTTCTCTCTACATGCCCAAACCACTCGAGCCTAGTTTCCACCATCTTTTCTATTGTAAATGCTAGGCCAACTCTCTCTCTAATTTTGTCATTTCTAATCATATCTCGTTTAGTTTTACCACATATCCAGTGTGACACGCTCATCTCTATTACGCTTAATTTAATTTCACGCTGGTTCTTTACAGCTCATACAACATTGCCGGTCGTTGTTATATATATGTTGAAATATGTACAAGAAAACACACACACACACACACACACACACATATATATTGAAACATGGCTTTATTATTATCATCACTATAGCACAATTAGTTCACAGATGTAACCAATAGCTCACACAACAATAGAATTAAAACCAAACCATGAACAACGAATTACGACAATAGTGTGACTAAAAACCCTAAGTAACTACAAATGAAATCAAAGGGGAAAAATAAAGAACCTGAATAAAATCTTCCAGTGAGATTCATAAGAGCATTAGCAGCATGGTCTTCCTCTTTATACTGAACATATACATTGCCAACCTAAACAAAAACAAAAAAAATCATAAAAATTAGGGTTGCAAGATAAATTAAAAAAAAACAAATTCATAAATCAAAAAGGAATTAGAAAACATACCATATGATCAGCCAAATTGTCACAAATATTCAAGCTCTGAATCTGACCATACTTGCTCAGCTCCTCAAATAGATCTTCATAAAAATCCTAAAAAAAATAATAAAAAAAAATAAAAAAAAAATAGAAAAAGAGAAAAGGGGTTATATTACATGATAATAAAAATACATACATCGAAGTGTTCTTGGAGTTTATCAGGGTCAAGAGATTCAGGTTGAGGTGGTTGAGGAGGTTGAGGTTGATTAGGAGTAGGATTGATAAAGTTAAGGTTCATATCAGGACGTTGATACATATTAGAGAGAACAAGAGTAGGACTAATGGTGGGTTTGGTATGAAGACGAGAACAGCGGTCACCATGTCTACAAGCTCCGATCTTGAAGTAGAATGGACAGTTAACTCTGTCTTTCTCTGTTCCGAATATCGATGCTAAATGCTCCGCCATCGATTATGATTAGGGTTTCGTTTCGCCACTCTCTACGAACCCCTTTCGAGATTTATTTATGTTTCCCTCTACCATTATTTTTCACCTCTTTATATTAAGGGTATTTTTGGGTATGTGTATATGCCTGAGTATGCAACGCCATGTAAGATATCATTCATTTAAATCCATAAAATACATCCATACATATCCCATGAGCATAACTCAGTTGACAAAGACATACATGTGTTGTTATATGATCCTTCTATATAACACGAATGTAAAGTTGCTGAGAATGAAATGTCAAATTCCTTCTATGATCCTTTAAGATACATCTTTATAACAAGTTAGTTTTTTTATTAACAATTGGTCCTTTTAAAAAGATTGTTTAAAATTGGTCTTTTAAATTATGGAATATTTACATGGTAGTCTATTTTTTCAACCAACTTCATTAAGAAATGTTTATGGATCGTTTAACATTAAAGTGGCAGCTTTGAGAGTGCTCATAACATCAAATATGATTACTTATATACATTTTTTTATGTTGTTTTTAAATTCAAGCTTAATTTTATAAATAACTATTTCATCAACAATATTATAAATAGGCATGGCAGCGAAATCCGTAGCCGCAACTACCCGACCGAACTCATCCTGAGTTGACGAATTTTTCCTAATTTGACTGTATTTGGGTATGAGTTTGAGTTTTCTCCAATTTTAAAACACGTGTACGGGATGAGTAACATTGATATATGTATCTAGTAGCCTCAATCCATACACAAACTCGTCTCAAATGTAAAAAATTACTTTATTGCACATTGAGCTTTGCCATGTTATGAAAATTGTCAATAAAATTTGAAGGAACAACCAAAGTATTCGGTCAAGAAAATGTTAAAACAATACCGCACCGACAAAATCCCAAAATAAAAAAGTAAAATAGAAAAATTAAAGATATGTAGAAATCACTTATGTAAAATCCAAACTATTATGCTGTGTAAGGTAAAAAAAAAACAGAGAGAGAACTCATAGCCAAACTTGTTGAAGACTCATTGCACTTATTTGTTTGGGATGGACCTATTTGGCTCTGTAGAGTTGAGCATAATACTCTTGATCAATGGATAACAATCAAAACTTTAAACATAATTCTTGATAACGATTGGTATTAGACCTCGCATGATAGAAGAAAAGTATGTGAAAAGAAATAAAAGGTTACAAAAAGTGTCTCAACGGCGGAATCAGAGTGATTTTTTTTGTTGCAACCATCCAATACCTAAGTTTGATGGACATTACAATCATTAGTCCATCTTAATTGAGAATCCTCCAGCCGGAGCAACGCTGTAAGAGACGAAGAGGTGTTAAGAAAGCAAATTGAAGAATCTATAGGCAAACAACGATCTTTTAAGTGATGGATCAAACGATCTTGGAAACAATCCTCGACAAAACCACTTCAAAGTTCAAAACACATGGATTCTATAAAGGCAGAAGCACAAATGATTTTTGAAGGTAAAAAGAGCATAATTACAAGCCTTACGTGGAAAATTTCAATTGTTGGATATGGAAGATGGAGAATCAATTTATGAGTGTTTCTCAAGAACCTTATCCATTATGAATCAGATGAATATACAAGGCGAAAAAGATGAACAAGGAATAATTTTAAAATAATATCTCAGATCGTTGACCCCAAGATTTGATTATGTCATTTGTTCAATTGAAGAATCAAATGCATCACTACACTGTCATTTGATGAACTTTAGAGCAACTTGATGGTGCATGAACAAATGATGAAGGAACATAAAGAATAAGAACAAGCTTTGGAGGTTAGCCATGGTGTGGAACAAAAGGAAGAGGACGTTCTAAAGTAGAGGTACACGTGGTAGAGAAAGACAAACATTTAACGAAACTAATTGAATGTTACAATTGTCATAAATTAGGGCATTTCCAAAATGAAGGTCCAGTTTAGATGAAAAAGCAAATTATGACAAGCTCTTATCGTTGACTATCACTCAAGAGGAATCATCTATTTCCAATAAGGTATTGTTCCTTGATCCAGGTTGTAGCAATCATATGTGTTGATATGCTTGATGGTTCTTTGATCTGAACTAGGAATTTATAGTGTCTGTAAAATTAGGAGGTAATTTAAGAGCGATGGCTATGGGAAAGTGTAGTATCAAGCTCGAAATTTGGAGTATTGTGCAAGTGATCACTATATTTTGTCACATTCCAGAACTAGAGAGCAATATTCTAAGTATTGGACAGTTACAATAAAATGAGTTAACCTTCATTTTTCAAACTGATGAGTGCAAAGTGAATCATGTGGAGAAAGGCTTAATTTTGTAGTAAAAAATGTCAAATAACAGAATGTTTGCAATCATTTCAAGTGTGATAATGCATGTTGTTTCCAAGCTGCAATTGAAGATAATGCTCATCTATCTCATTGTTGATATAGTCATTTAAGTAAAAAAAGGATTGAAGATATTGGCTTAGAAAAACATGGTGAAGAAGATTGTAGAATATCATTTAAAATAATTTAGACTTGTATAAAAGAACGTAAAAAACAATCATGAGTAGAGTAGGCAAAATGAGCTTCTCCGATTGAACCAAACCTTGAAGTTTCCAATAAAATGAGTGTGAACGACAGTGTTTAAATTTAGAGGGTTAAATATGTTTCTGATCCCTATAAAATTAGGATCCTCTAAGTTTAGTCCTTACTTAAATGTAATAGTGTTTTTAGTTCCTATAAAAAATTTATGTACTCAGTTTTAGTCCCTAATAAATCTGAATTTATTTTATTAAGGTTAAACTTTAAAGATTTTGAACAATTTTTGTAGAAGTGTTAAGAACATTACTAAAAGTTCATCTACAAAAAATTATCTCAAAATTTTATTTCTACGTCTAGATTTTTGTTACTTTTATCTTGAACTTTTGTCTTTTAAAAATATTCATATTTAATTCATTTCATGTTAAAAAAATCTAAATTTTAGTAAACAAACCTTGTGTAATGTTGTAAGCTTGTCTAAAAAAAATCGTTAAAATTTTTAAAAGTTTAAGGATAATCAGAGAAACTTTGTTTTACTACGGAATAAAACTACATGTAAATTATTTTTATAGGGACTAAAAAAGCTATTAAAATTAAGTAAGGACTAAACTTAGAAGTTTCAAATTTTATAGGGACCAAAAACATATTTAAGTCAAACTCAAATAACAAGAGTCTTTTTAGAGTTTCTTGCCAAGTTTCCTGTGAAGCCAAATGGTTTGTAAGGTCACACTTCACCTTTGAGGTACACAGTTCGAGACCGGCACCATGAGAGTTTCTTTTCTCATCCATGTGATCCCTAAGAATGTGTTTGGATGGGGGAATATTTTGAGGGAATTCAAATACTTTGAGATGAATTTCATTGTTTGGATAATAATTTGAAGAATTTTTAAAATGATGAAAATTTATTTGTTCAAATCAAATTTAAAGAATTTGAAATGACACCTAAAAGGTAAGAACTATAAAATTCTTCATTGTTATAATTGTTCAAATTTTGCATTTTGGTCCTCAAAATTTTCAATTTGACCCCAATAAATTTCCAAAAATTGCAAATTGGCCCCTCAAAATTTTCAATAATTATAATTTGACCCCTCAAGATTTTGAAATTTACAAATTGACCCCTAATTTCAATTTTTAAATTTGGCCCCAAAAAATTAAAATTTATAAAAGTTGTCCAAAAATATGATAATGAATTTATTTATTACTTCATCCAAACAAAAGTATTGAGAAATGAAAGTAATTTAATTGAATCATTTAAATTGCCTAAAATTCTAAATTCTTTAAAATTTCTCAATTACCTCATCCAAACACACTCTAAAAGTTTTTCCGTCATGAAATAAATCACGAGGAAAGGAATAAAAGTAAATTAGAAGTTCTTTTGGCATCACCCAACTCCAAGTAAGTCGGAAGATTGTTAGTATTTTTCCCCTTATCAAGATTCAAACCGTGAAAATATTTAACTCCCTAACTTCTATAATCTCTTAGCTCAACAAAATGAATTACCTATCTCCCATTGTGAGTTCCGAAGGAGCATTCTATGAAAAAGTGTATGAACTATATTTAAAATATGAAACCATGGACATAAGACAACGTTATATAAAACGCCCCTTCGGAACTCACAAAATTTGTTTCCATAAAAATAAAAACCCAATGGAGAGTGTACTTTTAGGACTGCATATGTTGTTTGAAATTAATAGCGTTTTACCAAAAAACAGTATAGTATCAATGGATGATTTCAGCTGACCTGTGCAATTTGGACGCACAAAATACAACAAAAAAAATAAGATCGTACAAAACATACTCCCAATCTAATTTGTTTATCGTATCAGATGATAGGGGAAAGAAAAAAAAAACCCAAACCATATATATTTATACGGCGTCGGATGTCAAACTGTGCATCCACATTACATTTCTCTTTCAAGATTATATTGTGCAACCACAATGCATCTCTCTTTTCAACTTAATCGTGAATAGATAGAGTAATTTGTGAACGAGTCTGTAAGCGTAAGTACAAGCAATAAAACCAGAGTTCGGTGGGAGATGGTTTCTTTACCTAAGCAAATTTTATGACGTCTAATTATTCATATAGCCAACCCAAGCAACCGGTGGAGTAAAGTTTGGTTGTATTTGTTGTATACGTAAGTACTGGGCTGTGATACTTTTAAGTATGAAAAATAATAATTTAACTCATGTGACACCAAGAAAAATCGTTACTACTCAACTGAAAAATTGGAACGACATTGAAAGTAGGCTTCAAACATCAAAAGCTAAACACCATAAATCGCACAAATTTAAAAATCCAGGGCATAACTTGTCAGCCCCATAAAATAAAAAGGTCAAAATTTATTGGTATCAAGTCTTTTAAAACAAGACTGACTAACAATCTAACTTAAATAATTTATTCATTGCAACTAAAACTTGCCGCAGCCAAATCTCATTGCTCAAACTAAGGTTGGTTATCCGGTTTTTCCACTTTCAAAGCTTTTAGTATGGCTCGACAGGGGTACGGAAGTTTGCTCCAGCATACACTGCTTCAGCACCAAGCTCCTCCTCAATTCTCAAGAGCTGCCATGTGAGCACCACCCAATTAGAAACTGTTTGAGCTTAGCTTAACTATGAAAACCGAAGCAAATGTAATCAACAAACACTAACCTGGTTGTACTTGGCAAGACGCTCTGACCTACAAGGTGCTCCGGTCTTAATTTGACCCTGTTCAAGATACAATTAACAAAAAGGAAACGTTATTATATTGGACATGGGACTGGAATTTGTCAAAGCTACATGGCACTTGTTGAACTGAGATAAGGTAGTACCGTTGACAAACCAACAGCAAGATCAGCAATGAAGGTATCCTCGGTCTCTCCACTGCAAACAAAAATATATGAATTTTAGTACCTTGTTAAATATCTCAGTTATAGAGTAGTTTTCAATGTAGTCATTTGCATTTATAGAGAAAGTTCAAACCTTCTGTGGCTGGTCATGACACCCCATCCAGCCTTTTTGGACATCCTCACGGCTTCAATACTCTCAGTCACGGATCCAATTTGGTTGACCTGTTTGTTTCAAGTATGTCAAGCAATAGTGTATCAATACATTTATCTACCTAGGTCTAATAACTTTTCTGCAGAAAATATTTGCCAGTAAAATGAGTACCTTGAGCAAAAGAGCATTGCATGCTTTTGAGTCAATTGCCTTCTGAACCCTCTGTGGACACAACAAAAAAGCAACAAGTCAGAAGGCAATCTTTCTAATATCACCCAAAAGATAAAAAAATTCATATAATGTACAGACCTTGGGGTTGGTAACCAAGAGATCATCACCAACAATTTGTACATTGGTTCCAATCTCACCAGTCATCTTAGCATAGTGCTCCCAGTCATCCTGGTCAAAAGGATCCTCAATTGAAACAATTGGGTACTCTGACACAAATGATTTGTAGAGATCTTTCAAAGCCTCTCCAGAGATCTTCTGTGAGCCGTCATTGTTCTGTCAAACAGCAATGCCAAAGAGATAAATAATCTAACATGCATCAACATAAGTGTTTTTTTGACACATAAATGCTAGCAGCTTATACTATATGTTTACCAATATAATATAACAATTTGTATGCAACAATTATTATAAAAAGAATCATTCATCTTTCAAGTTGTATATGTAAATAAAATGGCTAACAACGCGGCAAAATTAAAGAGAAGAGATTCAATTCTAACCCTTCTTAAAAAGGGGTGGGTATTTTATAATTTATATCCATGTGTTTGCCAAAAGAACTGTTGCTATTGTTAACTAGGCTTTCTTATAGAAACTCTGGTACTAACGTATATAATCAGCAAAAGAGGTTTAAGGAGGATGGATTGAAAAATGTTTTAGATAATAATCAAGCTTCAAAAAGTGAGAAACGAAAGTCAGTTGGGGTAAGTGAAAATAATTTGAAGAGAAGGGAGTAAAGTTTTGAGATTTTTGAGCAGAAAGATTGGTAGACCGTTCAAGTTTTCTCAATCTACATTTTTCTGTGCTATTTCTGATTGTTTTCTTTTAGTATCATGCTTTCTTAGTCTCTGTTTGTAATTGCCAATTATTTTAATATCTCTAATTTGATATCTGGCTCCCATCACTTTTCGGCTAAGACCAACTGGAAGCACTTGGCAGTACAACAATAAAAAAAAAGAGCTCACATCTTCCTTGAAGTTCAAATCGTATGATTTGTCCTCCTTGTAGAACTCAGAAGCTGCAACATCCATTCCAATGACAACCTAAGAACATTATACAAAATGTCAAGCTCCTTTACAACATGAATAAATATGAAAAGCCAAAGCAACAAAACAGAATTTCAAATAGAGGACAAAAAACTTACTTTGCCGGTGTAACCAGCTTTGTCAATTGCGGATTTTAGCAATTCCAAACCTTCCTTGTTTTCCTGAATGTTGGGGGCAAAGCCACCTTCATCACCAACATTTACTGCATCTTGACCATATTTCTTCTTAATCACAGCCTGAAATGGTATCAGTATAACACGTCATTAACAACTAACAAAGGCCACGATAAAGGAAAACCCACTTACTACTGGTAAAAAACAATGCATCGCAACTGAATAATAAAAAGGCTCCATTTCATATTATTGAGGTTTGACAAAATTCAGATAATGCATTTTGGAAGAGGTAAACGAATGTAAGATGCAAACCGACCTTCAGATGGTGATAGACTTCCACGCCCATCTTCATGGCTTCCTTGAAAGAGGAGGCTCCCACGGGAAGAACCATAAACTCCTGCATATGTATTATATATCAGAATTTCAATATGTATTCTCTCTCTCAAACTCAAGCACATGAGAACAGTTTTTGAAAACATACCTGCATTGCAAGTTTGTTTCCGGCATGTGATCCACCATTAATCACATTGAAAGCGGGAACAGGCAAAACCAAGTTCTTGTTACCGGCAATGTTTGCAATATGCTGCATCCACAGAATGGCCATAAAGAAGTTAGATACAAAAAACAACAAAAAGTCTCAACTAAAAATGAAGGACACAAGAAAACTGGGGTGTCGACTATGTTGCGGCTGTAAGAATTAGCAAACTTCCACAATCTATTATAATAGTAACTCATTGTAAAAGATTGATTTTAATCAATCTGACAGTAGAATTACATAGTTACCATGTTATTCTTAATTACCGAATACCAAAAAAAAAAATAGATGAATACAAGTTTGTCATCAAGTACTAAATATTTTCAATAATGAACAACTTCAAATACACAACATGGATCCAACTAACAGAGGCATTTAAATACAGTGAAGTACCACAGGTCATGGATAAATTACCTTGTATAGAGGAATCTTTAGGACATTAGCACCAGCTTTGCACACTGCAAGAGACACTGCTAATATGGCATTGGCACCAAGCTGAAACCAAAGACAAAACCATCAGAACTAGACAGATTAGATCGAACTTAAAAGTGTGATCGATTACAATTTACATGCATAGTCTGTTAAGCACCTTTTGTTTGCACCAACCCCATTCATTAACGGTTCCATCAAGCTTCTGAACCATGAAGTTGTCAATTTCTGTCTGCTGAGTTGGGTCCTGTTTGTTGCAGAAAGGCAAGTAAATCACAAAATAAGCACTAGTCATGGAATTAATAATATAATGGGGAGATGGAAAAAAAAAACTGTAATGGGCATAATTAACAAGTTAAAGAAAACACTACTGTAAAACAAATATGAACATACCTTGCCGATCAATGCTGGGGCAATGATGGTGTTCACGTTGGCAACAGCCTGCACGAACCAGGAAAAACAACCAGGTGAGCATACTGATAAATCAATCAACATAACAACATTTCACAACATGTAGTATCCCTCTCACTTATTTATTTGGTATGAGAAATAAATAAATAAAAAAAACGCAGCAATTTTCATCATATTTTTCAAATCCACCATGAAAGAAACATAGAAACGAAACAATGCAGGAAGTAACAAAACACAACAAACCAGTTTTGAAAAAAGAAATGAAGGCTCAGAAGGATCCATTGGTAGTTTTCTAATCATAAAGGAAAATTTTCCATTCCTTCATAAAATAGGTAGTTGAGAACATCATCGCCTTCGGAAAAACAAAATAAAAGACAATATAACAAAATGAAAACAAGCAAGTTAATAACCAAAAAGCACAGAGGCAATTACTCCATTTCATAGTTGTTGATGTTTAAATTTAGTGAACATCCACACACAAAAAAATGAATAATAAGTTGATATATATTTGGAGTGCATAAATTTTTCATAAACTAAAATACAGATTAAAAGTATTTCTCCTAATTAGACAATGAGTTTCTAAAACATAATACTCCTAATTCAAAAAACAAGTGAGGTTAATTTAAGGTTATTTCACAAGCAAGAAGTGTTATTAAATGAAACATGAGTTATTACCTTTGAGACACCTTTTCCAAGGTAGTCAGATCCTCCATCTCTTAACTCAAGAGCCTCGTAAATACCTAATAATTCGTTTCAAAAATAAAATTAAAGGTGTTTAACAAGTTTTATAGTTCAAGTATGCAAGCTACGATCAGTACTAGAGTTAAATCTAAGAAATCTACCTAAATATCCATGGATATATAAAAATAAGTAATCTATTTTATAATCTTTATCAAAATTATTGAAGAAAACCATTCAAAAACGAATCAACAAAATAAAAGTAATGAAAAAAGAGTAAAACATACCAGTGGAAGCACCACTAGGAACAGCAGCTCTAGCAAAAGTACCATCGGAGACAGTAATATCAACCTATAATAATAATAATAATAATCAGATTCAAATTCAAATTCACAGTAATAAAAATTAACATCGAGAAATCGATGAGAGATAGATCGGAGAAATAAGAGAAACTTCGAACGTATCGAAGCGGAAGAGAGGACGAACCTCAACGGTTGGATTGCCACGGCTGTCAAAGATCTGACGGGCCTTGATGGAAGTAATAGCAGCCATGGATGAGAAGTAATCGATGTGAAAATTGAGATCTGAAGAAGAAGAAGAAGAAAAGAAAAGAAGTTAAGAGTGCGTGTTTTGTGTGGGAGGCTCAGACACCTGCTTATGGGTTACTTATAGTCCCGATCAACTCTCGCTTCTTTTTAGGTTTAGACAAATTAATCTAGAATATTCTTTTTTTAGGTACTCAAATTTTAACTAAATCTGGTTATTTAATTTTATTACGTTTTATTTATTTCTTGTCGAAAAAGTTTTCTATTTTTCTTCTTTTTCTTGGTGAACACTCTGGTATCATATAGCTTCTTTCATATGTATTCACCGTTCATATATCGTAAGTAAAATCATATATTTGTAACTAAATATAATTATTTCAATTTAATACATTTTATTTAATATATTGTCATTGTAAATAATTTTACACTTTAATTATATCACAATATCTAAGTTGAACTATGAAATGTCTATTTTCAATACATAAATGAGTTGATTATTATTATTTTATCAAATAATTTTGTTTAAATTAGTCTCCACAAGTGTTGAAAAACACAAAATGATTTTGTCATCCGTATGTACTTGTTTTTTTGACCAACTGTCATCCGTATACTTTATGAGCAAGAAAGGGTGCGGTCCCAACCAACGGGCACACAGCTGAAGAATTGGGTGCTGGTTTTTAACATTTCATTCTTTTTTCTCGTTATTTTCGTCACGTGAGACTTATTGTTTCTTCAGTGGTTTGGTTGATGCATGTGATGCATCGCAGTTTACAAAGTGTTGTTCAAACACGGAGGTTTGGTAAAGTTAACGTGCACACATGTGGTCCAGGGCCAGTATTATGAATTACAGTGAGCTTGTTTGTTTTGTTTAGTTTTAAACAAGTGATTCAATCTTTTGCTACTAGAAAAATAATTTGATTAAGGAGGTACACCCTCATTTCTTTTTTTTTAAATTGGGTATCCTCCGCGTACAACTATAGAGACTAATCTCTAGGGATGGCAATGGGTACCCATTGGGTAGCGTACTATAGTGTCCATCCCCGTACCCGCGTTTTAAAAAAATCCCTATACCCGAGCCCATACCCTCGTGGGCAATAAGTTTGGTGTCCGTCCTCATACCCTATGGGTATCTAAGTGCCCGTACCCAAACCCATTACCCGCACTTTCAAACAAAAAGATAATAAATAATAAAAAATATCACAACATAATTAAAATATGATATGAAATATTCTAAATCAACATATCAAATATTATGCATCATATTATCTAGCCAAAAAAAGATTTTAAATATAAAAAATAAGTGCATATTACAATAAATATCAAAGACTTTGGATTAATTAACTAAATTTAATATAAATAAAATTATTAGTATAGTATATATAATGTGTGGGCATGGGGCGGGGTGGACACTAGAGTGCCCGTACCCGCACCCATACTCGTTCAAATTTGTGGGTAATTACCCGTGCTCATACCCATACCCAACAATGCGGGCATTTACCCATCCATTATGGGTATTTTTTGCCGGTGTCCACTGGGCTTGAGTCCAATTGCCATCCCTACCAATCCCTCGAGCATTATGAGACTCAAATGGGCGGCAAACTCTCCCTAAAAGTTTTAACATTGCTGCATGTCTAAGGCTGGATTCGAACATAAGACTTTGGTTAGGCTAGAAGAAACTCATGTCATCTCATCTAAGTGCTCTTGGGTTGGAGGCACACCATCATTCGAGAGATATGTTAATTTTCTTGAAAATATATAATGAAATTTATGTATAACTAGCATTTAAAAGAACATTCCGTATTGGTCTGTTAGATCTTTTTAATATGTTAATATGAATAAATTACAAACATTACTTTTTATAAAAAAAAAATATTTTGATAAACAATACTAGTATTTTTTAATAAGACCAGTAATATAACAATATAATATAATAAATTCTTTCTTCAAAAAAAATATAAAATAAATTTTCGTATGTTTTAATGACACCAGCAATAAAACATTCTTATGGACAAATTTATTTAAGGGTATAATTAAAAGTGAAAAAATCAACTTAAAATTATGTATTCTCTTTGTATTTTGTAAAATTTATCAAACATAAATTTTGTATTAAAATTTATATAAAATTTACTCATACAGTCGCTTGGCTTAATTCCAAATAACAATTTGATCGTTCATATTATTTTAGTTCATTTATATATGAATTTTCAAATTTATGATTTTATTTTTTCAGGAGCTCTCAGATTCCAATCAATGATTCTACACTCATGTTTGCAAGTAAAATTTAGATTTGAAGTTTAAAAATTTATATCTAAACAGACTAAAAGAGTCAAGAAAACATTAATAAAAATTAAGAAAAACAAATCATTATCGAAAATTAAGTTAATGATCACAAGTGTAATATTTTCTTACTCAAAAATGCTTGGATGAGATGATAAAACATGTTTTCCGGTTTAACAAAGTATCTACAATGTGCGCAAATGATATTCAATTCATGGAAAAAATGTAATTTTGCATTAAAAAATACTAACAAATACTTTTTTTGAAACATTAGTTAAGAAAACAAATATGATAAAAATATCATAAAACTCGCATATTCAAACTTTTAAGAGTTTAAAAGATGATCTTTTAAATACAAATTTTACCCTTTTTGTTTTTAAACTAGTGGCCAAGGCACTAGTTAGCCTGAAGAAGAAAAAAAAAACAGTAGTGATTTTACCAAATTTAAATCATGTGTGAGGGAAATGTTTGGCTACGTATGTCAACAACTTGCAATTGCAAACGGTAAGTGGTTATCTTTTACCATCAAAATAAAACACAAGTCAATTTATCAAAAAACACAAGTCAAGTGGCATGAAAAATAAATAAATTATTATTGAACTAATTCAACGGTAACACTTGCGCATGTTCTCGCACTCAGTTTTGACGCCCTCCAGAGCATGCGTTTCTCCAACACTGACTCATGGTGCATGCCTCTTTTTTAATATTTTTATCACCAGCATATTCTTTTTGACGGAGATAATATTTTTATAATATTTGCATTGCTGAAAAAGCATATTCCATTTGACGGATATATATGCTTTGTTTCTTTTACGGGTAATTTATGTTTTTTATTTGTATCAATATTTCAGATTTTTTAAGAGAAGTAGGTTTATATCATTTCATTAATGATAATAATTTTAATACAATTGAATATGTTAAAATAAACATCAGGATTAACAAGAAACACGAATTCTCCTGCAAGCGTATGAACAACCACATTTACTTGTCTCGTAACAAACTACACCCTAATGTTTAAAATAAAAGTTGAACAGCGTACGACAAGAAGAAATAATGCACTTAAATTGCTCTTGTAAAAGACCCATTATTTTAGATATTGATTAGGGTAAAAATGACTAAAAACGTATAGAAAATTACTCTTCTCCCATCATTTTTGCTCACTCCTAACTACACTTCCGAAAATGCTCCCAGCGTGATTTAAGTCACGCAGGTGTTAAACACAACGTGACTTAAGTCACACAAAAATACAACCTACGTGACTTAAGTTACGTTGAAGATCAGCGTGAGTTAAGCCAAGTTGTGTGTCCTTTTAAAGACCATATAACAACTCATTTTCTCACGTCTAAAATCTTCAAAAACTCTTTCAAATCAACCAAATCCAAAAATAATTCAAGTTCAAATCAAACAACACTTCAATAACAAGTAAATTTTCACAATCAAACACCATTAACATTTTATGTTTATATGTTAGATTTTTCCTCTTAAATGAGAAATTGTTTAGTTTAAGGGTTTGTTTAATTTTTTTTGTGTGTGTGCAAGAAATGATACAACGATTACATGTAAGTGACTTATATAACTTAATTGTTTAGATGTTTACATGTTTATGTTGTAGTTTTGAGTTTTAGGGTTTATATATAATTTGCACTCTAAGTGTGTTGATGAAATGTTCGAATGAGTTTTTCATTGATTGTTTAATTTTTTATGGTGTATATTTGAAACAATGGACAATTTGTCAAGCGCTCAAGTACGCTTCAGCGGTGGAAACCTTCATTTGTGCAAGGTTCGGGTCGCTGCCATGCTAAATGATCTAAAGGATCAACTAAATGAAATCAACCAAGGACTCAACCCCGGAACACAAGGAGAGTGAAATATGTTTGGTATAAACGTTCATCGTTCGGCGACGGGAGAATAACGTTCAGTCAACCAGAGTTAACGAACGACGACGACGACGTTAAGTGCATGTTCTCGATATTCTCAAGAGTTTGATTCTGCAACAAGGTTATGTTTAGGTAGCGTCATTATTATGTAGTGTCTTTATTTTGTTGGAATTTAAATTTAATTCATGAAAGTTTGCCAAAATGTTGGTATTAAAGTGTCTTATACTTAGCGTAAAAATTTGCAGCATCCTTTAAAAACTCAAAAGAATGAAGAGAATGCAGCTTGTATTATACCAAATCAACTATATATGTTTTTACATCGAATTCCCTTGTGTAAGATGAGTCGGACGTAAGGGAATGCACCTCTAAGATGTTTTGTGCTTGATCATGCTCCTATGTCAATTGAAACTTGTCAGTTGGCAGTGCAGTAGGATTAAATTCAAGAGAATGTATTGTAATGCATTCCTTTACGTCCCCACTCATCTTATATGAGGGAATTTGATGTGAAAACATATATAGTTGATTTGGTAGAATACAAGAGTTGTGTTCTCTTCATTCTTTTGAGTTTTCAAAGGATGCTGCAAATTTCTACGTTAAGTATAAGACACTTTAATACCAACATTTTGAACAAACTTTCAAGAATATAATTTAAACTCAATATCATGATGATACCACATATTTAGGGAGAATGTAATGCAATGTAGATGAAATTAAAACTAAATAAAATTGTGTATTTTTTGAATTGATTTTGTGTACTTGTGCAACTTTATTCGAATTTATTCAATACGCAACTTTATTCGAATTTATTTAAAACGCAACTTTATTTAAATTTATTTAATACCAAAATGTGCAGTATAT
>Ga0228710_1000750_pt1 | contig 44466 bp, 24 predicted proteins | sample MedpolnodulmetaG_FD_177995 | JGI IMG/M metagenome (GOLD analysis project Ga0228710, IMG submission 177995) | Root nodule microbial communities from Medicago polymorpha collected in Santa Monica, California, United States - pink nodules | ecosystem: Host-associated > Plants > Roots > Nodule... | reverse complement strand
TAGGGTGCTAGTTGAAAGGATATTGGATACGATTAAATACTTGTATAATTAATGACTAATCAAGATGGGATCCGTCAACTCTTGGTAAAGAGTTTGAACTCTGTGATAAAATTAAAACCCTGGCCAGAGAAATTAAATGAAAGAAGAAATGAGTTTCTTAAGTCATATATGTTAACTTATTAGAGTTTGACAAATTGTACCCTGCTCTAGAGTTAACAGGAGTTGTAACGACGGAGGAAAAATATTATATTATTATTCTAATTGGTTCTTGAAGGTAAAGTAATACTTCATACTACCTGGACGTCAAGGAGTGTTACTAGACGCCTACCTTGATTAATATATTAATTTGATTAATCTATTATCAGTTTAGTAATGAACCTACAGGGTCACACACAAACGAGTGTTCTAGTTCTTGCTAAGGAATTATTTTATTATTTGATGATTAAATTGAAGAATTTAATTAATCAAAAATATAAATTTTCCAAATGAAATATTATTGTATTTCTTTTTGCTAGTACAAAGAATACAAATAATACATATAAATAAATTGAGCATATTATTTATTTATTGAAAAATAAATAAATAAGTAAATGTTAGTGTTAGTCATATATTATCAAATGATTATGTATATTTATATATGGAAATTGATAAGGGTCAATGGTTGATCATATATGTATATATGGAATCAATTGTACGACTTTAGGTAGATTCTAGGGTGAGGGATCAATTAAGTCCCTCACCGGTGGACCACAGAGAAATTACATTTGAATTTAATCAATGGATCATATTTGTTGGAAACAAAATTAAGAACATTTATATCTTTCCACACACAATTTTGTCTCATCTCTTCTTATATCCATGTTGTTAGTTCCATCACCGACCCTTCCTTTCTCTTATATCAACGCTCTTCTCCTCCAAATCCAATTTGTTCTTCTCTCTCACCATTATTTATCTTCCATTAAATTTCTTACAGTTCTACTGTACAATGATTCTTACTATAATTTTCATCTTTTTGAAAATCACAAATTAGGGCTATCAAAATCATTATAGGATTGAATTTCATGGTAATGCTGAACTCAACCAAAAGTTTGAGCACACATGATCCAACCAAAAAAAATATAATTATTAAAAGAACGAAAAACAAGAAAACCCAAACATGTTTTATTCCATGAATTTACTTATGGTACATTTTAGAGATTAAAAGGGTGTTGGCCAAAGTGGACTTTATTTCCTTGAAGATTGAATCATACCTCAAACAATGAATGTGATTGTTATTTGATGATGTCCGGTTATTTTCATAGTTATAAAACTAATGGGTGTTTCATAGATTGTAGATCTATAATGATAAATGGGTTACCAAGTGTTGTATGTTTTTGGAAGTTAAAAAAATAATGAAGATTGGGGTGATGGAACGTAGGAGGAAGAAGAGAAGAGGTGGGAGAGATTGTGTGTGAAAAAATAAAATGCTCTCAATTTTATTCTGAATGAATCTGATCCATTGATTAAATCCAACCGTAATTTCTTTGTGGTCCACCGATGAGGGACTTAATTGATCCCTCACCCTAGAACCCACCACGACTTTATATATATAATTACATATAATTATATAATTATGTGGAATTACATTGGTCAATGGTCATCTCAGTAGAAAAATGGTTTTTCAAATAAATTAGCATTAACATGTGTTAATTGTTTTTATAAGGATTGACCATATGAAATTAAAAGGTCATTAAAATGAGTCAACACATTCTATTTGATAGTAGTGTGTGACCTATAAATAGACCTTAAGTAATTTGATCAAGATACACAACAATACAAAACATAAATATGCTCTAGTTTTTTTTTTTTCCTTGTTCCACTACTCAAAGGTTGAGGGTAAGAATTGGTCTCGGTGTGGATACACGTAGAGTCTCCATATCTTTGAAGAATTTTTCATGCTTCAAGAATTGATACAAAGGTACACTTTTAGTATTTAATTTATAATTTTATAATTTGAGCGCAAAATAGATCCAAACTTTATTCCATTGCATGTGTTATGAACACTATCTTTACTTCATTAACATAAGAGGAAAATGTAATTCAAGTATCTTTAAGGGAATGAGAGTGTAATTTACTTTTTTTTTTTTACAGCAACTCTTGAGATGATAAAATATGCATTAGTGTCATTTTAATTAATTATAAAATTTCCCTTTCTTTTTTTAATTTTAAAAAGTTTCAGCTCACGATGGTACCTTTTTTATTTTTGAGATTCCATTCAACTTCCTTAAAAAATTTCGCAAGGTTTTTATGTTGTTGACGTGTCTTTAACAATATTGATGTGTCTTAATTAGGGTTCTTTTACCTTCTTCTCTTCCATCTTTGCACTTGTCAAAATAAGGCTAGAGTCGCAAAGGATCTATGTAGAAAATAAATTTTAAAAGACTACTCATGTACAATTACATATTTAAAGAACTATGTTATGCTTACATTATACTTTGGAACACTAGATATGGAAGTACATGATTTAAAGGACTATATGCTTACTTTATTTTTTGGAACACTATAGATGGAGAAAGAAAAATTTAGAAATTAAATACTTAAAATAGATGAAGAGTAAGATAAACTTTTTATTAGGTTTGTTTTGTGGGGGTAGGGTACGGGAACCAAATTTGGTGTATAGGAAACACAAATATTTAGTCTAATATATTTTGGGTCATATGTATTTAGGCCGAAAGACACAACATGTGTCACTGATTAAAATAAAGATAAAAACACAAAATAAAAAAACATTAATCACTGCTTAAACCCTAACCCCAAAAAAAAAAGCACGATAATATATGTGTGATCGATTAAAAAAACACGAGATAAATATTTATAAATACGACATTAGTATTTATCACTGATAAATATTAACAAAGTTCCTTTTTTGACACAAAGAAGCATCCATTTTTTATTAAAAATAAACAGGACCAATATTCAATTAGAGAATATCCATTTTCCAATACAAAATTAGCACTTGTTGGTATTTCTAAGTACTAAATAATTGGTCATATAAAAACAGTATCAAATATTGGTGCCTGTTCATTTATAAATAAAACAAATGTGAATTAACTCAAAGAGCTTGGTCCGGTGGCAAAGTGACGGATCTTCCAGGTTTGAGTCCACCCCACTAAAGTCTTTGAAAGAGATAAATATAAATAGGTCAAATATATCATAGAGTCCTTTAAATTTAACGTTAGTACTAGGTTAATTTTTTAAATTTATTTTAGTTTTGATTTGATTCTCTAAGTTTTACAACGTTTACGATGTTGTCATTTTCCATCCAAGTACGTCAAACAATGATGACTTTGGTTGCTGAGTTAAGGAAACTTTTGATTGGAATAAATAGTGAGTCGGTTGTTGTTATTGAAGATATTGATTGTTAGTTTGATCTTACAGGTTAAAGGAAGACAGGTTCTGAGAATGGAAAAGAATGAATCACAAGCAGAAAATGCAACAAAGAACAATAAAATGAGTCAGATAACACTTCCAGGATTGTTGAATATCATTGATGGGATTTGGTCAGCTAGTACTGGTGAGAGGTTGATTATATTCATTACTAACTATGCGGAGAAACTTGATCATGCTTTAATTCGTCGAGGAAGAATGGACATGCTTATTGAATTTCCTTATTGTAGTTTTGATGGATTCAAAATGTTGGCAAAAGAAAAGTGTTGTTCATTTTAAGGGACTAAATTGACCGATTTTTACAATTTCAAGTACTAAAATGTTGATTCACTCATTTGATATTCATCAGAAAAATTAATTGCCATAACATAATCTTAATTGTCAAATTAAGCTGCCCAGGGAATCGCCTTATTAGTGTAACAATTGCGGTGATCGTGAAGCAGTTGTTCATCAACAAAAACTATACCAACACATGTAATCAAATGGAAGATGTAACAGAAGCAAATGACAAAGGAGCATCATTGAAAAAAGGTGTGTTCGTTAGTATAATCTCCTGACACTCCTCTTGCCTTGCTGACTTGGGATCAAAAGGATCTCTATCAGGGAGCACCAGACCTTGTTTTATGCGACCGAGACGCCTTGCATGAAGAACTTGCTTGGAAGTAACTGGCAGTCTAGTGAACTGATACTCTTCCAAAGCCGATTCAAGCTTTTCTTCTCCCCATTTCTCTATGCATTTGCCTAACACCGCTGCATCTAATATTGTCATGTTTGTGCTTCTAAGGTAGTGAGGTGTAGTAGGGTGAGCTGCTTCCCCTACCAATACCACATTGCCCCAGAATATCTTCTCCAAGGGATCGCTGTCATATATGAAATTTAAGAAAGGTTCCTTGGTTTCTTTCATGACCTTTGCTAACTCAGGAATCCATACTTTTTCTGCTTCTTGGTGCATCTTCTGGATCATGTCACTAGTTACTTTTGTCGTCACCGAGGTTCCCTGAAGAATTTTGAAACCAAAGATTAAAATACAATCAACACTAGCTTATCTGATAACAATAAAAGGAAGCATGAATATCAATGTCATCAATCACGGAAAATAGTGCAGTTTGTTAACATTCCACTACTCTATATTAGTGCTGCAATAGCCTCTATTTGATAACATGGTTGAATATCAAAATAATTGAGATACAATTTGCACAAGATGATGTGGCAACAAAAGGAAGCATGTGAACTAAAGATTTCGAAACAAAATGGAGAGTTGGCCTATTTGATTTAAAGAAACGTTTTCTCTTTTTTGCTCCGTGTCTTCTTTCTGTTTTCTATAGAAATATTTGAAAACGGGAAAGGGCGGCTTAGTGTACAAGGCTCCCACCAGATGGAGTCTGGGGATGGTGAGTGTACGCAACCTTACATCCCCAAGCAAAGTAAGCAAAACAATGAGCAAATTTTTTGTTAAAAGTAAAAATAGAAAATAAAAACAGAAAACATATTTTGAAACTAAAGAGGCCCTAAGCTAGAAAGCTTTTCCAATATCCTGACTCGGAACATAATTTTAAGACCTGTTTTAAATTAAAAAATGTTTTGAGGAGCAACATGACAGAAAAATTCATTTAAGCAAACGAGGATGATATTTACCAATCATGATAACTGTTATTAGGAGATTTCGATTCGAGGAACAATCTTACCTTTACTTCAGGCTCTGGCTGATTCACATACCAAATCCAATTGAGTTTTTTATTCGGAAGCTCGTATAACACACTGTGTGTACCTGAGGCCAAGTCAAAGTACAAGCATTTTCCTAAATCAGGGTATGCCTTCTTGATGCCTGTGATGGTTTCTGAATTCTCAATCTCTGAAAAATCAAGAACCCCTCTCCAAGCACAATAGCCTGAATACCTGCAAAACATACTTGACCTTAGAGAGCATTCTCCATATAAAAGAAGAGATTAATTTTGATGCACTATCAGTTAGTGTGTTGTCAAATTGGCAGATATAGCGGCCCTATATCACTATAACGCAACATAAGTTTAACAAACTTCTATTGTTCTGCTATACACAATTTAGTACAAAGTGTTGCTAAATATCGGCGATTGCATCCCTGTAGCACTATAACGTAGCATAATTTGAACACACTGACATGTTCCGCACTCCGTGGTTAACAACGCTGCTATTAGGGTAAAACTTTTTACACTATTAACCAATCACAAATCATCCTTTGTATCACTTTTATGATCGATAAGATTGGAATCAAATATTTTTAGTGATCAAACGAATATGATTGACTGACAATGTAAAACAATGCGTATCAATTAAATTCATTAAAGAAAAGGGAAAGCTAAATTCAGTTTAGATACAGACCTTAGTTTAAAATCGGGGAGATATTTCCGGCGGATTGAAGAGAGACAGCCATCTGCAGCAACAAGCAAATCTCCTACAATCTCAATAACCTCTCCAGTTTTCACAACTTTAGCCTTTACTATGACATGACCCTTTTCATTTGCAACATGGAAAGAAAGAAAAATATGACCCCATAAAAATATTTGTGGTGGAAGTGATTCATAGAGAACACCATGAAGATCACCCCAATGTGCTGCTCTAAAGTTTAAACTTTCATCTCTTGTCAATGTCCAATTAACCTTCTTTTCACTATCAGTTGCCAGGTTCTGTTCAAGATTAAAAAATGATACAAAAACAAACAACACTTTAACTCTTTCTTCTTTAAGTTTAATTTTCATGCATTGTCACTCTAAAATGTTTTACACTGTCAAACCAACACAACCAATCATGTATGTACTTTAGTGATTGTGGTGGAGTTAGGTTCAATGCGTATATATCAAATTGTTTATGTCATTCCACATAATTGATTAACTAAATTGATTAACCTAACTATATGAGATTATAAAGTCGAGTTCGTACCACTAAACTGACACTTCAGAGACAAATGACATAATTCATATTGATATATCATTAAACAAATAAAAAAAAAAGATAAAGAGATGGTGGAATTGACCTGATCAATAGTTAGTGAATGAGTGGTGTTGTGTAGGAATTGTGGTGGTTTAGAAATCCAAGATTGAATGATTTGTTGAGAGAGGGAGTTGAGTCCAAGACCTGCACCAGTAGGACTTCCAGTTGGAGGTGAGGTGGTTTTTTCAAGGACAAGGACATCCCAACCAGCTAAGATAAGGGCATGTGCACTTGATATCCCTCCTATGCTACCTCCAACAATCACTGCCTTTGCTTTTCTTCCTTCTCCAACCATCTTCTCTTCAATTCAATCACATACTCATCACATTAATACTTATGGTTAGGATTTGGTCAACAATAATAAATTTGACACCTGGTGTCATATGATTTTCTTCCGTATATAAATCAAATATATTAAAAATTAATTTTTTTTAGGTAATTCACATTATATTACTTTATTTTTTATAAATAAAAAAAATTAAATTATTGAATATTTACAAACAGAATTTATGTAAACTTACCAATTGCGGGGAATTCCAAACACCAAAGTCACACGAATTTATTTTGAAATTTTTATGGGAAATAAATCAAATGCATATGGTTCATATATCTCAAACACAAAACATGATTGAAGAATTATATTACCAATGAGAGTTGATGTATCAACCCCTCAAGTTATTCAAAAATCCCTCTGATTTATCGGGTCGTAACTCTCGATCGCATTAATTTATCAGGAGTTACGCCCCAATCATTGTTGTTCTTTTTTTTATGGGGATGTAACTTTCAATCTTCTTAATACTAAAAACGGGAAAGGTTGGAAAAGGAAGAAACATTCTCTTTGATACGTAGGCCAAGAAACACTCATACACTACAAGGTAAATGTTGTCCTCTTGTAATTTTTTTTGTTAACCATCCGATTTCTAAAGGAAGGAGACCCTTGTAATTCAAAGTTCGTTCAGAGGTAAATAAAGTTTTATCTTGTTTCATCTATGAATCGAACAACTTTTATAATTGTTTTGGTGATGCGGTTCCATGATTTTACTTCAAGACTCAAGCACAAATATTACATTAATTTGCTAATTTTGGCTATTCTGTTTTGTCTTAACCATCCTTTTTTTTCAATGAGAAGGAAACTAGTAATCCGAAGTTCGATCGAGAGGTATCTAAAGTTTAATAAAAAATTGTCTTAGTTATGATCGAATTCTAATTTCCATAACTATCTGCCCTTAACTTCAGTTCATTAATCATTTAAGTTTGTTAGCTAATTTTGGTTATGGTATTTATAAAATCTTTTTCGTTGCACAAGTATTGTTTATGATCACTGTTGTATGAGTAATTTTAGTTTTGGTATATATTTCTTAAAGAACAAAATCAAAGTATGTTTATTTTAAAACACGTATTTAACCATGTACTTATAATACCATTTTTCAAAAAATAATTGAGTCTAAAGCAAATTAATTAAAGTTAATCATTGACCCTATGTATAATATATGGGATATATGACCATATGTCTGCAATAACCAGGTGAATGAAGAGCAAATGGATAGAGAAGGAAGAAAACCAAAACCAGTGATTGTTGGGGGTAGCATAGCTGGTATATCAAGTGCACATGCTCTTACCTTAGCAGGTTGGGATGTCATTGTTCTTGAGAAACCATCTCACCTCCAACTGGAAATCCCACTGGTGCAGGTCTTGCTCTCAATAAATCATTCACTCTTGGATCTCACATCCTCAACTCATACAAAACATCACTGTGCCACTAACCTTTGATCAGGTCAATGTCTACTACTCCCTTCGGTATCAAATATAAGCAAAAAAACTCGAACAAAATTGTAGTCTTTCTCAAGTAAAAAAAAGAAAGAATTCAAGTGTTATTTGTTCTATTTTTAATCTTGAACAGAACCAGGTTACTGATAGTGAGAAGAAGGTGAATTGGACATTGATAAGAGATGAGAGTTTCAACTTGACAGCAGCACATTGGGCTGATCTTCATGGTGTTCTCTATGATGCATTGCCACCACAAATATTTTTATGGGGTCATCATTTTGTCTCTTTTCATGTTGCAAATGAAAAGGGAACTTCTGTCATAGTAAAGGCTTAGTTCTTCAAACTGGAGAGATCGTTGAGATTGTAGGGGATTTGCTTGTTGCAGCAGATGGTTGTCTCTCTTCAATCCGTCAAAAGTATCGTCCTGATTTAAAACTGAGGTTTGTATCTTAGAATGATGCTGAGTTTAACTCTCTTTTCTTTTATATAAAGAATGTCCTCTAAGGGTCAAGTATGTTTTGCAGATATTCAGGCTATTGTGCTTGGAGAGGGGTTCTTGATTACTCAAAAATTGAAAATTCAGAAACCATCAAGGTTATCAAAAAGGCATATCCAGATTTAGGAAAATGCTTGTACTTTGACTTGGCCTTGGGTACTCACAGTGTGTTATATGAGATTCAGAACTAAAAGCTCAATTGGCTTTGGTATGTGAATCAGCTAGAGCCTTTACCAAAGGTAACTTTGTTCAACTAATCCTATCTCCTAACCAGATATCTGTATCATTATTGATCATAATTCTCGCTGTTTCTTCAATTAAGTTTTTCTGTCATAATGATCATCAAATCAGAACTGTTGCATGAGGATCAAACAGCTTATATTAGGAGTTCATAATTTGAAGCTATTATATCGTGGTAGGAACTATGAAGTACTGAGACAAACACAAACACGACACTTACTGTTACACTTTAACACTGATAATCATTTGATATGTTAAAAGTGATTGAATGTAACCGCGTGTGTCAGTGTCATAGGATTGTAAGACATAGACACGTGTCGGACACTAGAATCATGCCTTCGATCTAAGTGTTGGTGCTATAAAGGATAGGAATCTGATTTATATATAACAGCAGTGCTCTTTTATTTTTTCTGGTCAGCAACAAATCTGGATCCATTTCGAACAGTCTGTAGATTACATTCCTAGTCAGGTTATCGGAGAAGCTGTCTAGCATAATCATCATTATTTTAATAGGAAAAATTGAATTAATAAGAAATAATCAAAGCATAAGTTATGCTAGGATTAAGAAAAAAAGCTTATAGCAGAAACAATGTTTAGTTTAATTTCACTCCAGCAGTCACAGAATGAGTATCTGAATTTTCAACATACTGCTGCAGCACACTATACAAACTAAAGCAATCCAAAACCAGTTTCTGTTTACAGCCATAAACAATCCATTTTGATCCTAAATCTGAAGATTTCATGCTCCTTCTTTTGCCACATCAGCTTCTATTGATTGTATTTTGATATTTTGCGAAATCATTTTTCCTGGTGACATGATCCACAAGATGCACCAAGAAGCAGAAAAAGTATGGACTCCTGAGTTGGTAAAGGTTATAAAAGAAACAAACCAGCCCTTCTTAAATTTGATATATGATAGTGATCCCTTGGAGAAGATTTTTTTGGGACAATGTGGTATTGGTTGGGGATGCAGCTCACCCTATTACTCCTCACTGCATTGGAAGCACAAACATGTCAATATTAGACGCAGCAGTGTTAGGCAAATGCTTACAGAAGTGGGGACCAGAAAAGGTTGAATCAGCTTTGGAAGAGTATCAGTTCATTAGACTGCCAGTTACTTCCAACCAAGTTCTTTATGCAAGGCGTCTTGGTCGCTTAAAACAAGGACTGGTGCTTGCTGACAGACTTCCTTTTGACCCCAAGTTAGCAAATCCAGAGGATTGCCAGGATCTTCTACTGAGGAGCACCCCTTTTTTCTATGATGTTCCTTCGTCATTTGCTTCAATTCCATCCTCTATTTGATTTCATGTGATAGTGAAGTTTTTATTAGTCTGAAGAAAATGAATTTCTTATTTAGCACAACTATTTGTACAGTAACATGGCAATTAGTATAGCTAGCTATTTGATCAATGAAAATTCTATTCTCTAGGCAATACTATGTACTTCAAAAATAAATAAATTGCATTCAAATATATGCTCAATTTCAAGCTAAATAAGGGCCAACTTGTTCTTTGTATCCCCTGTAGAAGATGTTGAGGCAAGAATTTTGATTCCCTACTTGCAAGAAGTGAACTGTACCTTGATCGTTGAAGCAATCATTTCAATAGATGGGTTCTAAGAGGGGCCGAGGCAAAGGCTGAAAAATGAAAGGTCTTCCAATGAGATTGCTTGTGGTTGACAGAGAGAAGGTAGTACCTTTGGGTCTACAACGAAGATGAAAGGAAGAAAGGAAGGTGTATCAACCAGCAAGCAATGGAAGCAGTAAATACGCCATTTAACCAATTAAATATTTAAGTAAAAAAACATGTTGTCTCCATTTTTAAAAGGTTGAAGAAGAGCTTTATGTGCTACATAGCTTTAAGATATAAAAGAGGAGGTTTATGTGCTACATAGCAATGAACAAAGCAAAATTAATAAAACCAAAGCAGCTTACTTGCAAATATTGAGATTTGATCTGATCTGCTATTATCCAGTGATAGATGAAGATGGAAATTGGTACTACTTATGAAAACATCATAGATATTAGTAATACATATTACTTCTATGCTTTGTAACAAATACCTTCAGCCAGAAGAATATAGTGGTTGTATAAAACCTTAGAAAACACATGCCAGAAAAGAAGAATCCATGCATTTCAAATCAAACATTCAATGGGAGCATAAATGTTATGTTAGTAATTTGACAACCAAATTGTCATTGTAAAAACTTATAAAATTATCAGAATTGGTTATTTAAAATATCAGAGAAATATTATAAGGTCAATTTGTGCCTCAACTCACGATGAGTTTACAAGCCTGAGCTTACCGTGCATGCTCACGTTGTAGAAGCTTAACTGGACTAATAATTTCAGAACATTTTTACTGCAAAGAATATAAAAGCGAACTGAACAATGATTTGCTAAGATCAGGTTTGGATTAACATCTACGTTATAGAAGCTTAGTAGGTAAAATGAGTTTGTAGTTCTTAGCTAATGGAAAAGTTGAAAACCTCCAACCCCGTCTTATAACTTAGCCTTCAAAAACATAAGCAGCGATGAATTTCAAAGTCAGAAATCACAAAATTTTATAAAATAGAAAGAAGACAGGCAGAAGACAAATGTTGCATTCTAGTAAAGAATATTCAAGACAGATAGTGAATTATCTTCATAAAATTATACCTGAAAAATCAACTGAATTAAGTATTAACTATGTTAATAAAGCCACTGAATTATGAAACAGTAGTTTGACCAAAAAAAAATAGTTACTATCATTTTCTGCATACTAAAAGCAAAAATAATTATTATTTGCCATTTGTTAGGAATGAATACAATGAAGTGATATCGTTAACTGGTTTTTGGATTGGCCTTACAAAGTTATGATCACTCCATCCAAAATCGAAAGCACCAACTCAAATGCTGTCGATCGAATACATCCTTCAGTTGTACGTTAATAGTGTTGATGGCCTATGCCATCTTTCTTCATATACAACACGAATTCTGCAAAAACATTTATAGAGATCACTGCAATATTATCCATCTTATAGAAACCAATGCTGAAAATATGAAAATTAAAAATAAGATAAACGATGAGAATAAAAAGGTCACTTATAATACGTCGAGCTGACATAGCCATTAAAATAACTGAAGACATTAATTGAGCAGAGACAATCTCTACGTCTCACCATAGGATAACTATGAAAGATGGTTATAAAATCTGCAAAGTGAAAGAAAGAATAGCATTAATTACAGGAAGAAGCTGCAAAACTAATATTAAAAGTAACACAAGATGGATTCTCAGCTGCATTCTCATCCTTCCGAAGTGTACTTCACAACTTTCTTCAAGATGGATTCCGTTGGTTGGTGAGCATTCTCCAATGACTTTGAGATTGCTTGCCACATCTCCCCGTGTTTCGGTTCAGCAGCGACACATCTCTTCAATACATCCTTATGATTCTCCTCAGTTCCATGCTGCAGTTCAAATTTGTAACACAAGGCCCAAAAATCACCGATGTCAGGAGCAAGTGTCACAGCCGTATTCAGCAAAGTCCTGGCTTTCTCCACCTTCCTGTTGTGCCATAATAATTTGGCCGCAGCAGCTATAACATGGGGATCACTGTTACATTTCTTTAGTGCATCCTTGCTTTTAGTTTTACGCTGGGGATGAGGAGCCATCTCGATTGAAGCTGCCCATAGAATTCCACTGTTGGGACACTCCTGCAATGCTTTTGCCATCAACGTATCAGCTTCTTTCTTATATCCATGCTTTAATTCTGCACTAATAGCTGCTAGCCAGAGTTCGGGGTTTTGAGGATTCTTCTTGCGAGCCATTGTGAAAATTACACGAACTTTACTCAGCCCATTCATCTCCTCTTCAAGATTGGCAAGAGAGAGCCAAAGTGGCACAGAATTAGGACAGTTTTTCTGTCCAGATTCATAGACCTTCTTGGCTGTAATCATGTGAAAATGCCGCTTCTCAGGCTGATCCTGTCGCTCTGCAGTCTTAGCAAGCCGTTCCTCAAGCTGGCCAAGCATCAACCACAATTTATAGAACGAAGGGAATTGCTTCAATCCTTCATTTAACATTCTCCTTTCCTCTTCAACGTTTCCGAGTTCTCTCTCAACTATTGCTGACTTCATCCAGACTCTCTCTGTACCTCCTATCTGATCTCTTGCTTTAGCCAACAACATTCTAGCTCTTTCAGGTTCATGATTTTCAAATTCGATCTTAAAAGCCGCAAGCCATAATTCCTCCGAATTTGGTATGGCAGCATAGGCTTCTTGGAGAAGTGCACGAGCTGCAGGCACGTCTCCGGCAAGCCACTTTTCCTTGGCAAGCATGAGCCAAAGAACTTCAACCTGTGGTATGTAGGTGACTGCTCTACGAAGTAAATCATCAAAAGATTCCCTTGTACCATGACTTCTTTCAAGTTGTGCTGCTTTGATCCAAATGCTCTTCTTAGTTAAGAAGACATTCAAGGCATGATCATATATAGCTCTGGCAGTCTCAATAGAATCTCTTTTCTCGCATTCCTCAGCATCGGCTACCCATGTTCTCTTCCTATCTTCTTCTTCAACTCCAATTCCAATTGTATTTTTTATTATTGCTCGGCAAGTTTCAACAGAACCACCTCGTTCTGCCGCCTCTGCTTCCTTCATCCAAGCTTCTCTATCGATCACCACACCTCCTTCCTGCAAAGCCTTCTGAATTTTCTTGCCAACTTTGTCTGTATTCCCATTAGCTTCTTCCAACTTGGCCATCGTTATCCATATAGTCGCCTCCTTTGGCAACCTAGCAAGTGCCTTATTGAGAACAATCTTAGCATTGTCATAAGTTTCCAACCTAGCCAGTGCAAGCCACAATTCCACATGTAAAGGACAACACTCCACAGCTCTATGAAGTAAAAGCCTAGCATCTTCCTCATTCACAAGCTCTACAACCGCCTTCCAAAGCCTAACCGAATTCGGAACACACTCCAACCCTTTCCTTAAAACCCTACTCTTGTTCACACCATCCTCTTCCAAATCCGAAGCCCGCATCCACAGCTTAACAGAATTCGGAATAAACTTAACACCTTTCGCTATCACACCCTTCGCTTCACCCGGATTCGCCAGCCTACAAGCCTCCAACCAAACATCCTCATTCTTCGGACATTCTTCACATCCTTTCTTAATCAATAACCTCGCTTCCTTAACCTTCCCTGCCAACTCCTCCAACCTTGCAGCCGCAATCCATCCACAAGCATACTTCGGATTCGTTCGAGTAACACTCTTCAACAACAACCTCGCCTTACTAAAATCCGAAACCTCAGCATCACTAGCAATAACATTGTTACAAAGAACACTAAGATACCCCTTTGGATCAACATTAGTCATCCCTGAAACTGAATCCGATAACCTATCCAATTTCAATGATAAAACATTCCCTCTACCCTCAGCAACAGCATTCAAATCATTTCCACCAATTGCTGACACATGTTGTTTCTCTTGCATTGCTTTCTCAAGAAGAGTATCAGGAACAGGAACAAAACTCTCAAACCTAGTTTTCTTCTTATTCCTTAACGAATGAATACCACTCTGAAATTCATCAAGACTCTCCCAATCCTTCATAGATAACGTATACAAATTACGTTTCAAACCAGAAAATTGCTCAGTAAATTTAGGTTTTGAATTTTCCTCTTTTAGAACGCGATTGTTTCTCTTAGACCTATTATCAATTGAATCCCAAATTTCATCGGCTTCTTTATCATCAACATCATAATCATCCGAATTGAATAATCCAGCGTTATTGTAACCTTCAAATTCGTCGAATTCTGTACGATCTTCATCGTCTTCGTAGTTTGCGGGTTCTTTTCCTCTACGGTATTCGGAATCGCCGATTGTGGTGGCGCGTGCGGGACCGATGTCGGAGCGGGTGGTGAAACCGGTGGCGCCACGGCCAAGTCCGGCAACGTAATTGGGAGGCGGTTTCGAATTTAGAAAATTCATCGCTACTCTCAAACAGTTACAAAATAGGTTTCTATAACGAGTAAACCCCCAAATTTATAGGTTTGTTTTCAGGGGAGGATAGGCCAGAAGCATGCGTCAGCCCAAACCCAAAGTCAGTTTTTTTTTTTTAATAGAAAATGTTAAAATCTTTTTAAAAGTATTTATTTAACTTCCTTGAAAAAAAGAAAGGAAAAAAGAGTATTTATCTAACTAAAAAGATCACATCTTAAGCCATAAGAAAAAGTTGAGTGAATTTGAGGCATTTTTTTCAACAAGATAAATAAAATATATTAAAAAAAAAATTCTCCCTAACATAAGGTGTGTCAGAGAGACTCATCAAAATTTACAATGATAACAATTCAAAACAAAAAAAAAAAAAAAAAAAAACTAAAATCAACTTATCCACAGACAAACAAAAGCACATAGCCACCAAAATAAAAGCAGATGTACGTTAACCAGAAACATTGATTTTTTCTTATTTTTGAATAACATGTTTCTTTCAATTTATAAAACTCAAATGCAAGAGAGCCAAATTAGATGCAAAATGTCCAACTCAATACATTTAGGGGTGGCAAAAAAATTTGTGTCCGCGGGTATCCGTGGATAAAATATGTCATGGGCACGGAGCAAGTAGCTAAACGGGTATCCACGGGTATAATAAACAGGTATTTAACTATATGTTACTTTATGGATACGGATACAGATTTGATGATACCCGTGTCCACGGGTATCCGTATCTGTTAATAAATTAAGTAATTTACTAATATATATGTGTGTGTGTAAGAGTTTGATGTCTAAAAAAAAACCCTAGTTTACTCATGTCTCAAACGCCAAGATTTTGGATGAATTTATCCTTTTATTTTGCTTCAAGAATTTGTATAGATTATATAAGAATCATGAATTTTGTATGTTTTATGGTATGGTGAATTTGCATGAGATTATGTAAGATGAATTTGTTTGGATTATGAAATTAGAATGGAACATGTTATGTATGGATGTTTCTTTTTTTTGAAGTTTGTAAGTGATTAAAAATCTTTGTACAAAAAAATTAATTAAAAAATTCACGAGTACCCCCGAATATCCATGTGTATCTGAATACATGTGGATTATCTGTATAGAGATACCCGCACGAGTATGGGACGAACATGAGTACCATATTTATCCAACGGGGCAAGGACATATATCATATTATTCGTACTCATAGATAGCCATTGACATCCCTAAATACATTTAGATGAGTGTTAGCAACATTATCTTTTCAACATTAAGTTTAACACACACTTTATTACACAAAATTTATGCGAGTTTCAGCGATTTATGTAACTCTCGTTCTAAAAATATACTCCCTCCGGTTTCAAATATAAGAAAAGATTCGTTTTTTAGGTTCATTGAGTAGTTAATGATCTGATCCACATTATAAAGCAGATCCATTAATTATTCAATAAACCTAAAAAATGAATTTTTTCTTATATTTGAGAAAAGTTTTTCCTCTCAAAAAATAAATACAAATTTTCTTCTTTGTTCATCTAGATTCGTAAATCACCTCACGCGTCAAAACGAGCGTGAATTAACGCGCCAGTTCACTTTCTGACGCGCTTTTTTCCACTCATAGTTTTTCAGTTTCACTCCCAAACAATGCGACGCAGTCCTCCGTGTCTACATTTCCTCGCCGCCACCGACGCCGCCTTCTCCACCGCCACAATGTCTTCACGCCCCTACGTACTCTCTCTCTCCCTCTCTCTATCTTTCCTTCTCCATACTAACAACGCATTCATTTTTTACTTCAAATTTTGCAGCACCGAGGTCACCGGAGAGGATACTCCGGCCGTTCATACTCCGGCGGAAGAGACCAGTTAGCTACCGGAGACGATCACTTTCAGTCAGTCCGCGACGCCAATTCAACAATCCGGCGAGGTGAGAGTGAAAATGTTGCGAATCAAACACAGTACCATCAGAATCCATCTTACGATCTTCATCGTCATCCTCCTCCACCGTTTTACCATCAGAATCCACCTTACAATCCTCGTCCTCATCCACCACCTCAATATCAGAATCCTTCTTACAATCCTCGTCCTCATCCACCGCCTCAATATCAGAATCCTTCTTACAATCCTCGGCCTCATCCTCCACCGCTGCGTTTTCGGCCGCCGTATGATAACCGACGTGAATTTCGTCCGCAGCAGAATTTTTATGCAAAGCCTGCGGATTATCGAGAGTGGGAGAATGCATTGACGCCACCACCTCCTCGTTGTGGTAACTTCACTCTTGTACTATGTGATTTTATTATGATTTTGGTTTAAAACTAAGGGATTAGGTTGATTTTGATTTTTAGTAGTCTGAATTCATAATGTTGCTATTTTGCATCGTTCATGTCTATCAGGTCATGGAAGGGCGTGTTTGAATTGATTTATTCGAGCTTATCTACTGATATAAGCACTCTGAGACTGTTGGGGAGAAGTTACGGAAACAACTTATGACATATTCATAAACTGTTTTTAGCTTATTTTCATAAGTTTTTAGAGGTAGCTTATAAAAACAACTTATAGCGAATACAAAAACACTTTATTTTATCTATTGTTATAGAAATAGCTTATGCATAAGCTGCAAATTAAGCTGTTTATCCAAACAGGGCCTAAATCTGTCAGATTACGAAAAATTAATGTGAGTTGTAAACTTGTTAATATCAAGGAAAAACCACATGCATTTAGGCATCAATTCAAGAAATCAAATGACAATTTGAGATACATGGTTTGGTAAATGGCATTTCTAAATTTGTGATGCTATGCTATTGCTTAATGGATGGAGCACACAAGTTTAATTGAAAAATGAGGGTGGTAAGAAGAAAACTTGGTTTAACATTTCAATCTTTTGCTAGAAGTATGTCCAAAGTAGGACCTTAATCCACTATTCCACTACTTAGGTGAAAAACATTGAAAAGACGAGGGTGGTAAGAAGAAAACTTGGTTCAACATTTCCATCTTTTGTTAGAAGTATGTCCAAAGTAGGAGGCTCAGAGATAGATCTACTACATAAATGAAAATATTATAAATCTCTGATGATTTGGTGAGTGAGAGGACGATGGGTTTGAGGTTGATTGTTTATCACTCTTCCCCTTTCCCGCTCTTTGTTGCTCATGATTTGTTGTTTTGGAGTTTTACATCACTACATCTTCATACTAATTTAGCTTCTGTATTTTTCTCTTTCTTTGTACAGCAGAAAGGTTTAAAGTCCTTTCCTATAATATATTGGCGGACTACCTTGCTATGGACCACTGGAGAAAACTTTATTATCATATACCTTCTTACATGTTGAACTGGCAGTGGAGAAAGAGTAAAATTATTTTGGAGTTTGGCTTGTGGTCTGCCGATATCATGTGTTTACAGGTTATCAATCTATTACATATTATGCCACAATGCTAACTTCTTGCTCAAAAATGCTATTTGACATGTTTGTGACCGTACACTGTAACACTGTTGTAAAATTTGGCTGGGCTTGTTAGTAATACATAAGAGAATGACATGTTGCAAGAGAGATTCTTCACTTATAATTTTTGGCGTCAGACTTGAAATTTTACATCTCATCACATATTCTACCTCATTTTCCAAAAAATGCTTTACATTAATTTGTCAAACATGGTTTTTGAGTTACATTAACATCTCCGCAAAATTTGGAATTTTTTTCATGCCTTCTTTGCTGATCATATCATCATTATTTCTCAATTGTGTTACATGCATGAATACTGCACATGATTAACTGTAGAATTTAAAGAAAATTCCCTTTTGATCTTATTTTCCAGGAGGTTGATAGGTTTCACGAGTTGGAGGAGGATTTGAAGTTTAAGGGATACAGAGGCATCTGGAAGGTTGGTTGGATGAGCTATATGTTTGAAGGTTTCATGACATAAGCATTCCTACTGTAAATTTTTTTTGTTCAGTGCTGCTGGTGCCACTTTTTATTAGAATTATTCTTTTTCTCTCAGGCATTGTTTCTACTTTGAACTTTGTTAAGATGACATCATTTTTATGCTTATGTGATAATCAAACTATCAATGATATATTTTTGGAACTAATACTTGTTTGAAACTTACAATGTTGATTAATCCATGTAGCCGTCCCACTTTGTGGAAAACGTTTGGCTGCTTTTGTTTTTATGATGATTAGACCATCAGATATTACATAATATTTATTTATACCCTTTCATTTGGGATTTTATAGTTCTCTGTCATTTTTGGGAGTAGAAATGCTGATATTAGCTGGCTATTTAAACAGAGAACTTTGCTTTTACTTTAGAAGCATCAAGCATGTTTGTATTATTATTATTATTTATTTTTTTTGAACAGCAAACAACTTTTATTCAATATGATGGAATATAAGTACAAGTGATGCTAGATCCACCAATTTAGATGAAGTACAAGTAGTACTATAACTACCAAAAAAATCCCAACACACCTTCCTTTCCTATACAAAGTAAAGGGTTGGCATGCCATTCATACAATATACAGAGATACCCCATTTTTGCTATTTTACTTGAGAAGCATGTTTGTATAAGTGTGTGTATCATATAATGATGGATTGGCAGTATTTCCACTTTTCTCTATATTCCACATTCCACTTCTCTCTATATTCCACAAGTTGTAACTCGTCGTGTGATGTGGAGTGACCTTTCTTCTGCATCATCACTTTCAGCAGTTTTTTTTTTAAAATTTCTTTTGATACAATTATTCTCATTTTGGTTTGCTATATCAATTATTTTGCAATAAAAAATGAATTGTTATGCTTCATTATGATTTCTAACGTCATTTCTGTACTTATAGATGCGTACGGGCAATCCAGTTGATGGTTGTGCAATCTTTTGGCGAACATCAAGGTTATCTGGATGCTACTTATCAAACTGTGATCTATTTTCTTTGATAGTGTATTCATGCACATAGCGATTGTCTTTTGGAAAAAATCACATGCTCCCTCCCCCCTCATATCTGGCTTTTGCCTTACACATTATTTTTATCACTGAAACATACAATGTTATTATCATAGGGCACTAATCTACAATCATCATATAATAATTAAGCCAGAGACTTGTCAAGTTCTTATATTGAAGCTTTAATTTCATTCAGTAATTTTTCTTTTTATAAACAAATGTTAGCTGCTAGTACATTATGTTAGTATTTGGACCCTGTACCACCTTCTCAAACTCCTTCAGGTGTCCCAGCTCAACCACATGAGCTACGCCTTGAGGATCATTCAGTAATACATTCTTAACATTTTCTAAGTAGTACTCTCTAGTAAACTGATAGAACAACTTTTGTTAGTTAGTTTTAGGTCAATTGGGGATTTAGATAGGGAAATAAGGCATGTTACCGATAAATAGCGATATAGGGGTTGAGGATAGTTAGTCATTTTGTGGGAATTAGAATTGGGAGAGTTCTGGATCTCTCGAATATTCACGGTTGTGTGTTCTTTCTTTCTATTAATAATCTGAATCTGAACCAGTTCCTATCATAACCTGGACTAACTTTGGTATTATTTGCGGCTATTTTCTTTTATACTTTTTACTCTTTGATCTTGTTGATAATCAACATCTATCTCATTCCGTGCTTCTAACAAATAGTAATATTGCTTATCTTGCTTTATCATAGGTTCAATTTGGTATATGAAGAATGCATTGAGTTCAATAAGTTGGGACTCAGAGACAATGTTGCTCAAATATGTGTACTAGAGGTACATAAAAACTCCCATACTGGCCTTTTTTTACTTGTTCAATTTCTATAGAGACAAACTGTAAATCTTCAATTATCCTACTTTTCACCCGTTTATTGATGTGGTTGTATTTCTCTCTTATATGTGACTTTATTGAACAGTGCATTCATCAAAATGGATCTCTCCCACCCAGGTAATTACTCCATGTTCTTGGCTAATCAATTTTTTATATTTCTATTAGTATCAGATGGAGTTTGATATTTTTTACCTAATAGTTTAATATTAATCAAAACCTAACAGTTTTGAACGTGGGTAGAAAATATCAAACTCCGTCTGATACTATGTCATTAACCAACTATTTGAAATATAATTATTTTATATTTCTATTAGTATCAGTTAGTTAACCCCAATCTGTTAGCAGCAACCACACCACCATTATCTCTTTCTTTTCTTCTAGTGCACCGTTTTGTAACTAAAAGAAAAAGGGGGAAAATCGTGCATTTCCCTGGACTGGGCGGTTTCCACAAACCGGACCCAGTTCGACGGCTCAATCTGGGTTTTCCGGGTTTTATCTGGTTTTGACCCTCCAGCGGTTATTTGAGGCAGACCAAGACGGTACCAGCTCCGGTTCCCGGTTGAACCAGCCAGTCCGGTTTTTAAAACATTGATATTTATCACCAGAATGTGGTTTTAATTAAGGTCAACATAACTGTGGTCTTGTTTCAAAAGCTTGGATAGAATTCCCTTAAATCTAAGAGACCGTGTTTAGGTTCACAAGAGTATTTTATGCTGCTGACATAAAGCTTTAGAATGATGCACAAGGTCACGAAATCATTTTAATTGAGCCTTGATTGTATTAGGATGCTTGCAACTTTTCTTCTGATGACTTGGGTTTTGATAGCCTTATGGGGTTTCTTTTTTGTTTTTAAATTATCATTCATATTTTATGAAGTGATGAATATCTTTGTATGCTCAAAATAACATAAAGGCAGCATTCTTCAGCTTGACAGGTTCTCGTAAAGTTGTGGTTTGCAACATTCATGTGCTTTACAATCCGAATAGAGGAGAAATTAAGCTTGGCCAGGTATGCACTGTCTGTTTGTTATAACATTTTCCTGTTTTGATTAACCCTCTGTGCCACTTATACTGTTTGTTTTGGATGCATCACTATTTAATGCTATGAAAATGCTCTTTTACTTTGATGGCTATTGACACTGTATACTTCATTCTAAATTTTTCTTTATTTTGGTTTTCTTTTCATCCACTACTTTTATTCTCAATACAGACTGCATACGACAATGGTCTTAATTTTCTCTATTTATTATGGTTTAAAGGCCTGATATATTTGTAATTGTTCAATATTGTCTCTGAAAAATATGACATAATTTGTCAATAATTTTTCTTACAATCCTTGGCAATTTTTAATTCCACCCCATACTTCAGTACTTCATTGGAAAATAGAAACATTTGTTTCTAGTGTATTGTAATCAGTGTAAGAGGGTATGTTGTGAATAGCAGCACTATAGTGGAGTTGTAATAGCCTATGGTGCAGTACTTAACACTGGGTATCCACGTTTTGCAGCAGTGGCTGCAAATTGCAGTCAAATTGCGGCAAAATAACCCTTTGGTGGCCGCAAAATGGTTAGGGTTGCTTTTTTACCCCGTGATATATCCAAGTTTAAACTTTTTAGGGCTGTTTTGTCATTTCCAAATTAAAGTTTAAGTTTCCCTACCTCCCTAGTTTTTCAAGAAAAAAAAATTAGAGATGCTCTGTTCTGCTATGCGTTTCTATGACTTCAATCGGTAGTTAAGTTATATTGCGTTTTGATTTTGAATACATTTTGAACTTGAATTAGTAGTTAAGTTATATTGTGTTTTGATTTTGAATGTCAGTGACAAATTATAAAGGTTAATTATAAGTTTCAATTATAACTACCCCTTTAATTTTCTACACTATTGGAATTTATGTTTAGTCAGTGTTAGCGAATGGCGGTTATGGCAGCGCCATGGCGGGTTTTGACCTCACCAATATGGCAGGAAAACAATATGGCGGGTTTTCCCGCCATAACTGTGCCATAAGGCGGCTGATATTGCGGGATTCTGGACCTTTGCCACAAACTGCCATCTCCCATACACAACACAGTTTAGTTTGTATAATGTTTTTTAGTCTTCACTATAGCTGCCATCCCGTTATCCACTATACCATTTTAGCGGTTTTGGGTTCAGGCGCTCCACGGTTCGTGCCGCCATCCGAGATTAAAAAAAGTATTGGTTACATGAAATGTACTGCCTACACCTATTTTAACCCATTGATTTTAATGTTTATATCAACTCGTCCCTCTATAATTGCCAATTCAGTATTGCATGCAGCTAAGAACCCATATGTTATATATGTTGGCCTTCTGTGAAAATTGAGTAAAAAAATGCCTTCTGTGAACATTGACATCTCATCTGACTCTGATTATATCCGTATTTGAACTGATAATATCAGATTCTCTAGCTGACTCTGCCATCATGTGATTTCTAATTCTTCTTGTAATTGCTTTTTGCTTCATATATTTTTCAAGCAGGTCAGAGTCCTGCTGGATAAGGCTCAAGCTGTTTCTCAACTTTGGAATAATGCCCCTGTTATTATGTGTGGGGATTTTAATTGTACGCCTAAGGTATTTTTTATTATTATGCCTTTTCAGTATCATTTTGTAAAGTTTGGTCGTAGCCTGTATGGCATTAACATTCATTATCTTGTTGCAGAGTCCATTGTACAACTTTATCGCAGAACAAAAGGTATACGCTTTAGTTTTTTACTTTGTCGACTTTGATGGTTGACAGATACAAAGATGTAGATATAATATTTTTGTATTATCACAGCTAGATTTGTCTGGAATAGATAGGGATAAAGTATCAGGGCAAGCTTCTGCTGTAATTCGAGCACCATGGACCTATGGTCCTAAAGCTAGGTAGACTTATGCATTTGCTTTGTTTGTGTGATGAAATGTGTTACATTTCTTGCGTTTATAATCAATATATATATATATATATATATATATATATATATATATATATATATATCTAAAATCATCGAAATTAATGCAGTGAAAGAAGATCAGCTAATGTTTCGGTTCAGGCCATAGCTGCTGAAGGTGACAAGGAAGTTACTATTGAACAAAATAGTTCTTCGTCAGACATGCAGAATCCGGTCACTGAAAGTAGCAGTTTAGATAAACAAAATACTCGCTCTTTTATGGTTATGTCTGATAAGAGAGATGTGCAGTGTAGCAGGGAGACTGATACATGTGCAGGAGAAGATACTCGGGAGGCGGTTGACCATAATAAGATTTTTGGTGAAGTTGATGGCACGAAAGAGAGGCCAAATCCTTCTTATAATAAAGGTATAAATGATGATGAAATTCATGATGTCACACCTATAACATCTTCAACTCTTGAGACAGTTCACACTGACCCAACTGGAATGAGAAGCACAGAACGTATATCAGATTCTATCTCAGCTACAGATCAAGAATCATCAAGTGAGAAGTCCAACTTGCATGACCATAAAGGGACTATGCATATGGAGTCCGACTGTTCCCCAACCTCTCTTCAAGAAGATGATCAAGCTTCAAAGGTGAAGATAGATATTGAGTCAACAGATCTTATTAACCTAGAAGTATCGTCAAATAAACCATCCAGCAATACTTCAGTTTCTGATGATTTTGAAGCCCCTCATTCTGGGTATAGAGAAAGCTCATTGTATGAGGCCATTGCTAATGACCAAATGAATTCATCTTCAACTGAATATCTAGTTGACAAATCACATAAAATTACCAACATTGACTTTCTGTTAAATGCAAAGCTAGAGAATTTTTCCTTTGGTGACATAGATCAAGCCGATGTAAACAGTGGGAATATTGGTGAAGATGCCGTTGATTTCATAAATGCCCTGCATACTGCCAGAGAAGGTATTGATATTGAACTTTGCCTATCTGTGAAATCATATCTTGAAAGTCATATCAGTTTTGGGTATTGGATTCTGCTTCTAACGACTTGATGCCGCCTGCAGAAAGCAATGATACAGAGGATGACTTATCTCCAAGTCCGATGTCCAAATCTATTGATGTCGAGAGAACTACTTATAATCCATCATTGTGGACCCCTGCTGAGATAGAAACTGCAACAGGAAATGCAGAGTGCACGTTCTTGGAGCACCCTTTAATGCTTAGGAGCACATACACAGAAGCTATGGTAGATGTAAAAGAATGGCTTGCATTGCTTTCTTTTTCTTTTCCTTTTTAAATTCACTTTTATAAGATAAGCTGGCACATCATACTCATATTTAAAAGCTGCTGTTTACTGACATTTTCATATTTATTTTAAAATTGTGGCTCTCTCATGTTCTTGTCATTGTCCTCGGCATTCTTTTGTATGTGCAGGACTCTTCAGGGACTAGAGATCCCAATGGCGAGCCCTTGGTAACTAGTTACAATAAGTGCTTCTTGGGCACTGTTGACTATATTTGGTAAGTATGAAGCTTCCGTGCTTATTTTATGTTTTTCTTCTAAACGAATACGATATTGAGATTTTTTACTCGAGCGCGATTGGTTTCTAAGTTCGCTTCCAACTGTAGGCTGTTTACTAGTTAGTCCTGGTAAAGTTTTGAATTTTGAATTGTAACATTGCAATAAGCATGCCATCAAAAAGTGTCCTTGCCTAAGTAATTGAGTTGCATAATGTTTTTTGAATTATTATTATTGATAGATAATATTTAAATATTAGCATTCAAAAGAAACTATTGTGCACAACACAATGTATGCTTAACTCTGAACAAAAGTAGTTGACAGAAGTACACATTTTTTCCTTGATCTGGGTCACACAGGCGATCTGAAGGTCTGCAAACAACCAGAGTTCTTGCTCCAATACCTAAACGAGTCATGGAAAGCACTCAAGGATACCCAACAAAGGTAAGAATCGATTTGTAGTTTTTGTTTGAAAGTCAGCAGATGGATAGGTTTATACGGATGCTCTCTAGGGAGTAGTCTTTCACTCGTTACCATAAAGATGATGTTACGACTTCAATGATGTACTTTTTTAGTAATATATGCTTAAATCACCAGGGGAGGGCGGGTGCTCTCATGTGTTTGGTTACAAAATTGTTGTGGTGAAAACCAATTTCAGGGTGGGTATAAATGATTTTAATGAAAGCAGCTATTTCTAACTATTCTTCTCGAGTAAAATTGATTACGAGACCGTGAGACTCACCATTTTGTTTACATTTCCTTATCAAACGTGATTTTACTTTATCATCAAAATGAAACATATTCTTAACTCAATTTTAAAATATTATTATGAAGGACAAATAATATTTTTCACCTCAATTTTTCAAAATCATATTCTATTAAAGTTTGAAACATACTGGTTTAGATCCTGCCTGACTGGACCCATGTTTCCGTACAATTTATATTTTCATTATATGACCACATGCATTTATTTATTTTTCCATTCCATAACTGTGCAGAAATGGGGTAGCGATCATATTGCCTTGGTTTCAGAACTGGCTTTCTTGGAAGATGGTACTGCCATCAGCAAGGATGCTGTGTAGCTTTTTACTATGATGAATAAATTGTTGGCATTTGCCATTGTAAGATCTTAAAATGTGGTGCCAGGTCTCGGTGTAACAGTCCCCTTCAGGTTTTATGTTGTGGGGGAAACAAAAGGTTCTCCAGAGGCTAGTCTTATTTATTTGTAAATGTGTAATAATATTGATTATCAAATTAATTCTGTACATTATGTTGAGCTCTTTTGTGTTATTTAAGATGCCTAGCATAAATTATTCGGCTAACCTTTTGTTTGATTGTTGACTATTCAATATGATATTCTCCTTTCGGAGCGAGTCACCAATTTCGTCTTCTCTTGTGTTAATTAGAGCTGCCTTCCTCACTGTCAAGCTGACAATATTACATATGTTGTCACTTGTCAGGGAGGATTAGAGGGTCGATGGACGATTGGTTTGATGCAATAGAGCTTTCTTTCTCCAGATGGATAACCAAGAATTGTTATTGATGGTAAAACTTATAGGGTGACCATGATGAATCTGATAAATATAAGGAATGCAAGTATAATCTGTTTTGCATGGTTCATCTGGATAAGAAGTATTAGGTTCAAAATATAGGTTCAAACTTTGTTTTTCTCGTTCAATATTGACTACTATTTTTCACAAATATTACCATAGTTATCTCATTCATGTGACAAAAATTATAAGCATCGTCAAACAAACATATACGCATCAAATTTCACATAAAGTGTTCAAAAGTACTATATGGTTTCAAAACATAGTAATAATCTATTAAAAACCTAATATCTCTCTGCTTAAACTTGAACTACATTGGCATCAATAATGCTTTATTTTAATTCGACAAAAAAAAAAAAACATAATCTCAATTACAACTCTGCACCATAAACATCCTTCATTATATCCTTAAATATTTGATCACCAACAATTGCCTGCAACTGGTTCTCGTACACATTTCCGGCCACTCTTCCATTCTAAAACACACCACAAATAATTATAAGAAAGCATGTTTATCATAACATTGTACCAAAAATAAATAAATGATCAAATGGGAAAAGACGAGAAGTCTTTGCTACCCATGAAAAATGTTGGAAAGCAGTACTCATAAGACAAATATAACTAAAAAAATCCAATTAACTATATGGTATGGTCAAATTGAATTATTCGAGTTTATCTATTCGTATAAACACTAGTCAGATTTTTTGAAAGAACTTAAAAGAACAGCTTATGAAAACAACCTATAGCTTATACGAAAATAGTATAACTATATTTTATCTTTTGATTTATAAATAGCTCATACATAAACACTTAATAATCATAATAAGAGATTATGCTTTAAGCTTCAAATTAAGCTGTTTATCGAAACTAGGTAACGTCAATCGATTGATTAAGTCAATAAAAACTTTGAGGTATCCAACAAAAGCTGAGTATTAGGTATAAACTTTGAGTATTAGGTATTTATAAACTTTCGATATCCAACAAAACTTTGAGGTATGGAAGTTATCACCAAAAACTTAAACAAGTCAATAAAAACAACCAAAAACTTACCTTGTAGTTATCATATATATCTTGAAGTGCAGGGAGTTTGACAATAGGTATCCGTTTCTTAATCTCTAACATCACCCTGGGGCTTAGGTAAGTATCATATGTAAACATGCCCCAGTCCACTACAAAAAATAAAACAGAAGAATTTATACACCAAACGGGCAAACTTAAAACTTCAGGTGGGGGAGGGTAAAAGTTCCATTTTTACCGGGCATAATAGCAGAGGTTTTGCAGGTGACAACGCATATAGGGAGTATACGATTGTTGATATCATTGGCCCACACAACATACCACTTAGGATTTTTAGGATCATCAGAGCCAGTATCAAATTCATTTCGGGAAGCACAAGATTGATGAAACTCAAGCTCCACTTTTTCAACGCTTCCCAATACTACTTGACAAAGTATAATATGCTTCAGAGGGTCTTTATCCACCTTATATTGCATACCACTACAACAAAAGCGCACATATCATTAATTCACATCAAACATGGGATTTGGATTTGATGCGGTCAACAATCCATGCAATTAACTATGTTGCTAGTTGTTAGATCGAAATCATACGTTCCCAATTTCAATCTAACAACTACTGACGTAATGATTGCGTGGATTGTTGGTCACATCAAATGCATTCCACTAATTATTTAAAACAAACAAAAAAATCTTATGGTGTGTATGGATGAGCTAATGGAAATTTTAGAGAAATAAAAAAAATTCTAAGCAGTTTAAATGCTTCAACTGAATTTCCTTCCTTTATAATTGTATGCTTGGATAGATGAATTAAATTCCTTAATTTTTATAAATTTTGAAAGTTTTGGGTTAAAGTATAAATGTCTAATAAAAGAAGGTTTAAAGTGAGAATTTTAAAGGTTCTGGATTGAACTTAAAATTTTGGAAAAGATGATGGACCAATTTTCAACATTAGGAGCGGCAATTTGCAAATTTTGACAATTTTAGGGTCCAATGTGCATTTTTTTTTTAAATTTTAATGTCTAATCTACAAAATCTAAAAAACAAATAGAGACCAATCTGTAAATTTTTAAAAAGTATACGGATCAATTTGTAAAAGTTGAAAATAAATAAGAATTGAAGTGTAAATTTTGAAACATATAGCCCCAATTTGGATGATTTGAAAAAAAGAAGTAAAAGGACCATTTGAGGTTCATATTGTATAAAGTAAGAAGAAAATTTTAGATTCTTAGTTTTTACGATATATTTGAAATTCTATAAATTTAACTCTAATAAAATACTTTATAAAATATTTTATTTTAATAATTCTCCAAATTTATCATGCAAACTATGCAATTTACACCGAAGAGTTTAAATTACTCTCTAAAGTTTAATTACTTCATAATATATCTTCATCCAAAAACACTCTTAAGAGAATTATGTAAGTACCTGTGTTGGGGTGACTCTAAGTCAGCCAAAAAAATACCAGCTCCAAGTGATGGTCGCATGGTAGGAGGGTTCGAAATTAACTCAAACCCATGAGATAAGATTGATGCCACTTTCTCTGTTGGTGCTGCATACCAAGCATAAACAACATTAGCCTTACCTCGAACAACTTCTGTCATCTCAATATGTTTCTCAAAAGCATCCCAACAAGCCCTGTCACGGGACCCTGATATCTTAAGTTCATGGATATCTGTGACAACAGCTTGCATATCAATTTTGCAAATGTTGGAGAAGAAAAGATCAATTGTGTACATAAAGGTAGGGTCATTCTTCATCAATTTCTTTGCGTTGGGAAATTCCGAGGTTAGAGTCAAAATATTTTGTTTGGAACCACCACAACCATTAACGGAGATCTCCTCGAGAAGGACATCTCCCTTCCCCTTATTATTCGCCACATCTTGAATTATTATATTATCTATTGAGAGACTTGACGATGAATCATGGTCAATAAATATTTTGGGAAAGAAATAGTTACCTTTTACATCAATCCAAGCAATGGATCTCCAATTTTCATTTGTTGCATGCGTAGAAAGTCAAAGTTGTATAAGCAACCTCGAATTTCTAGGGGCAACAATGTCATGCCACCTGTGAAACCAGAACATAACGACTTTAGGGTTTCACCCTCAAAATCATGCCATTTATTGTTCATGTAAAATAAGATTCTCACGGGCATGTCACTGCGTGCGAAGTTGTGATCATTATGAAAGAGGGCCTCATCAAAACAACAAATGGCTTCAACACAATGGATTGGATTTGAGTCGATGGATGGAGTCGATGGTGAATATGGTGGTGATGTTGGTGGAGATGATGGTGAAGACATCGATGACGGTGAATTAGATTGGGATATAATTTCTTTTCAGTGAAAAAGAACCTTAACTCTATTGAATTGAATTTAGTGTATATAATTTTGAGGCACTGCGAAATAAGAATGATCAAATTGTATTATTTAGAGGATGGGTTTTTAATGAGAATTATTAACCTCACAAAGTTTAATTGGGGATTTTTTACTTGTGTTTGATATATTTAAATACATATTTTTTGTTATTAAAGTTGCATTTACCATACTTATAATTTTTTTTTGAAACATATAAATGCTAAAAGTTAATAATTTTTTTTATAAATGCTAAAAGTTAATAATTTAATAATTGAGATAAAATGATAAATATCATATAAATGTTTTGGATCCCTTACCAATACTGAAATCATGATCACATAAATAAGACTGAAATCCTTTTTTTTATTTTTTATTTATGAAAATCGCTACCTACCCATATAGTATCCCTACACTAACAACGTACGACTAATCTTGCTCACTTGGGGATGAAGTAAAAGTTGACCAATTTATATAGATGATGAGTCAGGCATTGATTTTTCTTTTTCGCAAGTATTAAATTTTAATGCTCAATTTATATATTTTTTGTTTTAATCTTGATTTCAAGAGATGGAGACCCCGGTGATTTAAATATGTAAACAAAGTATGACCAATAATTATTTAAGTCGAAGATTCGAACTAAAGTTCACTTTCCTACCTTTTCAAAATTTTAATTTATTTGTATTAAATATTAGAAGTGTGTTATTTGAACAGCGTATTTTGTCAAAATTAAAATAAAAACTGTGTGACAACTTTTGAGACAACCATAAGTTTACAAAGAAAAATAGGTATTGACACAAAAACTAAATCAATTGAGAGATAAAATAAAAACATAATGTGAATATAGAAGAGGAAGTTGTCTCAAAATGATTGTACAAATATCATTTTTCTAAACATAATTTCATCAAAAATTTGAGGATAACATGCAAGTTTTTTTTTTTTTTTTTAAGAATGGAGGTTTAATCTATCTGCTTAATTTCGACCAAAGCCCGTTTGTTATAGCTTTTTAAAGAAAAAAATCACTTATTTTAAAAAAATAATCATTTTTAACAGTTTTGCATCTGTTTGTTACAGCTTTTTAAAAAAATCAGAATCTAAAAAAAATCTAAAAACAGCTTCAAATGAGAAGCTGTTAGGAGCAGCTTCTCAAAAAATAGAAAAATAGATATTTTTTAGAGGAGAGAGAAAATATTATTTAAAAGATTGAACTAATTTTGTAACAAAAAATCCCTTTTATATAGTTGTATCAAAACAAACTAGATTAATTTGTTTAAAAAATTTGATTTTTATTACGGTAACCAAACGCAAAATAGATTCTGATTTTTCATAAAATCTCTAAAATATAATCTCTAAATTATTATATGTCAAAATCACTTTTATTTTAATCCGTAGCAAACGGGCCCAAGTTTTTTTTAAGGAGGCCCCTGAATTGAATGAAAAAAGGAGGCACCTAATTGCTGCTAGTATTATACTTCCAATAATTTTTATTATAAGAAACAGTTTATTTATTTTTTTAATAAAATACGTTTATAGTATTTCATTAATAATAAGAACTGTAATATAATGGGGGTATTTATAGATAAATGTTGGACTGACGGATGTGGCTTCACTTGCAAGAATATGTGCTACCACGTTAGCTTGTCGTTGGTTAAACTCTACCCTAAAGTTCACAAAATCTAAAAAGTAAATTATTTATTATAATAAAGACCGGATAAAGCATGAGTTGATTAAGGAGCGATAAAATGAGTTTAATTGTTTATATTCGACCCTAGTAATTTCACATTCTTTTGCTTTTGAACTTTGATGGAATTTGGTCATCTAAAAACGTTGAGGTGTCAAACATAGCCAACCATTTTTAATAATATAGTATTCTTTAAAACTTATGACTTATCATATATTTTAAAAATAATTAAATAAAAGATTTTTGCTAGAAGCCACCTATGAAAGTGTCTTTTAACAACTCACATTTTTAGGTGTGATTTTCACTTTTTAGTTATAACTTTGTTAAAGACACCTTCATAAAAATTAGTTGATGTCTTTTAGCAAATACTTATAGAATAACTTGCTAAAAGACAACTTGACACCTTCATAAAAGGTGTTTTCTAAAAAAAAACCCTTGAATAAAAAGGTTTTCTTTTTTCCTTTCCCTCTCTCGGAGATAGCTTCAATTCTCAACTCTCCTCTGCGAGGAAAATAGATTTATGGATTTATTTTAGTTCACTTTAAGTTTAGATGAAGATGGGCACAAGTGATGAAGATTTAGATAAAGAAAATTTTAATTAATTAGTTTTTCATCTTATTTAAAAAAGTTGTTGGCTGCAAATAAAACAAAATTTATTAAAAATGATGAGATAACGTGCCACATAAGCAATTTTACATAATCAAATTTTATGAAGATCCAAAGTAAAAAAAATCTAAAATTATAGTATTAGAATCTAAAAAAATAATTATAGTGACTAAAATAGATCCGCAGGGACCAAAATAACCATTAAATCCTACTGTATTTCAGGTGTGTTTGGTGTAGCTTTTTTCAAATCCAAATGCTACTTCTAGATCAAAGTTTTTTTTTTTAGGGAACGTCTAGATCAAAGTTAAGTGCTTTGTGAATAAAGTTAAAGTTGTTTTTCCATATTTATTTTTCTTTTACTACAATAATTATTTTAAATCAAAAGTTAATCCGATAATTAATTCATTTATTTATTTTCACATTTTTCCATATCTATTTTTCTGTGACTACAATAATTATTTTAAATCAAAAGTTTATCTGATAATTAATTTATTTTCACTATAAGTCTTTTTGACTATAATTTTCTCTATTATAAAAAAATAGTAACTACATTTGCTTAAATATAAAGGTTGAAAAAGTGTAACTAAAATAATTAAATAAAAGATGAACGTTGAATCTAAAAGATATAAAATATATTTAAAAAAATTATAAAAAAAATGGGTGCTATGTAGACACCTTAAGAGAAAGAGAGGAAAAAAAAGTTATTTAATATATGCAATTCGTAAATGATTTGATATGAAAAGAGAGGTAGAGATAAACTGAAACGTTTAATTGATATTAAAAATATGTGGCGTTCACATATTATTGTTTTTTTTTTGAAGAGGCATATTATTGTTGTTTTCATTAAGAGTAAAGTTATTTTGACAACTTAAAGGTTTTTTGATACCTTATTTTTATGTGGTTGTCAATTTAATAATAATTTTATAAACTAACATTAATTTTATGTGTATTTTTTAACGGTTGTTTCAAAAGTTGATTGATGGTATAATTTTTGTTTTAATTAAGAGTAAAATTATTTTGACAACCCAAAATATTTCTGACATCATAATTTTATACGGTTGTCAATTTAATAATAATTTTTTCTTTCTCTTATAATCAAACTAACACTTATTTTATGTGTATTTTTGTACGGTTGTTCTAAAAGTTGACATATTTTGTTTGTGCGAATAACAATCAACTTTAATTAATGGTAAAACTTATAGAGTGAAAACAATCAAAGCTGGTTAGAGATCCTATGTTCAAAATCGGTCGAGAGTGAAAAAATTAATCTAACAACAAATGATTAATATTTATCATTCAAGGTTGACTATTTACTCGTGCAAATATATCTACAATATTGACCCTTCAAATTTTAGGCTAAATTGAGCTTCAACCCATGAAATAGGGTGTCCATAGTCTTTAATACACCTTGATGACAAACGCAAAACATCACGAAATTTCCACACGATAAAATCTTCCATCTATTGAGGGCCATGAAATTGAGGATTTAATATGTTCAATTGAATAGTAGTGAATGACCATGATGAATTTGATAAAGAGGAGGGACTTAATTTAGTCTGACTTGTTTAGCATATGGTTCGGTTGGATAAGAATAGATTCAACAAACGGGTTTTTGAATTTAAATCACTGGTTGACTTCAAGGATACTATGACATGGTAGTAGTCAGTATTTAATGAGTTTTTTTAATTTTATTTTTTATGAAAAATAAAACGTTTTTTTGTTGAATAATGAGAAATAAAGGCTTGAGTGGTATTCAATACTCATATACATGTGCTAGGTATACTTGCTCTGAAAAATACAATATGTTAAGGCATACTTTTTTTTTTTATGAATTCGTTAACTTAAAATCATACCAATAAACTAAGATGTTTAAAGTAAACGAAGTAATCAATAGCAAAGTAGTTTCAAGCAACAAAAACAACAAACCGATCTAGATCTAAGTGTGAAGTAACACAATAAATATAATCAAAGCAACCAAGATAAGAAAGAAGAGAGAAATAACACACTAATATTTGTTTACTCTTTTCAGACAAATTTATGCTACACCTAAGGGAGAGAACAACTCTCCAATCCACTATTATAAGAGTGGTAGAAAGAGGTTGCAAGAAATTTCTACTCATGCTCACAAAGACCAAACCTTAATTTCTACCCAATTTTTCAAGCCGCTCAAACCCACAAAGAATTCTAAAAGAAAACAATAAAGAAGGCCTTTTTCATCATTTCTCTAAAGAGATCTCACTAAGGTGATTGTGAACTGTTTACTGGCCCTATAATCTCCACCAAAAACAATCAACCTTTAAGTTTCCTCCTTTGTATTTTCCAAAATTCTCTCTCTTCAGGCCACCCAAAAATAAAGAATGAAGAATTGTATAGTACTCAGACCCAGGCAAAATCGCTTCACAATTATCCTGGATCGCACCACGATTTGGAACCAGTACACAATACTAAACCCGATCCACAAATCGTGCCACAATTTGGCCACTTCATGCTGCGAAAAAATGTGAACCAAAACCTCCAAATTGCTAAACCAAGTCGCACTACAATAAATACCAATCACGATATAATTTTGACAAACCTTCGACATCGACTTTTTAGGCAATTACAACACTTTTAAATAGGAGTGTTATTTGAACAACCATTTGGTTGACTAACTTATGAGACAACCATAATTTACAAGGAAAAAGTAGGTATTTGTACAAATACCAAAACAATAGAGAGATAAAATAAAAAATAATGTGAGTATGAGAGAGAAACTTGTCACAAAATGAATATTCAAATATCATTTCTCTTTAAACATGCACATCGTGTGGAAAAAAAATTACTATCAATATTTGTGGATGTGGTATCATATCAACAATTGTGCTCATACTTATTTTTAATTCAATAAGTAAATAATATCGCTTGAATATAAAAAGAGGAATTGTGAGTGTGAAGAAGAAAGAATGTTTGAATGGAGATGGAAGGAGGAAGAAGCGGAGGATTGGATGAAGTGATTTTCTCTTCTTTTTTTTTTAACAAAAATATTAATTTTTATATTGGCGAACATAAGATGATACATCATTAAAAAAAATAGTCATGTCAGTGTTTTTTGTCAAAATGTGTATGAGAAATTAGTAAATACAGAAGAGCGTAAAGTTGAAGGATCAAAATTATTCATTTTAAACTTGATGAATTATTTGGAAAATATTGAATTTGTTTTTCAAAGGAAAACGAGGCATACTAATACTATATGAACAACACCGAAAAACTTTTATGTTAGCATCTACTTATTTCATGAGTATTGTTACCATCTACTTTCGGTGAAGAGGTCGATCAAATGATTAATTCTTTTTGATGGGGGATTCGAAAAGGGGGTCAAAGCGAGGTACTAATTGGTTAAGTTGAATAAAGCTCACAATAAGAAAGGAGTATGGAGGAATGGAATTCCGGCAATTTATGGCATCAATTTAGCCATGATGGGGAAGACGGGTAGGAAACTTGCAACCAACCGTTGTGCATGTGATGCGCGTTTTCAAAGCTAAATATTTACCGAATGAGAGTTTCGGCCAATTACATGCAACCTCAACAACATGTTGCATCTCTGCATGCAACATAGCAGATTGTTTTTCTACAGAATTTGCAGCACGTCGTGCCACATATAGCTTTTCTGCAGTATTAGCAACAGACAGCACATCAGACGCATCTTCTGCAGTAGTAGCAGCAGGCCGCGCAGCAGACGACTCTTATACAACAACAGGCCACAAATCTATATATGGGGGCTGGAAAAACCGTTGGCGGGAATGTTATCATGCAATTTAGACACCGATTTGTTTCCTCACCAAAACATCGTAGACATTATATGTGCATACGTAATGACAACAATTCATTTGTTTGAGTTAAAACAATGCACAATCAACCAATCTTTTCACTAAAAGAGACGGAGGCAAAGGAACTTATGGAACCTCTAATTTTGTTACATGAAAGAAAGTTTCCAGTGATTCACTATCGCGTAAGATTGCAAAGTGGTTGTGGATGGTACCAACAAACGCCTTTCCTGTGTCACTGAATTCGGGTCAATTGTTCAATTTTGTAAGGCTTTTATGAATGCAAATCAAAGCTATAAAGTTTACTTTATTAAAAGGCAAGCAAACATTGTTACTCACACCCTAGCTAGGGCTTCAAGGTCTTATGCTAACCCTCAAACATTTGATTATGTTCTAACATGTATTGCATACATTATTCCGATTGAAATGCAATAAATTTGTTTTGTTCAAAAGAAAAACACTAAAACACAATATGTGCAAGGATAAAATGAAAACATTACAAAAGTATCCAAAAAAACAGTCGTACATCCAAGAGCCTTTGAAGTCATTACCAATAATTTGATTTTAAATGCTCCATAATTGATAATACTGATATTGTGATTACTTGACAAGTAGTTTCTATAACGATGCAAGCAAACCATAAAATTAAAAGTTTATCCTCCATTACATGTGGGTGTAGATTTTTTTGTCATGTATACACGCATCAAAATTTCACATTATGTGTTCAACATCATATGGTTTCAAAACATTAGGTATATTCATACCATATTCACCACACAAAAAAAGAAGATTATTCATACTGAAAAATAAAGTAAGTGCAATAGTAGTCTATTAAGACCCAATACGCCTCTTTGCTAAAACTTGAACCACACTGACATCATGTATTGTGGCTGCTTATATTGAGTCTCAAATCCGAAGTTATCTGCGCACATACTTGTTCACTGAGAAGTGCTTTGATATGCTTGATGAATACATCGCTGGTCACTCTTTGCTTCTAAAACACACCACAAAGAATTATAAGGAATCAAGTTAGTTTATATCAAGAAATATATAGTAATAAGTTATAAAGCACTAACATCTATGCAATTAAACATCTCGTCGTGTTCGACAAACGTCGATGTCCAAAACTCATGCAATACATTTCTAACAACTCAGATAAGTGTTTAGATAAAACTATTTACTTGGACACATCGTAGACAATTTCCTGAAATCATCTCGAACACATTTACATGGATTGTTGTTAAGGATGTGTTAAAGCAATAAAGATCAACGAATGGTTTTCTTTACTCAATGAGTGATTACAAATATTAAATTTGAATGCATCTTTTTTAGTTTTTCGGTAGTATATGTTGTTTATATATCAGTGTGTGTCAATGTCATATGTCGAATGGAAAGAAAAATAAAGAAAATAAAAAATGTCAACAAAAACTTACTTTGTAGGCATCATATATATATTGGACTTCAGGGAGATGGACAATAGGTATCCATTTCATAAAGGATAACATCACCTTTGGAACTATAGTAGTTTGATATGGAAATGTGCCCCAGTCCACTATAAAGACAAGGAATTTGGAAAATGTTAACATGTGTTTTAAAGAATTAAACATAAAAATATTGTCTTTAAAAGTTGTTCTATTGGTGTTAACTTCTTAAAAATTTAAAATTATATGTTTTATAAAATGTATATTTTTTAGATTCTTTAACATTGTTTTAGAACATAAATTAGCAAAACATTGAGAATTTATACACGAAAGTTTAAACTAAAACTTTTACCGGGCATAATAGCAGAGGTTTTGCAGGTGACAACACAAACAGGGATTATACGTGTGTTGATATCATTGGCCCACACTACATACCATTTAGGACTTTTAGGATCATCAGAGCCAGTGTCAAATTCCTTACGATTAGCACAAGTTTGATTCAGCTCAAGCTCCACTTTTTCCACACTTCCCAACACAACTTGACAAAGTATAACATGCTTATGAGGGTCATTATCCACCTTATATTGCATACCACTACAACAACAAAAGAAAAACACAAATCATTAATTCACATCAAGCATGAGATTTGGATTTGCTCAAGTCAGCAATTCACACAATCACTTCGTTTGTAGTTGTTGGATCAAGATCAGATTGTCTAGATTTCAAATAAGGTATTTTGTTTTTTGTAAAAAAAAAATGAAAATCTAAATTAAAACATGGACAGTTTGATCTTTATTCAATAACTACCAATGTAGTGACAACTTTAATGCATGAATTTGTTGACTAGGTTAAATCCAAATTCGCTAATGGAAAAACAACAAAACATCTCATAGGTGTGTAAAGATAAGGTAATTGGAAATTTTACAGAAATCAGAAAAATCTAGCACAATTAAAATGTTTCAATTGAACACTTATAGTTTTTTTTTTATGAATAGACTAATTAAAATTCTTCATTCTAAAATTTGTTGTGCAATTTTTATAAGTTTTGGAGTGACGCATAACTCGATATAATGAAAGTGGTTCAAAATGAAAATTTAAAGTTTTGGATTGAATTTCAAATTTTGGAAAAGTTGAGATTTTTTGAAAATTTTAGGGTTCAATCTGTAAAATTTGAAGAAAAAAAATATTAGGACAAATTTGTTGAAATTTTGAAAAGTATAGGGACAAATTTACAAAAGTTGAAAAGTAAATAACAATTAAAGTGTAAATTTTAGACATATAACACAAATTCCATGATTTGAAAATATTTGAAGAGCCAATTTGAGAATCATGTTGTATAAAGTAAGAAAAGAATTTTAAGTTTATTCCTCAAAAAAAAAAAAAATGAATTTTAAGTTTAGTATTTTTTCTCCTAAAAGTGATAACTCTCTTCAAGGTTACAATTGGGGGCAATAAATCACTACTTTTGGGGGCAAATAATACCATTTTGTTGGGTCAAAATTTAGATCAGGACTAAATTTCAACATATGTAACACTTGAAGGAACAAAAGGTTTGATTTTGAAACAGGGGCAATTTTCATAAGTGTAACAAAATAGGGAGATCAAAAGTGAGATTAATCCTTTTGAAAATTCTTCAAATTTATCATGCAAACGATGTAATTACAATAAAGAATTTGAATTAACATCTAAAATTACCCTGCCCCATAAAAATCATTAACAAACATATATTAAGTGAATTATGTAAGTACCTATGTTGGGGTGACTCTAAGCCAGCCAAAAAAATACCAGCTCCAAATGATGGTCGTAGGGCAGGAGGGTTAGGAACTAACTCAAATCCATGAGAGAAGATGGACGCAACTTTCTCTGTTGGCGCTGCATACCAACCATAAACCACATTGGCCTTACCGCGCATAGCTTCTGTAATCTCAATTTGCTTCTCAAAAGCATCCCAACGAGCCCTGCCATGGGCCCCTGATATTTGAAATTCGTGAATGTCTGTGACAACAGCATGCATATCAACTTTGGCAATGTTGGAGAAGAAAAGATCGATTGTGTACTTGTACATGTTATCATTCTTCGACAATTGCTTTGCGTTGGGAAATTTTGAAGTCATAGCCAAACTCTTTTGTTTGGGACCACCACTACCACCATCAAAGACCTCCTCGGGGTGGATCTTTCTCTTCCCCTTCTGATTTGGCACATCTTGAAATATTGCACTAGCTTTTGAGGGGATCAACGATAAATCGGGGTTAAAAAATATTTCGGGAAAGAAACAATTACCTTTTTCATCAATCCACGAAATAGATCTCCAATACCCAGAGCACTTATGGATTTGTTGCATGCGTAGAAAGTCAAAGGTGTACATGACACCTTCAATTTTTAAGGGCAACATTGTCTTGCCACCTATGAAACCATGGCGTAGGGACTCTAGGGTTTCACCCTTAAAATCATGCCAAGAATTGTTCATGTAGAACATGATTCTCAATGGCAGGTCACTGCGTCTGAAGTTGTGACCATGTTTGAGGAGTAACACATCACAAGAGCATATATCTTCAAAATAATGGACCTGATTTAAGTCCATGGGTGGAGTCCACGGTGAAAGCGGTGGGGATACTGGCGGAGGAGATGGTGAAGAAATCGATGGAGGTGAACTAGGTTCCTGCATGATGTTTTGGCAATGGACAAGAATCCTAACTCAATTGAATTAAACTTAGTGCGTAGTTTGAGTCTGTAAATAGACGTGCTTTAGCCGTGTTATATAGAGGATTTTTTTTTTTATGAGTTATGAATCTTATGCGATTTGATACATGTTTGTGATATTTCAATATATATTTTTTCTTATTAAAGTTGAAATTTACCATACTTAATAAAATTTTTAACAATGGTAAATTTTAATAATTTAATATTAGAATTAAAATGATAAATATCATATAATTTTTTTGGATCCCTTACCAATAGTGAAATTATAATCACATAAAGAAGCCTTAAATCCTAATTAATTATTATGTTTCATATATAAAATAAAGAAAAATTAAAATTAAAATTAAATTTGATTTAAATAGATAAATGAGTCAAGAATTACTATTGACATGGTAAATTTTTTACAGTCATAGATCAAAGCTAAAGTGCGTTGTTTTTCTTTTTGTTAAAGAGTGTCTCCATGACACTCTTAAAGATTTTAAAAGAAGAATTTATTTTATAAAAAAAGTCAAATGTTTCAATTTTAATGCATTGATTACACGTACTTTCATAAAAATTATCATTTGAATGTCATAACAAATGTCATGTGGGCACTCATTAACACTTTCCTTTCTTTTAAGAGGAATGCTAGCAACACTCTCTTTTGAACACTCTCTCTAACACTCACTCTTTTATTGAATGAAATTCATGCATGTCCCACCACTTTGTGTGGGTTCTATTTTCAAAGTGTAACATGCACCCTCTATTATGAATGAGTGTACTTAAGCACAACTCAGTTGGTAGTTGTAAGGACAATTTTATGTAGGGGTTGGGTTTCGAACTCATGACCCACCACTTCTCTGCATTTAAAATGTTTGTGCGCCGACCACTAAACTACTTGACCAAATATTTTTTTTGATGTTGTTGATATTTATATTTACATTGATGGGTGCTTTTTTTTTGGGTATAAGAATAGGGAAGAGCCCAAGATGGGTGCATGTATGTATGAGTTTGCTAACTTAGACCAACAAAAAATATGAAGGTCCAAGTTAGCAAAAGTGCACATTTTTATTTGGACAAAATGTTAAATGAAACAAAATGACTTACAAAAAAAAATTAGAAAAAGGAAACAGTTTATATAAAATTTGAAAAAGGAAACTAATTAGAGAAAATGAAAAAAGAAACAAATTAAAAGTAATTGTGAGAAAGAAAACAAACTAAATCACAAAAATTGAAGGAAATTAGAAAAAGGAAACAAATTAAAAAAATTGAAAAAAGAAAAGAATTAAAAATGGAAGTAGTAAAAGACACATGCATTTGGACGGATCTCATAACATTGCGATAAATATATAATTTTTTTTTTACATTAGTAATAAAATTAGATGAATTATTAGTATCCATTTTTTTAAAAAATTATTAGTATTGATGTAATTTTATATTAAATATGTTTTTCCTTGTGTATACAAAAATCCGTTAATATGATAAAATTTTGATTTCATTAGCTTATATCTACAGAAGCAAAATATATATGTAGAAATATGAAAAGTTGATATGATAAAAAAAAAATTGAAAGTGATATGATAACATTTTAAAAACTCACAACTATTTTTAAAATAATTCTATTAACTTTTTGTTTATTTTATATGTCTTAAATATTTGAATTGTGTTTGTTTCGACTATATATGCGGAATAATTTTTTATGTACTGATATGAGAAAGTTGATACGATAAAAAAATTTATGTACCATATTTATTTTATATGTCTGCACTTTGGTGGCGTCTCCAATCTTTTCAGTTATGGAGTTTGCTTCTCTCTAGACTTATGTTTCTTGTGGAGATCACCATGTCGGGAAGGGCCATTGTGTTAGCTATGTTCTGACCTTGCATCATCACGAACAAATTTATTATCTCTTACAAAACTATGTGTTCTTGGACTGTGTTGTGATTACAATCAAGGTGTGATGAGAATGGGAATCTGGACTTGTTTTTTCTCCATTCTAGTTGGTCCTTAGTTCTGATCTCTGATGATATTCGATTGATGTTAGAACACTCAATACAAATCCTCTACAAAATTTCCAATATCGATCGTGCCATCTCACGAAGGAGATTCCTCGCTAACGGAGTGATGTTCTCTCAATATTTTCATGACGGAGGTAAAAGCTCCTTCGTTGATAGTGATGGAGGTAGAAGAATTGGAATAGGAATTATCATTGATGATGGTTGAGGAAGTGGTACTAATGTCTCCACGAGAGGTGGAGTTTATCAAACCACGATGATTTCTAGTGTCCTAGATTTGGTTGCTATAAATGTCTTTGCACCTTTTCAAGCCATTAATTTTTGGTAAAAATAATGACAAGAATAAGGAGTTTTGTAAAAAATGTCATTCCCATAGACAACACCACTGATGCAAGCTATTATAACTACAAGTTATGAACAAAATAATGTTGATTACTTGATTTTAATACACTTGAACAAAATAGTTAGGTTAGTGTCTTGGTCACTGACTCTCTTCAACAGTTACTGCTCGTTAAAAAATGTTTTCTAGGGGTTCAATATTCATAAGCGCACATTTCCTAAGTTGTAGGAAACATTGGCAGGTAATGCGAGTCTATTCCTCGCGATGTAGATAACAGAACCGATCCTTTTGGCATGTCGTTATATTCTTGCGATGCGAGACTCATGGCACGCGATGCAAGATAGACAATAGCTGACTCCTTGGTTTCTTCATCCCTTGCTCCATTTCTTTTAACCAAAACATCCGTAAAGACTATGCTCCAAGAACCATCTGTGATAAACTTGAAAAAGAATAGCACATTCACAAAGTTGTGTAGTTCTGATGGATTTTCATAACTTCAAGACTTCTTTTTTTTTTTGTCCTTTTCTCACATTTTGAACGATTTCTTTACAAAACTCAACTAAAACAAACACAAACTACCTACTTTTACTCTAAAAAGACCCTAAAAGATGACTAAAAACCTTAATTGTACTATAAAGTAATATTTGTATAAGATAAATAAGATCAACTTAATGTAACTTTAGTTCTCAAGTAACTCAACTGTGTAACTTTAGTCCCTGCATTGTTTTCGCTGACAAAATAAATCACTTGTTTCCCCCTCTTTAGCAAATTCAAAGTCTCCTCTATTTAGTGCAGGTATGGCAACATAGATCACATAAAAACGCATGTCCGAAGTCCAACACTTGTTAATGTCCAACCTCGACATCATTCCTACCTACAATGTGATTTCATTCAATTATTTCCTTTACTCTTTACTTGTAGTCAAATATCACACAGTAAGAAACCGGCAGCAAAAGACTTTCCATTACTCCATTGCCAAGCAGTTCAAAACAGACAGACAGTTTAACAAGATAAAAAAAAACCAACATAAATCCTAGACATGCAGTACCATACCACAAAAGTGAAGATGTTAGTTAATACAATCCATATCAAAAGAGTAGAAAAATTCAGATAATCTAAAGAAGGATGGCTCAATCAATCAAACCAACGCAAGCAGCGAATTATCCACAAATAAAGTTGTTATCACCGAAATTACATTAATATCCTTTTTTTTTTCCTGCGTTAATTAGAGCGAATTATGAGCATTCATTCCTTTGAGGATTTGTTGATAAGAGACTTGTGGATATGAGGAATAACACCACCACCAGCAATTGTTCCTTTGATGAGAGTGTCAAGTTCTTCATCTCCACGGATAGCAAGCTGTAGATGTCTCGGTGTAATACGCTTCACCTTCAGATCCTTGCTTGCATTGCCAGCCAACTCCAACACCTCTGCAGTTAAATACTCAAGGATAGCGGCAGAATAAACTGCAGCTGTAGCCCCAACTCTTCCATGTGCCATTGTCCTTGACTTCAGAAGACGATGGATACGTCCTACAGGGAACTGTATGTAGAAAGATATTCATGATGGAAAACCAGATGATGTGGGATAAATTTAAACAATACCAACAAATGCAACATGATTTACAGCCAGACAACATTTTAGCATGCTTAAAATCTGGAAAACTAATTCCAAGAATCAAAGAAATACAATAATAATTCAAGTGGCAAAAAGACAAAATCATCACACGGCATCCAAAGATACATCACTCACATGGCTGTAGCCATAACACATGTGGATGAAGCTGTTGAAATTTGGGGCCTAACTAATCCTTACAAAACCGGCTTGTAAGGTGAGGAGTGCCTCCTCTTTATAAACTCTTCTCAAGAGTGCTATCTATCCGATGTGGGACTAAATCCACCCCCTCAAAGCCAACACAATGAAGGTGTTGGAGG